>JAEEGJ010009723.1_pt1 | contig 25497 bp, 20 predicted proteins | sample 8958761 | NCBI WGS metagenome assembly JAEEGJ01 (sample SAMN16246546, study PRJNA631951) | gut metagenome | biome: gut microbiome; feature: rumen; material: RS-attached | host: Bos | place: Iran: Karaj | collected 2018-10 | reverse complement strand
TAATCAGAATCTTAACAATAGCAACTATAACTATGATTCCATTAATGGTTTTTCACATAATGTTATGCGAACAATTGCTGAGAATTGTGCATCATGGTCTAATGTAAAAAGCATACTTGATGACTATATAGGTATTTATTATACACAAAGCTCATATAATTTATATGTGGCGCCCTATGATTATTGGTTTGATAATAATTAATAGATAACTGGGTAGTATGAAAAGGTTTATATATCTTCTGCTGATAATTAGCGCTGTGTATAGTTGTGTTGATGCTGGTCCGCGCCGGGATTCTTCATCATTAGCGGGTTCAGTTGAAATATTCGAGAGTTATAAATGTTCCGTATCTTTTATGATTGACGGCAATGAGTGCCCTGTCGCGGATAGTCGAGTTTATATAGAAAAGATATCAAATAATCGTGTCAAGATATCGATTGAGGGGTGTTTTAATCCCCAAAGACCTTTCAATGTTCAGACAACTGTCGATCTGATTGGTGCGCTAGGTGATGTGAACATTGATGGCGACTTTATTCTAACTTATTTGCAAAATGAAGAAGAGGTTTTTGCTGGCGCAGCTAATGTTTCGGGCTTCATTATTAACCACGGCGTAACTGCAGGTTCAGGTACAGAATTGGCTGTTCAGGATCTTGAATCTGATATCAGATTTGAGTTTGAGGGAGATCGTAAGTATGTTATTCGTTGCAATAATATTTCAGGACCATACTAATCGAGTAATAATACCATAATCTGCGTTTGTCACAGAATGGGTGTTTCCAGTGAGTTCATCATACTGAGCTATATATCCCGTCTGGACTGTTTTGAGTTGCAGTCCTAAAGGACGGGAGGAGGGCCGGGGATATGCGCTTTTTAGCTGCGCGTCAGCGGCTGAACTCCGGTTAGAGGAGGGAGCGAAGCGACCGACGCTAATTGAGCCCGTCAACGACGTTACAGGTGCCGACAAGGCGCCTGTATAAGGAGGCGTCGCGGCGAAAAGGAGTGAAGACGCGGTTAAGCGCGCAGCGTAAAGAAAAGCACCATCCTCAGGCACCTCCCGTCCTTTAGGGCCTTCGCGGCAGATGGTCTGCTACCTGAGTTTGAAGACGTAGGTGATGGTGCCTTCCTGAAGTTCGGGGGCGGAGCCTGAGACGTTGAAGTGTGCGGCCAGGGCGGCCTTCTTGGCGCTGGCCCAAATCTCGCTGTCGTTGAGCGTGGTGCCGGCGGCGCCCGGAACGGCCGATACTACCTTGCCGTCGCGGTTCACCTTGATTCTGACCACGACCTTGCCGCCGTCACCCCTGGTGAAAACGGGGATGGGCAGCGCGCCCACCACGGTGCGGCCCTCCAGCTTGGCAGACGGTGCGCCCTCTGCATTGCCGGTCTTGGTGTTGCCCTGGGTATGCCCGGCGGCGAGGGATTCGGAAATCTTCTCTGCCACCTGCTGGGCGGTGGTGTCCTTGTTGGAATTCTGTGCTGAGGTGAACAGGGCCCTCTTGTTGATTTCCTTCTCGCGCGGCGGCTCGGGAACTTCCACGTCACCCTTGTCACCTACGGTGCTTTCGGGGCCTTCGTTGGCCCTTTTGGCAACCGTCTGCGCCTGGGATTTCTGAACCAGTTTGATGGGCTTCTTGGGCTCCGGCTCTTCTGTTCGGGGCTGGATGCCAGCCTTGACTTCTATCTTCTGGGGTTCCGGTTCGGGCTCGGGTTCCGGCTCCATATCAATCAGGATTTCTGTATCGTGGGGCCGGACGGTGGCCGACATATTGGTGTAGGAGCACAGTACGAATGTGAACAGGGCAAAGCCTATCGCAGACATAGTCCCGATAAACCTCGCTTTTGATTCGTATCCGTAGAGTGCCATATCCTATTCTGGCGATGTCGCCATTATAACCTTGTAGTGGTTGTGCTTAGCAATATTCATTACCGCCACGACCTCCTTGATGGGGACGGTTTCGTCTGCGTAGATGCTGAATGTGGGGTCATCCTCGCCGTCCAGCACATTCTGCAGCTCGGCCTCGATCTGGTCAAACTTCACGGGAGTGGCGTCGCCGTTGATGTGGTAGGTGCAGCGGTTCTGGGCGGGGTAGTGCTTTATGGAGACGGTCGCCATCGGTTTTGCCGACACCTGACCGGTGCTCTTGGGGAGCAGGAGCTTCAGGGCGTTGGGGTTGATGAGCGTGGATGTCACCAGGAAAAAGATCAGCAGCAGGAACACGATGTCGGTCATAGACGACATCGAGAAGCTGGGATCCACTTTGGTGTTTCTCTTGAGTGCCATAGCCGTGCAGATTATTCTACTTCAAGTTCAAAAGAGTCGCTGCCCTGCTTTGCAGCTCCGCTCTCCAGGGCGTCCATAAACTCTATGGTGCTGTTCTCCATCTTGTAAACCACGTCGGAGATTCTGGATGTGAGGAAGTTGTAGCAGAAGTAGGCGATGATACCCACGATAAGACCGCCCACGGTGGTGATCATTGCGGTGTAGATACCGCCGGAGAGCAGGGTGATGTCTATGTTATTGCCTGCCTGCGACATATTGAAGAATGCCTGTACCATACCGATCACGGTGCCAAGGAAACCGATCATAGGGGCGCCGCCGGCAATGGAGGCCAGGATGGGAAGGCTCTTCTCGAGGCGTGCGACCTCAAGGTTGCCCACATTCTCTACCGCAGCCTGGATGTCGTGCAGCGGGCGGCCCATACGCTCGATACCTTTTTCAAGCATACGGGCAACAGGGGTGTCGCTCTTCTTGCAGAGTGCCAGGGCGCTCTTTTTCTTGCCGTCCTGCAGGTAGTCGGTGATATCCTTGGTGAAATTCTTGTCCACTTTTGCGGCGTGGTTAATGGCGTAGAGCCTCTCGGCAAAAATGTAAATAGCAATGATAGAGAGGATTGCCAGCACAATCATAAGCCAGCCGCCTTTGCTGGCCATTCCCAGCAGCGAGAAAGAACTCTGCTCTGCAACCTCGGTCACGGTGGTTGCGACCTCGTCTGCGGCAGTTTGGAGAAGTACAGTAAGTAACATTGTCTTAGGTTATTAATTAATTTTCAATAATTCGTATGGGTAGGTGATGCCGCAAAGCATCAGCGGCTCGCCGGGAACACTCTGCCCTGCGGCAGAGCGGTCTTTCTTTTCCAGCAGGCCTGCGATATCGTCTGCAAATATTTTGCCGCGCCCTACATCCAGCAGCGTTCCGACTATCGCGCGCACCATATTTCTAAGGAATCGGTCGGCGGTGATGTCAAACAGGAGGTGGTTTTCATCTTCTGCAGTCCATGCGGCGCGGGTCACCGTGCAGATGGAGGTTTTGTTGTCGGTGCCCGTCTTTTCAAAGCTTGAAAAGTCGTGGGTCCCCAGCAAAACGGCGGCGGCGCGGTTCATCGCCTCTACGTCCAGGGGGAACTTGCAGTAGAAGGAATGCCAGGCAAAGGGGTCCTTTGCGGTGTGCACCCTGTAGCGGTAGCTGCGGCTGGTGGCATCAAAGCGGGCGTGTGCCTCCTGGGGTACTTGGGCAAAGAAATGTGCCACTATGTCAGAGGGCAGGATGGCATTTATTTTGTACAATAATTGCGCGTGCTCTTTGAGGTCCTTTTCGGTGTCAAAATGGGCGATATACCCGCTTGCACTGACCCCCGCGTCGGTACGGCCCGCTCCGGTGAGCTCTACCGCACAGCCCAGCGCCTTGCCCAGTGCGTCTTCCAGGATTTCCTGGACAGTGACGGCGTTGAGCTGCCTTTGCCAGCCGCTGTACCGCTCGCCATTGTAGGACACCGAAACAAAGAATCGCATTGGGAAAATATTGCTAATTTTGTCAGATATCTAAATCGAACAAATTTACAAAACATTTTTATATGGACAGTGAAAACATTAAAGAACTGAACGAACGCATCCAAAGGGAGAGCGCCTTTGTGGATCTCGTGCAGATGGAGATGGGCAAGGTCATCGTGGGCCAGAAGCCGCTGATAGAGAACCTGCTCATTGGTTTGCTGGCAAACGGACACATCCTGCTGGAGGGTGTCCCCGGACTGGCTAAGACGCTTGCCATCAACACTTTGGCGGGCACGATGGACGCCAAGTTCAGCCGTATCCAGTTTACTCCGGACCTGCTCCCGGCCGATGTCACCGGCACGCTGATATACAGCCAGAAGAGCGAGCAGTTCCAAATCAAGAAAGGCCCCATCTTTGCCAATTTCATTCTGGCAGATGAGATAAACCGTTCTCCGGCCAAGGTGCAGAGCGCCCTGCTGGAGGCAATGCAGGAGCGCCAGGTCACTATCGGCGACGAGAGTTTCCGCCTTCCCGAGCCGTTCCTGGTAATGGCCACCCAGAACCCCATTGAGCAGGAAGGTACCTATCCGCTGCCCGAGGCGCAGGTGGACCGCTTTATGCTCAAGGTCGTGGTCAAATATCCCAAGAAAGAAGAGGAGAAGCAGATTATCCGTATGAACAACAGCGGCGAGGGTCTTCCCAAGCCCAGCGTGGTGATCAAGCCGGAGGATATAGTCCGCGCCCGCAAGGTCGTCCGCGACGTCTATATGGACGAGAAGATAGAGAAATACATCGTGGACATTGTGTTCGCCACCCGTAATCCCGAGGAATACGGCTTGTCCAAGTTCAAGAATATGATTGCCTTTGGCGGCAGTCCGCGTGCCAGCATTTCGCTCTCAATGGCCTCCAAGGCCTACGCGTTTATCCGCCGCCGCGGTTATGTGATTCCGGAGGATGTCCGCGCCGTCTGCTATGAGGTTCTCCGCCATCGTATAGGCCTTACATACGAGGCCGAGGCCGACAATATCACATCCGAGAATATCATCGCAGATATCCTGAATACAATTGAGGTTCCGTAGTAGCGGGAGGTTTCTTTGATGGACAGCAACGAATTATTAAGCAAGGTTCGCAAGATTGAGATCCGCACCAAGGCGCTCTCGCACCAGATGTTTGCCGGAGAGTACCACAGCGCCTTCAAGGGGCGCGGTATGACCTTCAGCGAGGTGCGCGAATACCAGTATGGCGACGACGTGCGCAATATGGACTGGAACGTCACAGCCCGCCTGCGCTCGCCCTACGTAAAGGTGTTTGAAGAGGAGCGCGAACTCACCGTGATGCTGCTGATAGATGTCAGCGGCTCGCGTGCGTTCGGCACCAGCGTGCGCAGCAAGCAGGACCTTGCCACCGAAATCGCCGCGGTGCTCTCTTTCTCAGCCTCCATCAACAACGACAAGGTAGGGGCGCTGCTTTTCAGCGATAAGGTAGAGAAGTTTATTCCGCCCAAGAAGGGCCGCAGCCACCTGCTGCACATAATCCGCGAGTTGGTGGAGTTCCAGCCAGAAGACCGTGGCACCGATGTGAGCGAGGCGCTGCGCTATCTGACCAACGCCCTTAAGAAGCGCTGCACCGCCTTTGTGCTTTCCGATATGATGGATACCGACGCAGAAGGCCGTCCGCGCTACGAAGAGGCTCTGAAGATAGCTGCCAACCGCCACGACATATCTGTGATTGACATCTACGACAGGCGCGAAAAGGAGATTCCCAATCTGGGTCTGGTGAAGGTGCGCGACGCCGAAACCGGCGCCACCGCCTGGGTGGACACCTCTTCAAAGAGGATGCGCAAGGAATACCAGAAGCGCTCCCTGCGCCAGGATGCCGAGCGGAAGGCGCTGCTAAGCAAATATCGCATAGACAATGTGAGCATCGCCACCGACGACGATTATGTGAAGTATCTGACCGGTTTCTTTAAAAACAGGGGACTCAAATGAGAAGATTGATACTTACAATGATGCTTTTGGCGGCGTGTGTGGCCGGCCGTGCGCAGGAGGGCAATCCAGCCACCCGGCTGAGCCGCGACACCATCCTTATAGGCGACCAGATAGAGTGGATTATTCCGCTGGAGATGGCGCCCGGAGAGAAATATTTCCTGGAGGATATCGCCGACCCGCCGGCTCCCGGCGTGGAAATCATCAAGCCGCTGCAGCTGGACACCGTGTCCAACGGCCGCAAGAGCGTCAAGGTAGAGGGCAAGGTCATCCTTACCAGTTTTGACAGCGGCAGCTATTACCTGCCGCCGCTGATTGCTATGATAGAGCGTAAGAGTGGCGCTGTGGACACCCTTTATATGGAAGGCCCCACGCTGGAGGTCACCACCGTGCCCATTGACACCGCCACATATGTGATCAAAGACCTCAAGGGGCAGATCAAATATCCGCTCAAATTCAAGGAATTGCTGCCGTGGATAGGCCTGGCGCTGCTGCTGGCGCTGATAGTCTGGGCGCTGGTGCGCTGGATAAAGATGAGCCGCGCCAACCGCACCTTCCTGGGCAAGCCCATAGTGAAGGATCCGCCGCACATCGTGGCGCTGCGGGCACTGGACAAAATCCGTAAGCAGAAACTCTGGCAGAACGACAAGCAGAAGCAGTTCTACACCGAGGTCACCGACGCCCTCCGCGTATATATCGCCGACCGCTACGGCATTGTGGCTCTGGAGCGTCCTTCGCGTGAGATGCTTGCCGACCTAAAGAAGCAGGATATTGAAGAGGCTCTCTACGGCAAGATGGACGAGCTCTTTACCCGCGCCGACCTGGTTAAGTTTGCCAAGTATCTGGCTTCGGCAGAAGAGAACGAAGAGGTCATTCCCGATGCGGTGCGCTTTGTTAATGCCACTTATATCAAGGAGATAGACGAAGAGAAGAAGGAGGAGAAGTAATATGTTTTTTGAATATCCGAAACTGCTCTGGCTGCTGTTGCTGCTCATCCCGCTGACAGCCCTGTACCTTTACAGGGAGCTCAAGGGGAGGGCGCCGTCGCTGCAGGTATCTTCGCTGGATCAGTGGCAGTACAAGCCCTCCTGGTTCAAGCGGGCGCTGCGTCATCTGCCTTTCCTGCTGCGCCTTGCTGCGCTTGCGCTGCTGATTGTGGCCATTGCCCGTCCGCGCGACAGCAAGAATTTTGAGAAAGTGGATACCGAGGGCATAGACATAGTGCTGGATATGGATGTATCCACCTCTATGCTGGCCCGCGACTTCAAGCCCGACCGCATAGGCGCCGCCAAGGACATCGCCATAGAGTTCATTGCCAGCCGCCCCACCGACCGCATCGGCATTGTGGTGTTTGCGGGCGAGAGCTATACGCAGTGCCCCGTGACCACCGACCGCATCACCCTTATCAATATGATGAAGGAGGTGCAGACGGGCCTCATTGAAGACGGCACTGCCATTGGCAACGGCCTTGCCACGGCGGTTGCGCGCCTGAAGGATTCCGATGCCAAGAGCCGCGTGGTGATTTTGCTCACCGACGGTGTGAACAACCGTGGCGAAATCGCCCCCGAAACGGCGGCCGAGATTGCCAAGACCTACGGCATCCGGGTATATACCATCGGTGTCGGCGCCAAGGGCGATGCTCCCTATCCGGTGCAGACTCCCTGGGGCATCCAGGTGCAGAATATGAAGGTGGAGATAGACGAGGCGTTGCTGCAGAAGATTGCCGAGACCACCGGCGGCAAGTATTTCCGCGCCACCGACAATACCAAGCTGATGGAGATTTACGGCGAGATAAACAAGATGGAAAAGAACCGCACCACTGTGGACAGTTTCCCCGTGTACAGCGAGCGGTATATGGACTTTGCCATCTGGGCGCTGGTGCTCCTGCTGCTGGAGCTGTTGTTTAAATTTGTGATTTTAAAGAAGTTACCATAAGATGTTGCACATTGCTCAAGCTGAATATCTGTTGCTCTTGCTGCTGATACCCTTCTTTTTCCTGGGGTATTGGTGGTATCGCAGGGGGCAGAAGGCACGCGCGGCGCGTCTTGGTGACCCTGAACTTGTAAACAAACTTATGCCCGACGTCTCCTCTTCCAAAGGGTGGCTGCGGGTGACATTCTTTTCGCTGGCCTTCTTGTTCTTCGTGCTGGGTCTGGCGCGTCCCCAGCTGGGCGCCCGCCTGCAAGAGCGTGAGACCAGCGGCGTGGAGATTATGATTGCGCTGGACGTGTCCAACTCTATGCTGGCGCAGGACTATTCTCCCAACCGTCTTGAGAGGGCCAAGCTGGCCATTTCCAGGCTGGTGGACAAGCTGGCGGGAGACCGCATCGGCCTGGTGATTTTTGCGGGAGAGAGTTTTGTGCAGCTCCCCATCACCACCGACTATGTCTCGGCAAAAGCATTTCTGAACAGCATACAGCCCGGCTCCATCCCCATCCAGGGTACCGCCACGGCGGATGCGCTTATGACTGCCGCGCGCAGTTTCAGCACCCAGAGCGAGAAGAGCCGCGCCATAATACTGATTTCCGACGGTGAGGACCACGAGGGTAATGTGCTGGAAACGGCAGAATCCATAGCCCAGGAGGGCATCAAGATATACTGCATAGGCGTGGGCAGCCCGCAGGGTGAACCCATCCCTATGGGCGGCGATATGCTTCGCGACAAGGACGGCAACATTGTGGTGACCCGCCTCAACGAGAATTCCCTGCGCGAGATTGCCTCTGCCGGCGGCGGAGAGTATGTCCGTGCGGCAGCGGGCGAGTTTGGCCTGAATCCCATAATAGAGAATATCCGCAGCATAGAGGCCTCCAAGTTCAGGTCGGTTGTGTTCGAGGACTTTGACGAGCAGTATATGTACTTCTTTGCAATAGCCCTGTTCTTCTTTATCATAGAAATGCTGATTGGAGAGCGCCGCAGCCGCGTGAAACTGTTCAAATAAGAGAAGGTATGATTAAAAAAGCGATATTGATTCTGTTTGCCGTGCTGCTGTGCAGCGCCACCGCCTTTGCGCAGGTGGACCGCCGCGAGGTGCGCGCCGGCAACCGGGCGTTCAAAAAAGGGGAGTTTCCCAAAGCCGAGATTGACTACAAGAAGGCCCTGCTCAAGGATTCCACCAGCGTGGCGGCGCAGTACAATCTGGCAAACGCCCTTTATAAAAACGAGAATTATACCGAGGCAGAGAAGTATTCCAAAGCGGCTCTGGACAGCCTTTCCCGCAGTCCGCGCGCCGCTGACGCCTATTTCAACAACGGCGACATATATCTGCAGCAGCGTCGCTGGAGCGAGGCCATAGAGGCCTTCAAGAGTTCTCTGCGCCTGAACCCGGGCGATATGGATGCCAAGAGCAACCTGGCCTATGCTCAGAAGATGCTGGAAAAAGAGCAGCAGGACCAGCAGCAGAACCAGGATCAGAACAACCAGGACCAGAACCAGGACAACAACGATCAGAATAAAGATCAGAACCAGGACCAAAACCAGAATCAGGACCAGAACCAAGATCAGAATAAAGACCAGAATCAGGATAAAAACGACGACCAGAACCAGGATCAGCAGAATCCCAATCAGGATCAGCAGAACGACCAGAATCAGCCCCAGCAGGACAATCAGAATCAGAAGATAAGTCCCGAGGCTGCGGAGCAGATGCTGCAGGCCATCCAGGCTCAGGAAGACCAGACCCAGGAGAAGGTCAAGAAAGAGAAGGCGGCGGCCCTGAAGTCCCGTCAGAAAGAGAAAAATTGGTAAGATGAAAAGATATATCTCACTGTTGCTGCTGTTTGTCTGCGGTCTGCTGCAGGCGCAAACGCTCACTGTAGACGTTCCCAACGTGGTGGCCACCGGCGAGCCGTTCAGGGTGGTGTTCACCGCCGACGGCAAAATCTCCGACTTTGAGTGGGCACCCTCCGGCGGACTGACCCTTATGTGGGGGCCGTCCAAGGGCTCTTCCAGCAGCACAACCATAATCAACGGCAAGGTTGAATCCAGCCGCTCCGAAACCTACACCTACCTGCTTAGCGCCGACACCAAAGGCACCTACACCATTCCGGCGGCGACCTGCAAGGTGGGCGGCACCCAGTGCTCCAGCCGCACCGCAACGGTTGAGGTTGTGGACGACGGCGGCAGCGCCGCTGCCGGTGGCCAGCAAGGCCAGCAGAATCAGCAGAGCGGTCAGAACGGCCAGGGCGGTTCGGGCTCTGCAGCGCAGCAGAACCAGCAGAGCGATCCCGCAATCACAGGGACAGTTGCAAATGAGGATATCTTTATGCGTCTGAACCTGAGCAAGACCACGGCCGTAAAGGGCGAGCCCATCACCGCCGTGCTCAAGATGTATACCCGCCAGGACATTGTGGGCTTTGAGGATTTCAAACTCCCCACATTCAACGGTTTCTGGAGCAAGGAAACCTACGCTCCCACCAATCTGGAGTTCAACACAGAGAATATAAATGGCAAGATATACAAGACCACGGTCATCCGCCGCTATATGCTGATTCCCCAGCAGGAGGGCGTCATCACCATAGATCCTGCCGAGGCGGTATGCCAGGTGCGGGTGCGCGCAAATAATCGCGGCAGAAGCATCTTCGACGATTTCTTCGAGAGCTATCAGACCATCCGCAAGCGGATTGCGACGGGTGCCATCAAGGTCAATGTGACCCCGCTTCCCAAGGGCGCTCCGGCGTCGTTTGGCGGCGGTGTGGGGCAGTTCAACATCACCGCCCGCTTCTCTGCCGACTCCATTGCGGCCAACGAGGCGGCTTCACTGATAGTGACCGTGAGCGGCAAGGGCAATGTGACTATGCTCAGCGCTCCCAAGATTGATTTCCCCACCGATTTTGATGTATACGACGTCAAGACCACCGACCGCAGCGAGGCCAACGGCACCGGCGGCAGCAAGACCTTTGAATATCCGTTCATAGCCCGCAGCTATGGCGATTTTACCGTAGGTCCCATCAAATATAGCTATTACGACATCTCCAAAGGACAGTATGTCACCACCGAGGCACCGGCCGTCACCATCAAAGTCTCTTCTGACGGGATGGAAAATGCCGCTGTCGCACCCGGCGTCCCGGGCGGAGTGCGCCAGGGCGTGAAGGATATCGGCAGGGACATCCGCTATATTGCCACTGGCAATCCCGGCCTCAAGAAGGCGGGCAGTTTCTTTGTCACTTCGTGGCCGTTCTATGCAATACTGGCGGCGATAGTTGCACTCTTCTTCATACTCTGCGCCATATTTGACAAGGCCCGCGCGCGCCGCGCCGACGTGGCCGGAACCCGCAACCGCCGCGCCAACCGTATGGCCACCGAGCGTCTGCGCCGCAGCAAGGACTATCTCAAGCAGGGACTCGTGGGGGCTTATTACGAAGAGTTGCACAAGGCCGTTATGGGCTATATCAGCGACAAGCTCACTATGCCCGTGTCCGATCTGAGCAAGGACAATATCTGTGAGGCGCTTGCCCAGCGCGGGGTTCAGCAGCCTGTAATAGAACGTCTTATGAACATTATATCTACTTGCGAAGCGGCGCGGTATGCGCCCGACTACACTCCGGAGCAGATGGAGGATCAGTACAAAGAGGCGCTGGAGACCATCACCGACATAGAGTCGGGAGTCAAGCGCGGAGCCCGCGGTGCAAGGAAAGCCGTGGCTGTGATTGCGGCGCTGTTGGTGGCATCGTTTGGTGCTTTTGCCGCCGGAGAGCCGCTATGGGAAGATGCCGCAGCCGACTATTCTTCCGGCAACTGGAAGGGGGCTTTGGAGAAATATCTGCAGATAGAGCAGATGGGGCAGACTTCCGACCGCCTGTGCTACAATATCGCCAACGCCTATTACAAGACGGGGCAGTTGGGCGAGTCAATACTTTATTGGGAGAAGGCGCTCAAGCAGAATCCTTCCAATTCCGACGCCAAGTACAATCTGGACATTGCCCGCGAGTCGGTATTGGACCGCATAGAGGTTGTGCCCGAGTTTATACTTGTCAAATGGCTGCGCGATGTGAAATATCTGCTTTCCAGCAATGCCTGGGCGTGGGTTACAGTGGCACTGGTGCTGCTGGTGGCGCTGTGCCTGCTGGGCTTCCGCTACTTTGGCCGCCGCGGGGCACGCACCCTGTCGTTCATTCTGGCCTGCATACTGTTTGTGCTGGCCGTGGCTTCGTTCATATTCTCTATGAGCGAGCGTCACGACGTTATGGCCAGGGATTCGGCCATAGTTATGATTCCGGTATCGTCTGTGAAGAGTTCCCCCGGAGAAGACGGCAAGTCGCTCTTTATCCTGCACGAAGGCACCAAGGTCCAGATTCTGGACCAGCTGGGCGAGTGGAGCAAGGTAGAGATTTCTGACGGCCGCCAGGGATGGATGCGAGCCGGCGACGTGGAGGCGATATAGCCGGCCTAACCCAGCAGGTGGCTCAGCTCCCGGTCGGTGATGTCCGGCACTATGGTGCGGATGTGCCCGCAGAGCAGCCTATAGGATTCTTTAGGGCTGTGGCCCGTCTCCAGACTGTGTGAAATGTTGTGCTCCAGATGGAGCATCTCTTCTATGCCAGAGGTGTCAAAAAGCGCCTCGGGGGTGCAGAAGGTGGCTGTCTGCCATCCTTTGTATTCCAGGTACGGGCCGCGGTATACCCGCTGGATGTCGCCGGTGACCACGCGGCAGGACATCTGCAGTTTCATTAGCAGGGCATCTGCCTTGGATTTGTTTATTCCCAGCAATTCCCTGACCTTTTTGACGGTGATGTCGCCGTCGGCGGCCATCTGTTCCAATACCTTTTTTCCGGCAGCATCGGGCTTGTATTTGGCCTGGGAGAGGCGCCAGGCGCGCAGTTCGCGGTACCACTCCAGGGTGGCGAAGGCGGCCTTGCCTCACAGCAAAAACTTTCCGTAGGCAAACTCGCCCATCTGCACGCAAGTCACCTTCCAGTCCCAGGGAGACGATACGATTCCCTGGGGACCGTCAAATGCCAGATAGCCCTCCGGCGTGAGTTCTTCTATGGAATAATTGGGGATTTTTGTGGCAAACAGGGGGATGATGCCGTAGAGCCGTATGGCCTCCGCCATAGATACGGCATCTGTCACGACTATCAGTGGTGCAGGCATCGTTACCATATTATGGAACCCGCCACAATGTTGGCTACCTTGCTGCGCAAAGGACCCACTAGGCCGTCGTCGGTGGGATGGACGCGGTTGGTGAGAAGCACTATGGCGGTGCGAGTGCTCATATCTATCACCAGCGTGGTGCCGGTGTAGCCCGTGTGGCAGAGGGTGGTTTCAGGGTTGAACAGGTCGCCGCGCGGACTGCTGTGTTCACTTTTCTTATCCCAGCCCAGTGCACGGCCGACCTTAGGGTCGTTCTCGGGCGGAATGGTGCACATTGTCCTGATGGCTGCCGGGCTCAGGATAGTTTGTCTGATGGCCGGATAGCCGAGTTTCTTGTCTTCATACAGGCGTCCCCGGTTCATCAGCATAATGCAGAGGCGCGAGAGGTCCAAGGCGTTTGAGAAGACCCCGGCGTTGCCGCTGTTTCCGCCGTTGGCAAGTCGGGCCAGCGGGTCGTGTACAGCGCCCACAAGGGGTTTGCCGTCGGCCTGCACCGAGGTCGGGGCAACCAGCGGCAGCAGGTCCTGGTGAGCGAGCGGCGTGCGCATATCCTCTGCCAGCGGGAAGTAGCAGGTGTGTCTGAGTCCCAACGGGTCAAATATGTGCTTCTGTACATAGTCGCAGAGTCTCTCTCCGGTGACGCGCTGCAGGATATTCTGCAGGGTGATGAAGTTCAGGCAGCTATAGAGGAATCCGCTGCCGGGGCGGAAGTTTCGGCCCGCTTCGGTGGCAATGACCCGCATCAGGCTGTCCGGCTGGTTGGTACCGAAGCGCTGTACGAAGCGCCCGGCGTCGTAGTAGGCATCCAGTCCGGAGGCGTGGGTCATAAGGTCGCGGATTATTATGTCCACCTCTTCGCCGGTGTCGGGGTCTTTCCACGGCTTGAACTCCGGAATATATTTGTTCACCGGGTCCGTAAGGCGGATATGGCCGCCCTCGATAAGCTGCATTATGCCCAGTGTTGTGCCTACGCATTTGCTCAGCGACGCCAGATCGAAAATGGTTTCTACGGTCATCGGCTCGGCCCGGGGCACCAGCGACTTGTTGCCGTAGGCTTTGAGATAGACTATCTCCCTGCCGCGGACCACGCTTATGACAGCACCGGGAATGTTGCCCCCGGCAATGCATTCCTCAATCACCTCGTCCAGCCGGGCGAGGCGCTCCGGGTCCATCCCGTGACGTGCGGGGTCGGCCACCTTGACCTGTGCGCCGAGGCCCAGCGAGAGCAGCAGCGCTGCCGCCAGAGTTGTGATGCGGAGATTAGTTTTCATAGATGTCAGCCATTCTCATCAGGGTCCCTATGCTGTAGTATACGCAGTTGGCCCAAATGTCGTCGGGAGAATATTTAGTGTCGCTGTCGGGTATGGTGGGCATTGTGCCGGTTTCGGGATCCTGTATCTTGATAAGGGTGTCCACCAGCGCCTTGGCCTTTGCCAGGCACAGGAGGTCGCCCGTCTTGTGGTAGATATGCATAAAGTTGTTGGCCACCTTGGCGATGCTGGCATCCACGGGATTCTTCCAGGAATACTGCTCAAACACGAATGGCGATGTGAATACGCCTTCGGTGGCGCTGAGCGCGTCGGCATCCTTTTCTACCTTGGAGTGCCAGCGGGTGAACTGGTCCTCTGCCCAGCGGGCAATCTCTATGCAGGTCTTAAGGTCGCTCTTTTCAAATACGGGCTTGGTCATAAGATATTCCATACAGTCGCCGGCTGTGCAGTGGGTCAGGTTCTGGTAGGGAACCTTGTCTTCAATGGGAACGTCTTCGAACTGGCCGTCGAATTTGAATTCCGAGATGGTATTGTCCCACATCCATTTGTCGCCCTTTTCCACCATTTCTTCAAAACCCTCCACGCCGTATTTCACCTTGAGGCGGTTTGCCAGCATAAGTATGTCTGCGGGCAGGCAGCGGGCGTTATTCACCGGCTCGGCCGTCTCCAAGATTACCTTCACGGGCCAGGAACCGTTCTGGGCCTGAAGCTTTTGATATGTCTTGGCGATGCCCACGGCGTGGTCAAAGTATTTCTGCTCTTTGGTCAGGTCGTAGAGGTCCAGCAGGGCGTTTGCGGCATAGGTGGCCTCCAGGAACATAGTCTTGCCCCTGTTAAAGCGGAGTACGCTGGATTTGGCCTCCCAATTGTCGCCGTAGTAGTATGTGGGAGGGAAGAAAGCCAGCGGCGCGTCCTCGGGTTGGGAAAAGGCCATTAGACCGTCGCAGGCGTTGCGGGCAATCTGCAGCGCTGCATCGCGGTACTCTGGCACCTCGCGGGCCAGGAAGCACTCGGTCTGGGCTATTCCGCTCCAGATCTTGCAGGGGTAGCAGTTGTAGAAATATGTGGTGTCGGGTTTGCCCGGCTTGGCCCAACTCTGGCCTATGGGGCTGTCGTGAAGGGCCTTGGCGGTTTTTACGGCTGCCTCCCGGTAACCGATGGGAGCGGGGTCGTAGGGGCCGCAGAAGGGGTTGTCCTTCTCAAAACTGCATTTCTGGGGTTCGCCCAGAGGCTCGCCTTCTCCGTCATAAGCCTGCACGGTGAGCTCCACCGGACCCACGGGCATTTCTTGCCAGATCTCGCCCAGGTCGGCGCGGGGACTCTCGTTGCCAAAAATAAAGAACTGCCCGCCCGCCTCTGCGGTGTAGGTATAGCCCACGGCATTCTCCACATCGTCAAAGTCAAAAGCGGGGGCGTAGATATATTTGGTGGCAAACTTGTTCCAGAAAGGCACCTGGCCGCGGACTCCGGGATGGACGGGCTGCAGGTACTCTTCCAGGGCCTGTGCGTTCAGCGCTTCGTAGTCCAGCTCGGGAGCCGTGGATTTGTTGCCGGCGCATCCGGCCATAAACAAGATGCAGCACAGAACGGCTGCTGCAGAGAAGGATTTTTTCATAGCAATGCGGGTTTGTCATACAAATATACGACAAACCCGCACTAGTTGCAAATAGCCGGACTATGCTATTCCCGGCTGAAAATGAACACGCAGCTGATGGCCGCCACCATACCGCATATCTGCCATACAGAGGGCATAGCGTCCAGGTCGGCGATGGCCAGCAGCACTATGGACAGCAGGCAGCAGATAACGGGAGAGCAGGCATCCGCCAGCGGCGCGATGACCATAGCCTTGCCGTAGCGGTTGGCATATACCAGCGTGAAGGCGCCAATAGCGTTCAGAATCTGCACGCCGAACACCTTGGCAGAGATGCCCCAGCCATATTCGGCAAGGGTAGAGGGGGATTTGAGCAGGAATGCCACCGGAATCAGCACGACAGCGGCGATGGCCATATACACAAACACACTCTCGGCGTCGGGGGTGTGGTTGTTGGCCAGCTTCATCACGAAAGCCTGGATGCCCCAGCAGATAAACACCACGGCGGCCAGAAGTATCCAAATCCAGCTCGAAACCGTGCCTTCCTTATCGGAGGGTATGGCAAAGCAGATAATGGCTATAAAGGCCAGTATTATGCCCAGAATGCCAAGTTTGGATACCTTCTCTTTGAGGATGGTGGCAGAAAGCAGCACCGTGACTATGGGCGCCACCGAAATCATAGGCATCACCAGGTATGAGGGGGCATATTTGAGGGCGATGAACAGCACCAGCTGACCGCCTGCACCCAGCAGGCCCACGCCCATACTCAGCAGCACACTCTTGGGCCTCACGTCCAGTTTCCACTTGATGTTGAACAGCGCAAAGATGGCGCAGGGAATCATGCTCAGAGCCCAGATGACATACACCATCTCGGAGGGGAAGTTGCTGGGAATGCCCAGGTATTTGTCGCCGAGGGTCGGGTCTGAAAAAGTCATCCAGACGCCCCAGGTCAGCATAGTTATTATGGCATACAGCAGCCAGTTGTGTTTCTTCTGACTCATATCCTTTTATTTTACGAATGATGCTATAAGTTCACCCCACTGGGCGTTTTCGCGGATGCCGGTGAAGGCGTCACTGCCTGGGCCCCAGGCATATACCGGCACGGCGATGCCGTTGTGGCTGTCATTGCCGAAAGCAACGCCTATGCGGCCCTCGGTCAGGTCGCCGTCCTGAAGCGTCAGGGCGCCGGTGGCGTGGTCGGCGGTGACAACCACCAGAGTGTGGCCGTCGGCTGCAGCCCACTGCAGCACATCGCCCAGGGTGCGGTCAAAGTCCAGCAACTCTTCCATAGCCTTGGCGATGTCATTGGCGTGCAGCCAGTCGTCTATGCAGGAACCCTCTATCATCATTGCAAAGCCCTTTTCGCCGCCGGCTTCACTGAGCAGGTCCAGCGCGCGGGATGTCATATGGCGGAACATATCGCCGCGTTCTGCCGCAACGGGCAGGTTGTCATCTGCCAGAAGCCCCAGGACGGGCAGGGGAGCGGCTGCCAATTCCTCTTCTGTGGTGGCGTAGTTGTAGCCTTGGGCCTTCATCTCCGCCACGATGTCACGGCCGTCCTTGCGGCTGGGGCCAAAGTAGTCGCGGCCGCCGCCGGCAATATAATCCACGCCGCATTCGGCATAGTCGGCAATGATTTCATCGTAGTGATAGCGGTCTTCGTCGTGGCAGCAGAAGTCGGCGGGAGTGGCATCTGCCAGGTGGCAGACGGTCACAACGCCGGTCTTTTTGCCCAGCTTCTGCGCCTTGTCCAGCATAGAGTAGAGCGGCTGGGCAGAAGGGGTGCAGCCTACGTGGCTGTTGGCGGTTTTCTCTCCCACGGCCAGGGCGGTTCCGCCCGCCGCGGAGTCGGTTATCAGGTTACTGGTGCTATATGTGCGGGAAAGACCTATGTAGGGCATATTGTCCAGATTCAGCTTGCCGCGGTTCAAGGTCCACGCGCAGCTGACCTGCTCCAGGCCCATTCCGTCACCGATAAGGAAAATGACGTTGCGGACTTCGTTGGTCACCGGGGGCATCTGCACATTCACAATGTCGTAGGTGCCGGAAGTTGTGTAATACATCAGGGCAGGTTCCTGCTCCTCGGTCTGTTTGGGTTTGCAGGATGAGGCTACTAAGACCGCCACTGCCAGTGTGATAGATATAATCTTTTTCATATCTACAAAAATAAGTAAATTTTTAAACAAAATGTTTCAATTCGTTAAAACGAAAGCAAACGAAACATTTAAATGAAATAGATAATAATTATATTTGCCTGAAGATTGACAATATTCATCATTAATTATTACCAATATGAAGTTTCGTTTATTTCTTTTAACCCTGCTGGTACCGGTCTTTATCAGCTGCAACGATAAGCCGGAGCCCAAACCGGAACCTACACCCGCAACTATTACCATTATCAGTAGTAATGATGTGACTGTAGAAGAAGGCCAGACATCAGAGATAATTGCTTCTACCAACTCTAGTGGAGCCGTTACCTGGACTTCTGCCGATGAGTCTGTTGCAACAGTATCTTCAACCGGTACAATTACAGGCGTGAGTGCCGGTAATACAACCATAACCATCAAGGTAGAAGCTGTGGAGGATCTGTTCACTGCTGCAGAGGCTACCGTCAATGTGACCGTAACCGCACCGGAGATACCCGAAGATGTCTATGCAGATGCTGCTCCAGAAGTTAAGGACGGCGATGTCGTGCTTGCCTGCAATGCCGATGTAGAGAAGTTCCTCACCGACGTTCATTACAACAATCACGACTATTCTTCTACCCAGCTTCTGGACTGGGCAAAGAATAATGACGTGATGGTATGTCCCGGCAACTCCGACAGGCCTGAGGAATACTCCATCAGATGGACCCCTCAGGCATCTACCGACCCGGTGACCGTTACGCTTACCGAGCCTACACGCGAGTGGACCTACACTGCAGCTCTTGAAACCGGTTACGTGGATATCACCAACCTTCTGCCCAACACACAGTATACCTATGTCGCAAAGGCTGGTTCCAAAGTGCTTACCCAGGGTTCTTTCCGTACGATAGGAAAAGTGCATCAGGTATTCATCAGAACCCGCATCCGCAACTGCCGCGACCTGGGCGGCTGGGTAACAGAAGATGGCAAAACCGTGAAATACCGCAAGGTATACCGTGGCGGCCGTCTCGAGTCCTCTTACATTTCAAAATCGGGAAAAACCACTATCAAGACAGAGGGTATAAAGGCTCAGCTGGACCTTCGAGGCCATAGCGACGTCCTTTCAAAGAGCACCCTGGACGGTATTGTAGATGACTATGCGTTCTGCGCTCCTGTCATCGAGGAGGGTTATTCCCAGATGCTGCAGCAGGACAAGAAAAAGACCCGCCAGTGCATACAGTTCATTATGGACTGCGTGGACCAGGACAAGCCCGTCTATTTCCACTGCTCACTGGGCCGCGACCGTACGGGCACAGTTGCAATGCTTACCCTGGGTATCCTGGGCGTTCCCGAAGGTGATATTTCCAAGGAGTACGAGCTCACCCAGTTTGCACCTCACGGCTATGCTACTTCAGAAGGCGAGAAGACCAAGATGACCCGCCTTGCAGACTATGACGGTGCTGCCAATGTGATCTGGGGCTATGCCGGCACCGGCAGCTTCCAGGACGGCGTGAATGCTTACCTGTTGGAGATAGGTATCTCCCAGTCGGATATTGACAAGTTCAAAGCAAATATGCTTCAGTAACAGCCGGCACATCCGGCAATGAAAAGGCCCGCTTTTATGGCGGGCCTTTTTATGTATATGCAGGAAAGATTATCTGTCGTTGCCGGGTATACCGCTGATGCTGGTCTCGGTCGTAGGAATCTGATACTGTATCTTGGGATTGGTGTAAGGGATAATCTCACATACTGTGCGGCTAGGGAAGCGACGGTCAATGTCCCTTTCGTTGCGCAGCAGGTCGGTGATGCGGAATCCTTCATAGTAGAGTTCCAGGCGGCGTTCGTCAAGCACTGCATCCAGCACGTCGGGATAGCCGCGCCTTGCCAGGTTGCCGGAGGTCATCTGGGCGTTTCCGGTAAGTCCGGCACGGGTGCGGATGACATTGATGTCGGCAAGAGCCTTATCGGTATCGTGCAGATGTGCGTAAGCCTCAGCCCTGTTCAGCACAACCTCGCCGTAGCGCAGCATAATGATGGAGGCGGTGAGGGGGAAGGCACTGCCTTCCTGATGGCTGAACTTGCCGCAGAACCAGCAGGGATATCCGCCCTCGCGTATGCTGCAGTTGGTGGTAGTCCATACAACGGCGCCTTTCTTTGTGATCAGCGGAGTGGGCATAACCTCGCGTACATAGCAGCGGGTGTGTGCGGCATCATTGAGAATGTAGCCGGGGAACTCGTCGCTGATCTTGGTGGAGGTGTTGTCGGGGATGGCCTTGTAATTGACACCGTCCTTTGCGAACGAATAGGTGCCGTCGCCGTTGTCCGTTACAGAAGAAGTGAGAGTGCCGGTTTCTTTATTGACATTCGGAAGGGTGATAGACTGGGTCAGACAGTTGTTGACATCGTCCAGCACGCCCCAGGTAACGGTGAGACCGGGAGTCGAATTGTGAAGGCGGACCATTTCTGTGTAGCGCTTGTCCTGAGGGAAACGTTCCATCAGATCCAGCAGCGGGTCGGCCACATACAGCTCTCCCCAGCCGGTACCCTGGGTGCCGTCGGGAGAGTCGAACATACTGGCCACGTTGCCCTTGGGGTTGCGGCTTGCCATATCGCTGTCGGTGACATTTACGCACCACAGAACTTCCTTGGAGGTCTGTGCTTTGGCATAGATGTCCGCAATGGAGCTCTCCAGGTGGCTCATAGGGTCTTCCCCAAGCAGTTCGCTGCATACGTCCACGCACTTCTGCCATTCACCTTTGTACAGGTAGAGCCTGCCAAGCAGTGCCTGTGCGGCCTCTTTGCCTACGTAACCGTTGTTGCCTCTCCTGTTGGCGGGATCCATAAGGCGGATGGCTTCTAGAAGGTCAGCTTCTATGTCTTCGTAGCATTTGCCTATCGTTGCCCGCTCGTTTTTCTCATAACTTTCTTTGCCAATGCGCATTATCACGCCGGGGTTGTCCGCGCCAAAACTGTAGGGCTTGGCAAACAGGTTGCAGAGGGTAAAGTGGAAGAAGGCGCGAAGGAAGTAGTTCTCTCCCTTGATCTGCCGGTTGGATTCGCTCTCCTCGTCCAGACCGCTGATATTTGCGTTGGCGGCGTAAATCAGCCTGTAGCAGATATACCACATATAGTCGGAATTCTCTGTTTCGGCTCCGTCCATATAGGTTGCCGACGTCCAGAATGCATCGGTACTGGTGTTGGAATAGCAGATGTTGTCGCCTTTGAGCTCGTTCAGCAGTATATACTGACGGATAAAGGTGTTGGCCTCGCTGGTATGGTAGTCGGTGTAGTCCTTCATCAGGGCATAAATGCCGTCCGTGGTGTATACTGCGGCGCCCGGACTGCTTGCAAGTGCGGCGCTGGTAAGGGAGTCTGAAGCGACAAAGTCAAGATTAATGCATCCTGCAAGAAGCAGGGAAACGGATATGATAGTGAGTATCTTTTTCATAGCTTCTGCGTTTTAGAATTTAAGGTCTATGCCAAATACGAATGATCTGGGCACGGGGTAATTATCGCTGAACATACCTGCGAGAGACCAGGAAGTGCCTTCGAGGCGCACCTCGGGGTCTGCTCCGGAGAATTTGGTGAGAGTGAGCAAGTTGTCGGCAGTGAAATAGATTCGGCCGGCTTGGATAAAGCCCTTGAACAGGGGCTTGTTGATGTTATATGCCAGGGTGACATTCTTCAGGCGAAGGAAACTGCCGTCTTCCAGATAACGGGAAGAGACGCCGTTACTCTTCTTGTTGCCGTTCTCGGTGGGTCTGGGGTGAGTGGCAATCGCGTGGGTGCTCTCGTCCTTAGGGTCCCAGCGTACCCAGCCGAGTCCGTTGTGGATACTCATCATATTCAAGTCAGAGTAGGATCCGTCGGAGTCGATGGTGTTGCGGGAATGGTTGTATATTTTGTTGCCATAAACACAGAAGATGTTTGCCCCCAGGCTCCAGTTTCTCCACGAAAGGAATGATGAGATGCCGCCGGTAAACTTGGGGGTGGCGGAACCGACCATCCTGAAATCGGCTTTGTCGTAGAGATTTGTGGTTGTGTAGGTATCTTTATAAACGGGCCACATTGTCTGCTCCGTGCTTTTCTCTGAGGTGGGGTTGCCCCTTTCGTCCAGTACGTAATAGAGAGTATTGCCTGCTGCATCCATCTCTTTGTCGTAAATACGCCACTGAGGCTCGCCGTTCTCGGGGTTCACGCCTTCCCATTCGGGCATATACCAGGTATAGATATCGTGGCCTTCGCACACAATCTGCTCTACCTGAGGTGTACCCTGTCCACGGCGGAAAGCACCGTTGGGCAGGTACTTCACGGTGTTGCGGTTCAGACCAAAGTTGAAGCCGAGATTCCAGCGCAGGTCTTTGTTCTTGATGACGTCTGCGTCAAAGGCAATCTCGATACCTTTGTTGTTAACAGTACCGATATTGGCGGTGTACTCCACAAAACCGCTGGACGGAGCCTGCGGCACATCCAAAAGCAGCTTGGTGTTGTTGGTGCTGTAGACGTCCAGAGTCAGGTTGATGCGGTCAAGAAGGCGCATATCCACTCCGATGCTGGCCATATGGGCAGATTCCCATCCCAGATAGTCGTTGGGCATCCTTTCGGCCACAGCCACGACCTTGTCGTTGTAGGTGTTGCTGGTGGCGAAAGAGTCCTGATATAGGAACGGCTCAATGTCGGAGTTGCCGGTAACACCGTAGCCGGCACGCAGTTTAAGCAGGTCAATAGCCTTTATGTCTTTCATAAAAGGCTCCTTGTTGATGATCCAGGCCGCAGATACGCCGGGGAAGAAACCTCCGCGTGCCTTGGGAGCAAACTTGTATGTGCGGTCATAGCGGATAGAGGCAGTGGCCACGTATTTTTCCATATAGGAATACTGTGCCTGTGCCAGGACAGCCCACGCTGCCGAGCGGTAATCATTGCCCCATACGCCCATACCGACTCCGCTCACGCTGCTCAGGGCCTGCATACCGGTGGGCATATCGATGCCGCCGGCTCCCATACCTTCTGTGTAGCCCCATCCAACCTCGTAGCCGACAATGCTGCTGAGGGCGTGATTGTCAAAATTCTTGTGGAACTTGAGCAGTTCTGTGAGGCCGACGCTCCAGCCGCGGCCGGAATCCTGGGATACTTTACCCTTGCCCTTGGCTTCGGTATTGGTGCGGCTGTCAAGATATGTCTTGCTGTTCCAGTTTGAGGAACCCAGGCGGTTGTTGCTGGTGAATGTGAGCCAGTCGGTGATGTTCCATACCAGCTGGACATCGGCCACGATGTCTTCGCCCCAACTCTGCGAGCTATTGTAGAGCAGCGAGTGGAAAGGGTTGTACTGGTCTTTTCCATACCATACTGCCCCCGCACCTTCCGGCATTCCGATGGCCAGGGGTTTGCCCTCTGCATCGAAAGGATTGTCCCAGGGCATTCCGCTGTAGGCCATTGATATATCTTTCCAGTCGGTATAGGATGTGCTGTGGCTGCGGTTGTAGCCCAGGCGCATATTCACAGTGACCTTCTCACCAACGGGGGCTGAGAGGTTAAGGCGCGCCGAATTGCGGTCGTAGGCGGTGCCTATCATAGAACCCTGCTCGTCGTAATGGTCTATACTTGCAAAGTAACTGATGCGCCCCGCCATACCGGCCAAAGAGGCGTAGTAGTCCTGCACGATGCCCTTCTTGAAGATATTGCCGTACCAGTCGTAGTCCTGCTCAAGAAGGGATTCGGGACGCTTGTTTGCGAAACTCTTCTCACTCATCATCATCCGCTGCGTCTCATAGAGTTCCTGGCTTTGCATAGGGTGGAAGCGGCCGGAGAGGGCCTGCTTGATGCCGGCGCTGGCCTTGAAGTTGACCTCGGTGCGGCTGCGGTCCTTGGCGCTCTTGGTGGTGATCACAATCACACCGCCTGCAGCAGATGCTCCGTACAATGCTGTTGCCGAAGCGTCCTTAAGGATGGTGACACTCTCCACATCGTTGGGGTTGAAGGTGCCGCCGGCAATGCCGTCCACCACATACAGAGGGTCGGCGCTGGCGGCGATGGAACCTGTACCGCGGATACGGATCTGGGCAGATTCGCCCGGCATACCGCTGGCGTTCATAACCACAACGCCGGCAGCCTTGCCCTGGATCATATTGCCCAGGTCGGGGGTGGAATTGTCCAGGATTTCTTCGCTGTGGAGTGAAACCACAGAACTGGAGAGTTCGTTTTTTTTCTGGGTCGTATAACCCAGTACTACAACTTCGTCAAGGAAGTGGACATCTTCTTTCATAAAGACGTCAATCTTGTTTCTGCCGTTTACGGCTTCCACCACATCGGAATAGCCAAGCATATTGAATGTGATGGTGGCATCAGCCCCCGCCTTGACCGAAAAACTGCCGTCCATATCGGTCACGGCACCGCCGCCGGTGGACACAAGTACACCTACGCCTATCAGCGGCTCGCCCGTTGCAGCGTCTTTGACCGAACCCGTGACGGTGTTCTGCGCCAAAGCAGCCGTTGCAATCAGGCTAAGAAAGATGATGGAAAATAATCTTTTCATCGCAGTATTTATTATTCATTGATTATAAAGTCATTCAGATTTGACATCTCGTATTTGTAAAGATGGGAAGTCTTTTCGTCGTCGTCGGTAATCCAGACACAACTGCGGTCGTGATCTACGTAGATGCCTTCTTCATTCAATCTGGTCTTTAAAGTGTAGCTTCCAAGCATACGCTCGGCATCGCCGGTCAGGGCGTAGAACTTGTGCGTCTCTGAGTCTATGACCCAAAGCCAGTCTGTGAGCGGGTCATAGTAAAGGTCTCCGACTTCTGTGATAGAAGGGAAAAGCTCGCGCAGATTCTTTTGCCAGAGCACTTCGGCTTCTCCTTTTTCGTTTATGTTTTTCAAGTTGAAGCAGAACAGGTAGGCGCCGGTCTGGAATCCGGCATAAGCAAGTCCGTCTTTGTAATATGTGAGGCCTTCCAGGCCGGAGTTGCCGAAACCTGAGGTGCCGGGTATAGTGCAGAGTTTCACTCGCTTGTTATAGTCGGGACCGGAGACGCGGGATATCCTGGCGGGACTTGACTCTTCTCCTATAAGAAGGTCTCCTGTTTCGGGATCAAGCGTAACCGCTTCGGTCTCGCCGCCGATACTTTGTTGGTATAAGACTTCTCCCGTAAATGAGATTTGCCCAATTGCGCCGTTGTCGTCCACACCCCAGAAGAAATCCTTGCCAGCGCTGAGATATATGCCTGAAAGTTCATTGAAGACTACATTATACGCAGTCATATTACCCAGCTCAGGCATATAGGGCTTTCCTCCGGAGTAAGCCTCCAGGCTGGTGATTTCGCCCAGTTCCAATTTCTGGCCGGCCTTGAGATTGGCGTCCTCTGCGTAGGTATATGTGGCGGTCCAATTATCCCCTTTTGCGAAATAGAGCGTAAACCCGCCCCTGAAGTTAAAGCCTCCGGGGAACCACAGGGTGGCGCTGCCATCGGCTGCAAGCTGCGCCTCGCGGAAGGGATAACCGTCGTCCTTGGGCTTGGCCGGCGAAACCTTGGCGGTGGAATATTCGTTCCTGTATACGCCGGTGTAGCGGAGTCCGGGGCGTTGATCTCCTGCTATTATGAAACGGTCGTAGTCCCCGGATACTTTGAACGAGATAAAGGCAGTGATATCCTTGAAGGCGAAGTTGTTTTCGTTGAGA
>JAEEGJ010009722.1_pt1 | contig 25500 bp, 19 predicted proteins | sample 8958761 | NCBI WGS metagenome assembly JAEEGJ01 (sample SAMN16246546, study PRJNA631951) | gut metagenome | biome: gut microbiome; feature: rumen; material: RS-attached | host: Bos | place: Iran: Karaj | collected 2018-10 | reverse complement strand
GCGTACGCTCCCGAATCCAGGCGTGGTCGATTTTTTGCGCAGCGCCAACGCCCGTGTGGCGATGCTCACCAACAAGCCGGAGCGCCCGACCCTCAAGTTGCTGGAACATTTCCGCCTTCGCGACCGTTTTGAATTCGTGCTTTGCGGCGACACCACGCCCGAGCGCAAGCCCAGCCCTGCGGGCCTGTTGAAAATCATGGAAACTGCGGGTGTCTCGCCTGCCGAAACGGTCATGGTGGGCGACGACCAGCCGGACATTCTTGCGGCCCGTAACGCGGGTATCGATTGCATTACGCTATTCTGCGGGTTCGGAAAGCCGGTGAACCTGCTCCCGCTTGCCCCCGAGAATGTGGTGCAAAGCTACGCTGAAATGTGCGAATTACTTTGTTCTTTAACGCATTAATGCTCTCGTTCGGGGGAGAGCCCTTGCGCGGCTTTGGCAAAAATTGTATAGTTGCGTATAGTATGATCTATAAGTTTTCCCGCCTTGCAATATTCATAGGGGTGATGGCTTTCTGCCTTGCCGCCTGCAGTAATTCTTATAGTTCCTCTGTAGATGTTTCGGAAGAAAGTTCTTCGTCAGAATTTTTTTCGAGTTCATCGATTGCAGCCTCGTCAAGTTCCGTCTCTTCCAGTTCTACAGTAAGTTCGACAAGTTTTTCAGATCCCTCGGATGTTGTTTCGTTTACGGCGCTTGTGACGGATACCTTCGAGGTGTTTGCCTTTGGGTCGTTGAATATCGATATTGTCGCGGATTCGTTCTTGACCAAGTTCGATTACGGCGATGTTGTTTCGGTGATGGTGCCTGGTTACGATACGCTGGACGTTCCCGTGGTTGCGAGCTATGGCGATGTGTTCCCGGGCGAATTCCTCTTGTATGTTACCTCGGGGCTGAACTATCTCAAGCTTGAAGCCCGTTACGGCCAGATGGCGGAGGTCGTTGGCCTCGGGCGCGGTGCAGAATTCCCTATAGAAGTCGTCATCCAGATGAAGGAGAAGGGCGGCTATGCGGAGCATCTGCAAAATTTGAACACGCTTGCAATGTCTTATTCCATCGAGGCGTATCCGGAACTTTCTGTCGCGGACTTTGCGAACTTCAGGATGGTGCGTACGACGGGAATGGGCGAGGGTAGGCTTTTCCGCTCGTCGAGCCCGGTGGATCCCTCGATTGGCCGCAACAAGTATGCGGATTCACTTGCGTCGGTTGCGGGAGTCAAGACATTCGTGAATCTTGCCAATAGCAAGGAATATGCGGAATTGTACGACGGTTTTGCTCAGTCCTATTATGCGACGCAGAACGTGGTTTATCTTGATTTGCAACCGGGTTTTGTAAACACGCCGTTCAAGGAGGGCTTCGTTAAGGGACTGCGCTACATGGTAGAACATGACGGCCCGTACCTGTGGCACTGCACGTACGGCATGGATCGTACCGGGTACACAATTGCCGTGCTCGAGGCCCTGATGGGGGCGACTGCCGATGAAATCAAGGCGGATTATGTTGCGACACACAAGAATTTCTTCAGCGTGACCGGCGGCGTGCAGGTCGCTTTGACGCCAAAGCAGGCGGAACTCATTCAGGCGATTATCGTGAGGCTCATGCGGAATGCATACAAGGTGGAAGGCGTCGACATCTCGGATTTCGAGAACGTTGACCTGGCGAACGCGACGGAAAAATACCTGCTTTCGCTCGGCCTGGAACAGCATGAAATTGATTCGCTCAGGGTGCGACTGAAGTAAGAATGTTTTCGGGAAGGAATTCCTTCGCAGACAATGGCCCGCATAGATTGTGTTTTGCTATATTCTTGCCCATGATTTCAAGAATTTTTAAACCGGCATTCATCGCGGCGCTCGCTTTTGCCGCGGCCTCCTTTGCCGACGAGGCCATCCGCTTTGTTCCCGAGGTTTTCCCGATGGGCGAGGTTGCTCAGGGCGACCAGAAACACTACGTGCTGCAGGGCGCGAACACCACAGGTGCAGAGATCGTGCTCGAAAACGTGTTCGGGCAGGGCTTCGGCATGTCGAACTTCAAGTTCCCGCAGAAAATTGCCCCGAATGCGACCGTCACCATCGAGTTCGATATGGACTTCGCTGGCATGGAAGGGAAAATCGACCCGACGGTCGTGCTCGTTGCCGCCGGCGGTAAGCCCTATACGGCGAATCTTTCGGGCGTGGTGAAGGCTCCCGTATTCTTCGGCGAAAAGCTGTTCGATGCGGGTTTCTACAAGGCGGGCGAAAAGCGCGAATGGACGTTCTACGTGTGGGAGACCGACAAGAAGGCCCGCCCCGATATAGAACTTTCGACCGAGTCGGCGAAGCAGTTCGCGATGAAGTCTAAACCCGTGATGCTCAACGTGGACAAGCTCGACAAGATCAAGGAAGGCGGCAAGGTTCCCGGAATCAAGGTGACTCTCTCGACGAAGGGGCTTACCCGCGAGGGCTGGGAATTAAAGCAGAAGAGCATCCGGAAGATAGTCTCCTTCAAGAGCAAGAAGTACCCGAAGGCGACTCCGGAAGTGCTCATCGTCGGCTACTGGAACGAGTAGTCCGGCCCCGAAATGGCGAAAATTTTGCCTTTTTCGGGCTTTTGCCTTGAAAAATGCCCCGAGTTTAACTAACTTTGGCATACTCTTACGAGAGACCTCGGGATGTAGCTCAGCCTGGTAGAGCGCTTGAATGGGGTTCAAGAGGTCGCTGATTCGAATTCAGTCATCCCGATAGAAAACGCCGCTGTTTCAGCGGCGCTTTTCTTTTTACTGATCCGCGCGGTTCTTCGACCGGCAAATCAACCAGCAAATCAACCAGCAGTTCAACCGCGGCCCTACGACTCCGGTTTCCAGACAATCACCTTGTTGCGCCCGGTTTCCTTGCCTTCGTAGAGCGCGCGGTCCGCCATCTGGATGCTCTTGTCTGCCCCGAGCGCGTGGTCATATTGCGCGACGCCGAGCGTTATAGTCACCTTGATGGAAAGTTTCCCGAATATGACGGTCGTGTTCTCAATTGTCTTGCGGAAACGCTCGGCGACAATCTTCGCCCCTTCGAGGTCAGTTTCCGGGAGCAGCGTGAGGAATTCCTCCCCGCCGTATCGCGCGAGCACGTCGTACTTGCGTAGCAGGTTGCGGATTGTGGCCGAGACGTGCTTAAGGACTTCGTCGCCGCAGGCATGCCCGTAGGTGTCGTTCACGTTCTTGAAATGGTCTATATCGATGAATATGAAGCAGAAAGGTTTCTTGGAGCGGGTCACGCGCTGTATCTCGTTGTCGATGGTCCGCAACATGTCGCGCCGGTTCGGAAGTCCGGTGAGTTCGTCGGTCCGCGAAATCAGGTCGAGTTTCTTGTTCGCTTCCTCGAGTTCCTTCGTGCGTTCCTGCACTTCCTGTTCAAGCATTTCCCGGTGCGCGTTCAGTTCCGCAATCTGGCGCTTGATGGTGTGGTGCATTATGTTGAAGTGCTTCGCGAGGATTCCTATTTCGTCTTGCCTGTTGCCCACGTCGATATCCGGAGCTTCCATGTCGCCTTCCGAAATCTCGATGGTGTGCTGGACGAATCGCCCCATCGGGAGCACCAGCTTGCGGTAGAGCCAGAAAGAAATGAGCAGTATCGCGATAAGCGCCGTGGCAAGCATGACCTTGCTCACGAGCAGGAGCGAAGCCACCTGTTCGTCGATTTCGGACTTGGGCTGCAGCGACAGCAGGCCGAAATCGTACGAGGCGTCGTACACGTAGTTTGCAAGGTAGGCCCGGTTATCGGAGAGCGTGTAGAACTTGATTCCCTTTGTCTCGTCTGCCTTCGGGTCGAACCCCTTGATTCCGATTTCTGCAATCTTGTGAGGCTCGGTAAGCCAGGTTTCCAGGTCGGGGTGGAACAGTATTTCGCCTTCGGAATTGATGACGATGTAGTACCCCTTCTTGCCCACCTTGCTTTCGGAAAGGATTCTCCAGAGCCTCTGTGCCGAAAAGCTGGCCACGAGGCTCCCGTTGCCCTTCGCGTTGTCCGAGACGACTGTCGCGAAAGCGCGCTTGGGCCGCATGTTGTCCGAGTCGCGGTACCAGCCCGAAATAAACGGCCTGTGCGGCGTAATCTTGCTGAAGTCTACGGGGTACTTGGTGGGGGCAGACGCAATCATCGCGTTATCGCAGATGAGGCTGTCGTTACGGTCGAACAGGGAAACTTTTTCGCCCGAAATGAATAGCGGGGAAATGTTGTAGCTCTTGAGGTAGCTGGTCGATATGGCCGGGTCCATGCTCTTGATTTCGGATGCCTTGGCGAGCAGGGTAAGCTGGTTGCCGAACTGGAACAGCTCGTTGTGGAGGGTCGACGACATCTGCTGCAGGTGGATGATGTTGGTCTCGTCGGCGGACTCGAGCGTCATCTGGGTCTGTCGCTTCGCGAAATAGTACGTGCCGCCGATGGTGACGACCGCCATTGTGCTTACCAGGAGCAGCAGGCTCTTGACGATGATGCTCTTGGAGAGTTTTAGGATTTTCTTTTCGCTCATGGTTCTAGTTTAACTTTTTCTCTTGCGCGTGTACGAAAAAAGGAAACTCAGGACTAGTACAAAGAAGAATATAAAGAAGGTCGGGTTGACTCCGTTCCCTTCGGCCTGCCCGGCCTTTTTGTCGGAGGTGTCCTTTGGGGCGCCCTTGTTCATCGCCTTTGCCCAGATTTCTTGGAATTCGGCGTAGGTCGTCGTGCTTGTCGGCGTATAGCCGAGCTGGTTGTTGATGGTGTCCGAGTAGCTCTTGAATATCTGGTAGAGTTTCTCCTCAGAGTAGGGGACGGGGAGTTCCAGGTGGTCCCATACGGCGCTGAACATGCAGACGAGCGACTGCTCGACTTCGCCCCATTCGGGGAGTGCCGGGTAGGTCTTGCCGGTTTCCAGCTGCGTTACGAGGCCCTTGTACGCTTCGTCTTCGGCCCAGGAAGCAAGAACCGCCTTGGATGTGGGGAGGAACCCGATTTGCTTAGTGTAGTCGTCCAGGCTGTTGTCTTCGGTCAGGTAGAGCAACAGCTTGGCTGCTTCCTTGTTCGTGCTTTTTGTGGGAATGGCGAGGTTTGATCCTCCGATAAAGCTCACGCTGCCCGCACTTCCCTTCGGGAAAGGTAGCACAATTACGCCGTCCGCCCCGATACGCGAATTCGAAAGCCCGCCCTGCGAACTGTGGATGCGCGTCTGCATCACGACTTCTGCCGTATTTACGATGAATGCAAGCTCGCCGTTGTTGAACTGCTGCGCGATTTGCGCGGAGTTCGCTTGCAGCGCGTCGGTAGAGACCAGCGAGTCGACGACGAACGATATGTACTTGGCTATCCCTTCGAGCGTTTGCGGTGCAAGGATGTTCGAGCACCACTTGCCGTTGTTGTCCTTCTTGACAAAGGAGCCGCCGTAACTCCACACCCAGGGGGCGAAGTTGTGGGGAATGTTCCAGTCGCTCTTGCCGGGGAGCGCGTAACCGCGAATCTTTGCACCGTCTTCGAGGATTTCCTTGCCCTCGTTCACCTTGCGGATGGCGTTCGTGAAACCCCTGTAGCTCTCGATGTCGGCGGGCGAAATGCCGTACTTTTCCATGATGCGCTTGTTGCCGAGCACGGGGCGGATGTCTATGAACCACGGAACGGAATAGATGTTCGTGTCGGAATCGATGTGCGACGTGTACCACGAGACGGGCACGAACCGATTTGAATCAATCTTGTCGAGGTAGGCGTTCAGGGGCTTGATTTCGCCGCGTGCGGCAAAGTACGGGACCCACGTGGACCCGAGCTGCAGTACGTCGGGTGTGCCGTTCCCGGTTTCGAGCATGGTAGAAATGCGGTTCCAGGCTTCACCCCAGTCGAGCACGGTCACCTTTGTCGGGATACGAGTTTTTTGCGTGAACTTTTCGAGCTGTTGTTCCAGTTTCTCTTGCGGGGTGGCGCCGTTGGGCATAATCCAGATGCTGAGCGTATCGGCGGCGATGGCCGGCGAGAGCGATAAGGCAAGTGCGAGAGCCGTACCTTTAAGGGAAAAATTCATACTCCTATCCTTTTTTTTCGGGAAAGCCCCGATAAATGCGTGTACCCTTGTTCAAATTAAATAAAATTTTGTACTTTCTTCGCAAAAAATTCGTAAAAAGGGGAGCGTTTATGCTTGTTGCTTGCGGGATTGCAGAACGGGAAGGGAAGTTGCTTGTGTGCAAAAGGCCTTCGGGCGTGCCTTACGCGGGTGCCTGGGAGTTCCCTTCCGAGGAACTCGCGGAAGGGGAAACTCTTGAAAATTGTGTAAAAACGGCGTTTTTTGACCGTATTTCGGCTGTTTTGGCCGAGAATCGTGCCATTTTCGCGTTCGATTCTGCGTGTGTGCCCGGGTGCCGGCTTTTTACATTCAAGGTAAACTTTTTTGAAACAAAAATGAGCCTAAATGGCTACAAAGATGCCCGTTGGGTGCGAAAAGAGAAACTTTGTAGGCTTCGGCTGCACCCCGACAGTGTGATAATAGTCAAAGAAATTGAAAATTTTTCGTGAAAATTCGTGCAGAAACATATTTTTTATTTATATTTCTGCTCAGTCGTAATTACGATAAAACCAAATCCTTAAGGAGTAAAAAAATGAAAAAAGGTATCGCTGCTCTCGTTTGCGCTGGCATGATCACCCTCACGGGCTGCTATGGCAGCAACGCTTGCTTCGAAAAGCTTCACAAGTGGAACGGCACGCTTGGCAACAAGTGGCTCAACTCCATCGTTCACTTCTTCCTGCAGATCTTCGGTGTGTACTGGATTTGCCTTGGCCTCATCGACGGCCTCGTGCTCAACACCATCGAATTCTGGACTGGCTCCAACCCGCTCGCTGCTGGTGACTCCTACTTCGAACAGGATGCCCAGGGCAACTCCATCGCTGCCGTGAAGAACGCCGATGGCTCCATGAGCGTCGAACTCACCTCTGCTGCTGGCGAAAAGGCTAGCCTCACGCTCCAGCGCGACGAAAACGTTGTCCGCGCTCTCGACGCTGAAGGCAACCTCGTTGCTCAGTACGACATCGCCAAGTAATTCTACTTCGGATATGTTTTGGAACCCCGGCACTTGCTGGGGTTTCTTTTTTATGGCACCGTCAGGTGCCCACGTTTTTTTACAAAAAAAAGCACTTTTTTACGGATAGACCCGTATTTTTCGCATTTTTTTAATGTATTTTGGGGGTATGGCAAGGCGTTTTGCAAATGTTGGACGCTTGGTTGCGGTATTGCTTATCGCAATCGGTTTCTGTGCGTGCGTCGAGGACGATGTGGCCCGCGGGAACGAGGCGCTCCGTATTGGCGACTTCGACCGTGCTGTTTCGAACTTCTCGAAGGCGCTCGACATGCAGCCCGCGAACCGCGACGCGCGTTATGGCCTTGCACTTGCCTACTATTCCATCGCCGAAGAGAACGAACACCTGAAGGTGCCCGTACTCGATACCTGGCAGCGCACCGTGAACGAGTTCCGTATCCTTTCGCGCGTGGATTCCAGCGGGCGAATCTCCGGAACGTATTCCACGAGCCTGTTCTACCTGGCCCGCGCCACGCTTGCAAGCAACGCGCATGCCGATGTGCTCCCGCTACTTGACAAGTCTATCGCCCTCGATAGCGCGAACTATTTCAGTTACAACCTGAAGGCGCTTGTGCTCGGGAATCTCGGACGCACCGAGGAGGCGAAAAAGATTTTCATTTTCGTTGTGACGAAGAACCCGAAGTTCGCCTCGGCCTACCTGAATCTGGGCAACATCTACTGGAGCGAGGGAGACATAGAATCCGCGTGGGATATCTGGTCGATGGGTCACGAGGCTGTCCCCGAGAATGCTGGGCTTGCGCGCTGGACGACTGTTGCCGAAGATTCGCTCAAGGCTCTTGCCATTGCGGGTGAACTATGAGCGTGCTTGCCGGAGTGAACCGTTGTGTGCTTTTGCACGAGGGCGGCGAGGCGCTCGTGTACGCGCTTGAATCGGGCGGCAAACAGTATGTACTCAAGTGGTATGCGGAGGGCGTGCAGATTGATTCCCATGTGGTGGAAGTTCTCCTGCGCGAACGTACTCCGGGCGTCTACCGCGTGATGGAGGCGGGCAAGAAGTCTGGCCGCCAGTACCTAGTCTACGAGTTTATCGAAGGCGTTTCCATTGCGGACCTCGCGAACGCCACAACCGCGGGCATTTCTCCAGCAGGCGCCGCGACAAAAGATGCGCGCGTCCCCGTGCCGGTCGCGATTTCACTTGTACGTAATTTGGTGCAGTCGCTCGCGCAACTTTCAAAAAACGACGTGCACCACGGGGACCTGAGCCCCTCCAACGTGCTCGTGACGGCGGACGGCACTCCGGTGCTTATCGACTGCGGGATCGTGGGCCCGGGCGCCCTCGCGTATGCCGCGCCCGAACGCATCCAGGGCAAACCCGCTACGATGCACAGCGACATGTATAGCCTGGGGCTCCTCCTCTACCGGCTTGTTGCGGGCGAGGACCTGCTGCACTGCGACTGCTTCGATGACTACGCGCAGGCCGCCGCCGGGATTGACTCGATGGACGTGACCTCGCTCCTCTACGGCAAGGGAATCGATGCGGAAATACTTTCTACGCTTGCTCCCCTGTGGAAGGCGACCCTCCGTGCAGAGCCTTCCGCGCGTGCCGAGGACTTCGAGGAACTAGACGAACTGCTCGAGATTGCATTCGATGATGCTTCCCGCGGGTCGGTCGCCTGGGAAACCACGCGAACTGCCTTTACGGAGAACGTTGTTGCGAAAATCGGAACAAATTGTAGCGACACGGGTGCGGAATGCGGTTTACCGCCCGAATTTGCAGTGACGAAGCCCACAGGTTACCGGAAAATGGCTGTTTTTGGGGGCATATTAGGATTTATATTGTTCTTGTTGGTGTTGTTCTTCGCGCTTGCTCCCAGGGAGCCGTCCATTGACGAAACGGGTGCGGAGATACTTTCCAACTCGAGGTCTCTCGAGGGAACGACCGGATTAGGGGCCGAACCTTCGGGCGATACTGGGCGCATTTCGGGCGAGGAACTCGAATCTCTCCCGGTACCGGACCAGAATGACGTAATGGAGTAATTAGGTATGAAGACAGAAACGATGCTTGCAACGGAAAAGATGCTTGACGTGGTGAAGACCCTCCTTGACGAGGAACAGCCCGAGAGCCTCTTCTCGAAGATTCTCGAAGTCGCAAAGGGCGTGCTCCGTGCGGATGCCGCCGTGCTGGATATTTCGGGCGATACGCCCCTCCATTTTTCGAACCCGGAGCAGGTGAGCATTTCTATTTCGGCGGTGAGGCAGGCGAAGAGCGAACGGCGGGCGGTGGTGTGGAACCAGCTCGACGACGATACCGCAGACCTTTCGAAGTCTATTGTGCAGAACCAGCTCACGAGCATCATGGTTTCCCCGTTCCGCACTCCCGATAGCGAATCCGGCTACCTGTACCTGCAGCGCGCCGCACGCGAGGAACCCTTTACCGAAGAAGATAGCGCCCTGTTCGATTCGTTCGTGGCAGTATGCGAAAAGTTTGCCTTTGCCGCCTACGACCGCCTGCGCGACAAGGAATCGCTTGACGTTTTGAAGAACGTTGTACGCAAGGACGGGATTGTCTATTCGAGCAAGGCTATGGCTGATCTTGTCGCCTTGGCCGAAAAGCTTTCTACGCTCCCTCTGCCCGTGATCATCCGTGGCGAAACCGGTACGGGCAAGGAAGTGTTTGCGCGCTTTATCCATAACCACAGCCCGCGTGCGGAACGCCCGTTCATTGCGGTAAACTGCGGTGCCATTCCCGAGAACCTCATCGAGTCCCTGCTGTTCGGGCACGCGAAGGGCTCGTTCACCGGCGCAATCGATACCCGCAAGGGATTCTTCGAGGAGGCCGATGGCGGCACGATTTTCCTGGACGAGATTGGCGAACTGCCGATGAACATGCAGGTGAAGCTCCTGCGCGTTCTGCAGGAGAAGCACATTACCCGCGTGGGCGATAACCGCGAGATTCCGGTGAACGTGCGCGTGATTTCGGCGACGCATGTGGATTTGGAAGAGGCCGTGCGTGAAAAGCGCTTCCGCGAGGACCTGTACTTCCGCATCCAGGTGATGCCGCTGCAGTTGCCGCCTCTGCGTGAACGCGGACAGGACGTTGTCCTGCTTGCAGAGGAATTCATCAAGCGCTACGGTGCCGAGTACGGCCGCGGCAGGTTCAAGATGAGCCGCAATACCGAAAAGGCGCTGCTCGGTTACCACTGGCCGGGCAACGTGCGCGAACTTGAGAACCGTATCCAGAAGGGTCTGGTGCAGGCGGTTCACGGCGTTATACAGCCCAAGGATATCGGGCTCGACGAGGTGCAGAAGGAGGCAAAGGAAAGCCCCCGCACGCTCAAGGAAGCCCGCGAGGCGGTGGAGCGCGAGGTCATTGGTCGCGCCCTCCAGGACAGCAACGCGAACCTGACTCTTGCTGCCACGATTTTGGGCATCGACCGCAAGGTGCTGCGCGAAATCATGGAACGCCTGGGCATAAAAAAGGAAGATTTCAAGAATTAAGGGTCTGAAAACTAAAAAAACGGAACAAAAAGTACTATAGGAGCAAAAAGTCTCGAAATTTTACTTTGGGTGAACGCGAATTTTATGTATATTATTTGCTAGAATGCTCGAAATGAGCAGTAAATAAAGCCCAAAGGAAAACTGGCACGGTTTTTGCTAAGTAATGAGTATGAAACACGCAACTTTCATATCGATTATAGGCCTCGCGGCGACGCTTTCGTTCGCCCAGGGCTTTGCAGCGCCGGAATCCAGTGTTCCGACCCCTGCCGAAAGTGCGGAAATTTCTAACCAGACCCCGGACTTAGGCGCTAAAGAAAGCGCAGAATGGCAAAAAATGCGTGCAGAACGCAAGCAGGCCCGCGAACAGATCCTTTCCAAGCTGAAGGAAAGGTCCAATGTCGAAAAACAGGGCATACGCCAGGACGTTTCGAAAAAACGGAACGAAAAATCTCGCTTTGAGGGAAAACCGCAAAAGAATGAACCTCGCGAGCGTCAACCGTTTTACGATAGACCCGATTCTCCGAATATGAATCCGATGCGAGGTAACACTCCGCCTGTACTGCCGCCCCCCTGGTGGTGGCAGCCTCAGCCGGTTCCACCTCAGCCGTAATGCGGCGCTCCCTTTTATTACTCCTTGTGTTGTTAGCGTCTGTGCTATTTGCGCAGACGCAACAAGAGTATTATATGCAGGCCCTCAAGGCCGAAGAGGCGGGCGAAGTTTCCAAGTCGATAGAACTCTTTGAAAAGGCCCGCGATGCGGGTGGCGAGTACACCGACGAAATCAAGGAAATCCTTGACGCGTACTACGAGGCGCTCGGTGGCGATGAAGATTCCTCCGGCGTGTCTTTCCGCTTTTTGGGCAACTTGGGTTTTTATGGCCTGCACTATGCCGAATACGGGCTCGCTAACGATATTTCCGAGAACGGTGGCGATCTGTTCGCCTCGGTGAGCGCCTACCTGGACTATTCTACGGGTAACTGGATACATTCCTTCGGCGTTGCGTTTGTTTCGGACTGGTTTGTCGCGAACGATGACATGCCCGTGCTCGATACCAACGACTGGACGATGGCCCCGGGGCTGGAATATTCCCTTGTCGGGCGTAGCCTGCTTTTGGATGCCGGCGTGGATTTCAATATCACGAGTGATGGCGACTTTAATCCGGCGGGCTATGGCTGGGTGGAGTTCGATATTGCCCGCTATACGGCACAGCGCTTTGGCGTGGCTGGCTCGGTGTACTACCGCAAGGATGGTCCGGCGACGGCGGGTCTGTTCGGTTCGTGGCACCGCTCCGAAACCCATGGCCTCAATGGTACGGCGTACCTGGGCGCGAAATACGAGGCCGACTACCTTCTCGATATCTTGGGTTTTGTTGGCGATTCGACCGAGGATTGCGAACGTGATGCGTGGGGCAACTGCATAGATCAGGGATGGACCGGCTATACGACCAACTTCTGGGACCAGTGCGTTGCCGAGAACAGCGTTGAAACATGTGCAGACCCGAGTAACGGAATTCTCCAGACCTACATCGATGCGTTCTATGCTGAACTTGGTACACCGGAAGAAGTGTCGATTGATAGGGTGTGGAGCCGCTGGATCGGGCCATCGTTCCAGTTGAGGCTTTCGTATCGGTTCAAGACGAATATCTCGATAGAGACGAAGTTCGACATTTTCTATGCGTTCCTTATAGACGGTGCGTCCGAGGAGTACGAGAAGATGGGGAAGTTCTCGGGCAAGTGGGGCCTGGAATTCAACTGGAACCCGAACTGGCTTACGCTGTACCTGGGTGCAGAGCAGATGTACCTGAAGTACGTCTTGCCGAGATCGCTCACCGACTATTTCCCCGAGACATGCTTGCTGACCTCGCTTAAGGCGGGTGTAAAAGTAGAATTCTAGCGCTTGTGTCTGAATACGAAAAGAGGCCGGTTTATGCCGGCCTCTTTCGCGTGGAGATAGTGGGAGTCGAACCCATGACCTACAGATTGCGAACCTGTCGCTCTACCAACTGAGCTATATCCCCGATTGTGTGCCAAATATATTTTTTCTTGCCTGATTCGTCAAGCGGAAACGGAGCCAAACCGTAAAATTTTTGCCCTAGGGGAGGCTCGACCTTGCGTGGAGGTTCAGGCGCCTGTAACGGCGCTACAGCAGGATTATTTCGCGCTCGAGGGTGATCCCGAACTTGTCACGGACCTTCTGCTGCACGAGTTCTGCAAGTGCGGCGATGTCCCTTGCGGTGGCGCCGCCTGCGTTCACGATGAAGTTCGCGTGCAACGTGCTGACTTCGGCGCCGCCAATGCGAGTGCCCTTGAGCCCTGCTGCCTCGATGTAGTAGCCGGGAGCGATTTGCGTTGGGGTATCCGCGGCGCCTTTTGCGAGACGCTTGAACGTGGAACCCGCATTGGGCATGTTGAGGGGCTGCGTCGCCTTGCGCTTGGCCATGCATTCGGCGAGTTCTGCCTCGAGTCCTTCTACGGTCTTGCCGCCTGCGGGTTCGAATGTGAACGTTGCGGAAAGGATTGTTTCTGCAGTGCCGTTCTGGGCGAGGTCCTGGAATAAACTGTGCCTGTACCCGAACGCACATTCGCCTGCGGTACGCACGCGCGTGTTGCCCGAGTTGTCGAGGCTTGTGATCTGCGTGCAGAACGTGGCAATCTCTTGCCCGTATGCACCCGCGTTCATGTAGATGGCGCCCCCGAGCGTCCCGGGGATCCCCGCGAGTTTGTGGATACCGGAGAGTCCCTGCTTGAGAGTCGCGCGGGCGAATTTCCCGAGCGCACTAGCCGCGCCGACCCGGTAGGTTCTGCCGTCTGGTGATTCGATGGTCGAAAATTCCCCCGCAAGCGTTATTATGACGCCGGCGTATCCCTCGTCACTTACGAGGACGTTCGTGCCGTTCCCGAGAATAAAGTGGGGCATGTTGTTCCCGCGGGCAAGCGCGATGGCCTCCTGCAGTTCTGCAAGGGATTCCGCCTTCACGTAATAACGTGCTGGCCCGCCCACGCGGAAGGAGGTGTGTTTGCTCATCGGTTCGTTTTCGAGAACGTGCATGCCTTAAATATAGTTACTATTATTCCTGCAAATGACCAGCGAAGAACTGAAACAATTCAAGGCGTCGCTTTCCATTACCTCGGTTGCCGAGGCTCTGGGCATCGATGTGGTGCGGGGCAGGTTCCACTGCTTTTGCCCGCAGCGGCATGCGAACGGCGACCGTACGCCTTCGGTCTCGATATCCGAGGACCGTGGGCTGTTCCGTTGCTGGGTCTGCGAAGATGTTCGCGGGGATGTCTTTAACCTGGTGCAACAGTACAAGAGCTGCTCCTTTATGGAGGCGCTTGACTGGCTCAAGGAAACTTACCCCTTCCTGTTGCCTGGTGGCAAGAGCGGCCCGCAGGAGGGTTCCCCGAAAAAGCGCTCGGTGCAGGTTTCTAGTGCGGTGGAGCGCAGTTCACGCGCACAGGAATCCCGTAGTCAGGAACCTCGCGAAGAGGAGGACCTGCAGCCGCTTCTGGAAGAAAAGCCCGCGAAGGAACTTATCCCAGAGGACGAGCGCAAGAAGGTGGTGCTCTCGTTCTTGAAGATGCTTACGCCGGTGGACGGTACGCCCGCGGCTGCCTACCTCATGAAGCGACGCATATTCAAGCCCGTATGGGACAGGATGCTCCTCCGGACCATTACCGACTACAATGCGCTGAACCGTCAACTCAAGGAAACGTACAGCCTCGAGGTGCTCCAGTACGTAGGGCTGTTTAACGACAAGGGCAACCTGCGCTATTACAAGCACCCGCTGATATTCCCGTACCTTGACCCTTTACGCCGTGCGTCGCATTTCCAGGCACGCGCGATTGATTCGAGCGTCGAGCCGAAGGAACTCCACCTGAAGGGCTCTGTGCCGTTCCCGTACAACATGACGGCACTTGACCAGAAAAAGGGATGGATTTACCTGTGCGAGGGCGTTATCGATACGCTCACGATGTTGCAGCAGGGCCTGCAGGCGGTCGGAATCCCCGGTGTCCGCAGTTTCAAGATGCAGTGGCTCCCGCTTTTCAAGGAAAAAAACGTGGTGCTGTGCCTTGATCACGATGAGGCGGGCCGCAAGGGCATGGAATACCTGCAGCAGGTTTTCGGCAATGCGGGCATCCGCACGATTATCCTGGGCGATGGCCTCGAGAATATTCCCGTGAACATGAAAGAAGGCGAAGACGTGAACGAGTGGTTCGGCGGGAAAAAGTAATTTATCTATATTGTACAGACCATGCTCCAGAAGATTTCGATTGTCGCCCGCATATTTGTTGTTGTCCTGTTTATCTATTCGGTACTATTCTCGATAGTGGGGACGGTATTCATCATCAAGGCGCATTCCTATATATTCGGGGCAATTGACGATGTTCACGCGATGCGTGAATCGGAACCTGCGATGAGCAACTTCATGAAGGACCTCGTGGATTCAAACCCGAAGGTGCAAATCAAGCACACGTTTGTCCCGCTCGATTCCATCAGCAAAAAGTTGCAGCACGCGGTCATTGCCGTGGAGGACCCGAGTTTCTATTTCCACCCGGGCGTGGATATCCGGAATATCGTTACTGCGGTCGATGCGAACGTGTCTTCGGGCAAGTTGCTTTACGGCGGCTCTACCATCACGCAGCAGCTCGCGAAGAACCTGTTCCTTACGGGCGAACGCACCTGGGAACGCAAGGTGCGTGAATTGGGCTACGCGATTTTGATGGAATATGACCTCGGGAAAAAACGCATTCTAGAACTTTACCTCAACTATGCACAGTGGGGCAAGGACATTTTCGGGTGCGAGGCGGCCAGTGAGGCGTATTACGGCGTGCACTGCTCGCAGCTTGATAGCACACAGTCGGTAAACCTCGCGGCAATGCTCGTGGGACCTTGCAAGTACAAGCCCGAATCAGAAGACTCCACGATGGTCCGCAGGCGTAAACTCATTACGCAGGGCTTGCCCTACGTGCGCGACCCCTAGCCGAGCACCCGCCGGATTTCTGCTGCATCGGTTATTCCCCTTTCTGCTAGTTTATCTGCATATTCGTGCAATGTACCCTGCACGAACGTTCCGTCGGGCCGTAGCAATTCGACTGTGGCGATTCTCCCTTTGTATCCGCCGGGCGACTTCTTGCGCAATAGCCTCTGGGCTGCAATCCCGAGGACCGATTCCCGGATGGCTTCGGGCAATACGCCCAAATCGCGTAGCCTGTCGATGGCCGCCTTCGCGCTGTTCGTATGGAGCGTGGAGAGCACGAGGTGGCCCGTCTCTGCCGCCTGTATGGCGATTCGCGCGGTTTCCTCGTCACGGATTTCACCGATGAGGATAACGTCCGGGTCCTGGCGCAGTATCGACCTCATGGCGGTCGCGAACGTGAAGCCGCACTTCGCGTTCACCTGCACCTGGTTTGCCCCCTTGAGTTGGTATTCCACCGGGTCCTCGATGGTCGTCACGTTCACCTGCCGGTGCAGTATCTCGCGTAGGCCCGCGTAGAGCGTGGTGGTTTTCCCGCTTCCCGTGGGCCCGGTAATCAGGAATAGACCCTGAGGCTTGTTGAAAATCTCGCGGAAGGCGTGCAGGATTTCGCCCGTAAACTCGAGACTGTCGAGCGTCTGCCCGCTATCCTGTGATTGCAGCAGGCGGAGCACGCACTTTTCGCCCGCCTGTATGGGGAGCGTGCTCAGTCGGATATTCACGTTCTGGTAGATTCCCTGGAATGTGAAGCTCCCGTCGTGGGGGAGGCGCCTTTCGGTAATGTCTACGCTCGCGAGCAACTTGAGCCGGATAAGCACCGGCTCGCCGAGCCATCCCGGCAGTTCGCGGTAGTCCTCGAGCATGCCGTCGATGCGGAATCGCACGCGGAACGAGCCTTCGCCCGGTTCCAGGTGAATGTCCGACGCCTTCATTTCCAGCGCCTTCTCGATAAGCGAATCCACCAGGTTGATGATGGGCTCCGATTCCCAACTGTTGCTCTTGATGCTCCCGGGTTTTGGTGCCTCGGGAATGCTTATGCAGTCTGCGCCCCCGCATGCCGCCTGCTTAATCATCTGGCGGATTTCCTTTTCGCTGTGCTGCTCGGGTATAACCCGGCACCCCGATTCTATGCGGATGCGTTCAAGCGCTAGTTCATCGTATATGTCTGGAACCGCCACGCGATATATGCCTGCCTCGCGTGACACTCCCCAATAAATAAGTGGTGTCATGGGGGAGAATGTACAAAATGCAGGCCAGGAAAACCAGTTATTTTTCGCCTTCAATACACCGTATATTTAAGTGATCTATTACGGTAGTTTCTAGTCCCTCAAAAGTCTTTAGCCTCGCGCTCCACGGATTCCCAGAATTACCCGATGCAGACCAAAAATGAGTCATTTGGCTATACCTCACATTAGAGTAGGTCCCATCTCGGCTTCCTCCAGGCCGAGCAGAGAACCCGTATTCGTCTACAAAAGTTCCGTATGGGTGTTTTTCAGATAAAAGTTTATGTGTGTCGCCGACAAAGTCGAACAATTCTTGCCATTCTTCGTTTGTCGGCAAATGCCAACGGATTGGGCAAACACGCCTTGCTAGCAACCATGTATAAAGCCGTCCCATAGTGGTGCAGCTATCAGGCTCTTCTTCGTAGCAATAACTACCGTCTATTTCCACATAATTACCTTCATTTCTATCATAATTCAAATTTTGCGCCATCCATACCTGATTTCCGATTTGAATAGTCTTGTAAACATGGCCGTCTCTTTCGTCTAAAACTTCACCATATTTCCCCGCTTCGAGCATTTCCTGGTTTAGATATTCCGTCGTTATGCAATCATATTTAGAACAGTCGTATGTCCCTGAAGGCATTACTTTGTACGAGTTTTCGGTCCATGTCGTGTCCTTTTGGGCGAGACCCATGATGCAACGAAGATTTACTTTAGCATTTTTGGGAGGGTCGACCACATCTCCTGATTCGCTTATAAACCGTATTTCCGCTCTTTCGTAACTATAACCGCCTCCTTCTTCTGCAGCCCAAAATCTTGTATAACTTTCATTTTCAAGTTTTATTGCTGAAAAACCAAAAGGGTCAGATCCGTTTTTCCAACCAATTCTTGATTTTAAACTTTCAAAAGAAGAATACTTGCTTTTTAATGTAGAATCCAAGATTCTCCACTCCATTTGGCTAGGAACATGCCAACCTTCAGGGCAAACTCCTTGAGCCGGATAAATTATTTCTGGGTCACAGAGCCTATCATAACCGCACCCTTTTGCATTTGTAGTAAATACACGCGCGGTGTCCATTGCGCCCGACCAGGTATAAAGCCTTCCATTTGTTTCGCAATACTCTAATGAATCGTGGTAGCAGGAACTTTGTATTGCGTCAAAATTAAGATTTTGAGCCATCCACACTTGATCGCCAATTTGAATAGTCCTGTAAACTTGCCCATCCCTTTCATCTAGGAACTCGCCATACTTGCCTGATTCAAGCAAATCCGGATTAAGGTATTCTGTTGTGACGCACTTGTATCTTGAACAGTCGTATGTCCCCGAAGGAGCGATTTTTACATCGCCGGAGTCACGGCTTGAGTCTGTTGTACCGCTGCTTGACGAGCCATCGGTTTTCTTGCTGGACGACGACTTTGTAGAACTTGAACTCGGCTTTGTCTGGTCGTCGGAATCGATTTCCTCATCGTCCGCCACCTTGGTGGGGAGCGTACTTGAGCGAGTGACAAATGATTCGTCGTCCCCGCAACCGATAAAAGCAACACCGAGCGCCCCCGCAAGGGCGCAGACCATGATCCTACTAACAAATGAACTCTTCATAGATAACCCGTCCACAAATATATAATATCGCAGGCCGCTTGTAGAAGCACAATGAAAAGATCCCGCCTTAGGGCGGAATATCTGCTAAATAAGTTTCAGGATGTTTTCGGGCAGGAAAACAATCCCGTCGGTTTTATCCTTGGGCTTTTCCTTCAAGAAAAGAACCGGGACGATTTTTCTATACTTGTGGACGAACGGCAACTTCATGGCCTGTTCGTTTAGATGCGCAAATAGTCGCCCTGCATTTTCGCTATTCGTCCACTTGCATTCCCCGACAAGCAGTGTTTTCTTGTCCATGCTTTCGGCAACGACATCGATTTCAATCCGTTCCGTTTTGCCGACATTGCCCCACCACCTGGACGCCACATTGAACATTTCGCCACCGACAATCTGCCCGCTAACCGCTTGCCGGCATAGGCGCTCCCAGCAAAATCCCTCAAACTCAGAAATATGCTGCTTTACGATTTCTTCCACGTAATCGATACGGCCCAGTTCTAGCAGCGAGCGATACGGACTTATGAATCGGTAATAGAAATTGATGAAAGGGTCGGACAAGTGGTAAATGCCGTGCTTGCTGTTTTTTGGATTTTCTCCGAAGGGAATCTCCCGGTCGACAAGTTGCATGGTCACGAGCCTTTTTAACGGGGCGCTCAATGTCGCCGCATTTTTTTCGGCACGTGCCGCAATCTCTGAAATCCGGTTTGCCCCGTTCCCGATGATTCCAAGAAGCGTGGACGCCTGCACCAGGTCACGCATGTCATCGCGCAGAATATGCATCGGCTCGTCGTGAAGGACTCCCATGGGAGAAAGGGCCAATTCCCGCAAGGCCAACTTGAAATTCTGATACCGTTCGCGCAGTTCCCAATAGCGGGGCACACCGCCCCAAACGGCATATTCAGAAACGGCATCTTTTGGCGAAATTTTTAACGCAGACGGCAAGTAAGATACCGGAATAGGCGACAAACGGAGAATTTCATGGGCGCGCCCATACAAGGGCGATTTTTCGTCGAGAGCTACATCGAACATCATCTGTTGCGAAGAACCGCAAATAACCAGGTTGAAGTTCAAGGACTTTTCATCCAGTAACTTCTGCAACGTAGAGGGCAACATCTCGCATGATTTCACAAGATACGGGAACTCGTCTAGGCAGAGCGTAGACCCTTTCGCACACCTGTAATTAAACGCCCTAAAAAGCGACTCCCAATCGGGGTAGGAAACTGAATCAAAGCCCTCGTACCGGACGGCAATCGCCATGGCCAGGAAGCGCCGTTGGGCGGATTCTTCCGAACGGTCTGCCATAAAATAGATATCGTTTCCCTTCAAGACGCGTTTTAACAGGGTGGACTTACCCAACCTGCGACGGCCATAGACAACGATAAAAGACGCGCCCCTCCGAGAGAGTTCCGCCTTCAGCCTTTTCGATTCTTCTTCACGATCTAGGAATTCCATACCCCCTAATATAATAAATTATTTAGCAGAAAAATAATTTTTCTACTAAATAATTTTCAAAAAAGGCATAAAAAAGCCCCGATAACCAGTGTTACGGGGCAATGGGGCTTACTTGAGCGTCACGCTACGGCTTATTCCGTTCACTCGGACGATGTAGTTGCCCGGAGTTTGCAGGGTGATGCTCGTCGTTGCACTAGCAAGAGGCTTGGCAGTAACCATGTGACCAAGCGCATCGAAGATGCGGACAACGCCACCCTGCGTATTAGAAAGCGTGAGCGTCATGCCATTCACCGAGAGGTTGAACATAGGCCGCATCGCATTCCACGCAATATCCGTTCCCTTTGAGGAACTGCTATTCGCCTTCGACGACGAAGACGATTCCGGCTTTGTAGAAGACGAAGTCTCGGCCTTGCTCGAAGAGGACTCATCAGAAGAGTTAGAAGCAATCTCAGAACTGCTACTGGATTCAATTTCCGACGAACTGGATTCGGTTTCGGAACTGCTAGATTCAACTGGAGTTGAACTGGAAGATTCTAATGCGCTCCATTCAATATCGAGTTCAGGATATTTTTCACCCTGTTTCCAGGCAACGTAGGTCTCACCAAGATTATCTGCACGATATTGGACCCAATGATTCAAGGCTTCAAGCAATGTTCCCTGAACCTCTTCGCCGTCTTCCATATCGTAATAGGTCATATCTTCCAAACCCATTGCCGCATCTGAATTATAAATATAGGAGTCCGTTATTTTATGGCCAATAGAATCTGCAGAACCTTCAATAGCATAGGAATTATACGCATCTATGTCTCTTCCAAATTGATATTTATATCTCGAGGCTCCGCTAATATTGCCGTAATTATAGGTGTTAGCAAAATAATTATTCACACCTAAGCCATACAAGAGACAAGCACCTATATTACCGGTCGAATCTTTACACAAAAGATTTCCTACATTAAAAGAATTGTAAATTTTTCCATTACCATCGCTAGCGATGCCCGCTACAACGCCACTATACGTATTGGAATTGGAGACATAGCTGTCATAAGAATCAACATATATATTCCCCATTGAACCAGAATTTTTTACAGTACCATCGTTTTTTCCTACAATACCACTAGCAGATGTTTTGCAGAGACGCCTATCGCAACGAACATTCAAGGCTGTTTGAGTTAACGTCTTATCAATTATCCCAGAAGAAGCATTTACGCCAACAACTCCGGCAGCGCGACCTAAATTACATGTGCTAACATTCAATGAATCGGCATTTGAATACGCATTTTCAACTATTCCCGCATTGTAACCAACGATATTTGCTACAACGAAATTGTTTATATAATAGGCTTTGCAGGAAGCTGCTCCTAAAATTTTAATTTCTGTTCTATTTTCAGCACTTTCTATGGTCCCAGACTGGGTGTTATTTCCAACAATTCCTCCATAATAAAATAACCCTTTACCATAATCACTTAAATCGCTACTAACTGCAGTACAATATAATGCAAATAGAGCGCTGCCACTGGAACTCACGTTTTGGACACGCCCTTCATTTAGACCAACAATTCCGCCATTAATAAATCCTTTTATGGAGGAATCGAAAATCCATTTCAAATTCAAGGAATCCCTCTTTTCCCATACAAGACTCTTTGCAGAAAACGAACCTACAAATTCAGAATTTGCAACTTTCGCGTTTAAGCCATTATGTACAGCAATGCCTGCGCCCCCCATCATAGTGTATATTTTCGCATTAACCAAGCAACTATCAATCGTTCCATAGTTGTGAACCGCTATTCCCGCAACCCAACTACCGCTCAGCAAACTTTTGTCAATATTGACATTTTTAATGGTTCCTTGATTGTATCCAAAAAGGGCTGCATTTTGCGAAAGACTATCCATAATAATTCCTGATATGGAATGCTTTTCACCGTCGAAGGTCCCTAAGAAGGGCGTATCATGCGTTCCTATCGGAACCCAAATAAACTTTGCCAAAGATGCACTATCTATGTTGGATGACAGAGTAATAGTCTTGCCCTCAAAATTATCGTGGAATTCACTCTTATACCCATTCACAATTACAGCAAGACCGGCAAGGGCTTTGGCGGATGTTATATTAAAATTTGAAGCGGATTCATTGTACCAGGACACATCATAATTCCCGTCATCCGTCCATAGTTTTCTTGTTTTTTCTATATCAGAACCAAAAACAGGATAACCTTTTTCACCTAAAGTCCATCTGTTATACAGCCCTTGCTTTTGCCGATCAACCCATTCATTCAAAGTCACCGATAAACTAAAAAAATACGGATATTCATCGGCAAACTCCTGTGACGGTGTTAAGGCTTTTTCAAAACCTTTTCCCGCTACATTATAGAAACCGATATCCGATATATAATTTTCGTTACGATAAAATTTGCATCCTTTAAAACGATTGTTCTTATCACTGCTTGTATCTGTACATGCTGTGGTATAGGAATTAACGATTCTCGTCTCAGTTGAAATACTAGAGAATGAAGATTTTAAATAAGATTTTTCAGTTTTCAAAAAGGAGTTTTCAATCTGTGAATTAGTTATACTATTTGCAAGTAGTGTATAATTCGCATTTGTTCCACAATTTTTCACAACACTATTTTTTTGAACGAATCCAACCAATGGGTACGAAATGTGTCCTGCATCTGTAACGGAATACGATTTTGAAGGAACGTAAGATTGCTGTATTTCGGAATTATCCAAAACAGATTTTTCCATTTCTCCTGCTACTAATCCATAATGAAGAAATTGACGTTCATATTTTTTTCCGTAATTATATTGAAATAACGTATCAAACATATTATTGTTGGCAAAGCCTAGATTTCTAACGTTTTCAAGAACTGCTTTGTCAAACGCTTTCGTTACAACGCCCCCAATTTTTTTGGAGGTAAGATTCGTTGAACGTATGTCATAGAAGAAATTTTTCACATTCAAATTTTTCAACGTTCCGCTTACATACGCAAAAAGGCCGTATGTTGATTGATCCTTATCCATATAGATATTTGATATTGTAAAATTGCCTCCGTTAAAAATTCCCTTGTAAGCGACAGAGGAGTCTTTACCGATCGGAATCCAATTAGACGCATTTGTCGTATCAATCAATGAATTTGCGTAACAGTTCACATTCTTTGTAAGAATCGCATTGATATCTGTATATCCCGCATTCACCTGATCACGGAACCACGCAAGCTCAGTACACTTGGAAATCTGGTAATATTCAACACCGTCAATCGATGTTTTGGCAGGCTCCTTTGAAGTCAGATATGTGGACTGAGCAAAAGCAACGGAACTGAATCCTGCCAGCAGGCAGAGAATGATTGCCTTGAAAGCCGAGAATCGGCTCGGACGGGAGAGGCGGATCTGGGTAGTCATAGGCGGCTCCTTGAGAGGGCTTTAGGGTGATTATTTAAACCATTCTAGGTAAGGCGTAGTGCGTGGGCTGGGGGAGCGTGAGCCTTCCTCACATGTCCAGATTTTGCTTTCGAAGATTTTATAGGTAATCTGCGGCCGGTCTGGCTGAATCTCGTATTCGCAATCTTCTATGAGGAATAGTATCGGTTCAATAGCATCGCTGACATAACAATCTCCGCTTGGCTTAACACCTGTAAACTCTACCTCGTCATTGCCAATACGGCTCAAAACATGGGCAGTGGGTTGACCTACGTCATAATCAATCGCCATCGAGTACTGGCATTTCTTTTTTGTAAAGGATTCCTCCCTGAGATTTGCCGTCATCGGGAAGCAACTTCTTATGTTAGGCCAAAAGACTATAAATAAGGGAAGTTTTTCGGACAGGTCATTGATGGCTATGTTTGTCGTGCCTTCTATGGACTTTATGCAGTCGCCGCTTATTGAACCGTTATAGGCGATTACGTGACTGTCGAAAGAGAGTTCTTCTTCGCTTGCCGCATATTGCAAGATGTAATTTTCGAGCGTGCGGCTGCTGTCGATGGTTACTGCGGTGTCGGGCGGTGTTGTTCCGCAGTTTTCGCAGGTTGATGAACTTTGCTCGGTAAAACTGGAGGAACTTTCTCCTTGCCCGTCATGACTGGAGGAATATTTCGTAGATGTCTCGTATATCCCCGTTGAAACTTGGGCGTTCTTCTTTATTTCGGAACAGTGTTCTGCGGCAATGTCGCTGAACTTCTTCAACATTGCGTTCGTAGAATTGCTTGCGATTGCGCTTGTGCGGCATGCGGCATCGAACGCTCCGTCCTTGCATCCCTTGCTTATGGAGTAAAATTCGCTATTGGGGGTCTCGGCGCAGTTGTCCTTGAATGCGGTGAAAATGGAATCGCACGAGTTGTTGAGGCTGTCTGCCTTCAGTGTGGATATTGCCGTTGTGCCGGAAATCTGTATGGTCATCGATAGGGTAGAACTGTCGGCAGAGCATTCCGCACGGGCTCCGGTGCTATCGTTTAGAACGGCGACCTTGCCCCCGTCAATCATGGTAAATGCGGCTTCCTTCGTGTCAAGGCCGAAATCGTACCATTCGCTCACCTGCGCTTCGGTAATGGCGTTCTGGTCTTCGATGGTGCCACCGGAAACCTTGGCAGACTCGGAGCAGGCAATCAAGGCGATAACGGATGCTGCAGGAATGATGATTTTCTTGTTCAAGGCTATATTCATTTTTACTTGGCCTCGGTCCGTTCTACCTTATCGGTAAGTGGAAACATCTGCAGGTTCAGTCGGTATACGCGGGTGCCGCCCTTTTTTGCTGTCGCGATAGAGAGTATCCTCTTGCGGCAGTTTTCAAGTTCTTTCAGGATTTCAGCATAGTCTTTGTCGTCAATCCCCATGGTGATGCCCGTGAAGTCCCTTTCTTCTACAGGGAATTCTTCGATGGCGTCCTTTGCGAGGGTAGCCATTTCCGAGTGCATCTTGCGGACATGCATGGGTAGGGCGGTAACGGACATCTGTAGTGACTTGTCGACTTGCTCGTAGGTTCCGTTTGCGGATTTCTTGAGGAACTTTGCACGGGTGAGGTATGCCAGTGCGTTGCGGACTTCTTCGGCAGAGAAAGCTCCTCTACATTTTTTCGACATCTCCGTGGGTGTCGCCTTGGGCATCATGGGGGCGAGTTCTCGCAGTGTCGGGTATATCCGGGATTCGTAAAAAGATGCCGATTCGCCTTGCAAAATGTGGACGCTGTTCGAATTGGCGATTTCGGTCATTTCGGTGTAGGCGGCGATCTTGTCGGCCCTGTTCTTTGCCTGGCTGTATTTCACGAGTTTGCGGAAATATTCCCGCTCGGCACCCACGAGGTTCATTGCGTCTGCAACGCGCTCGATTCCGGGTTTCGATAGTCCGCTCTTGCCTTCGCAAACCAATTTTACATAGTTGGGCGAGGTAAATCCGCCTTTTTGGGCAAACTCCCGCCACGAAAAAGCTGACGTGCGCTTTTTCCAATGGTAAAAATCGTTCATGAACGAACGGTAATCGTCGTAATCAAATATTGGCTTCATTATACACCCTAATATACATCCCCAATAGGGTTGAGTGGGATATGTCCACGCGGCTAAATTTTCGGTTTATAGCCGGTTTGTATAATATCGTGTATAATAAACGTTATTGTACAAAAAATCCCGCCTTAACCGGCGGGATCTTTGAAACGTTATGTTCGCGGGCTTATGCCGTCGCGTGCTTGTTCATCTTTTTCCTGATCTTGCTTGCGCCCTTCTTCGCCTTGTGGAATATGGCATTCGGGAGCCAGAAGAA
>JAEEGJ010009721.1_pt1 | contig 25501 bp, 20 predicted proteins | sample 8958761 | NCBI WGS metagenome assembly JAEEGJ01 (sample SAMN16246546, study PRJNA631951) | gut metagenome | biome: gut microbiome; feature: rumen; material: RS-attached | host: Bos | place: Iran: Karaj | collected 2018-10 | reverse complement strand
ATACAAGAACATCTCGTTCACGCCTCTTAAATTGAAGCTGTTTTGTACTATATAATCGTTTGCATACGTGGCGAAATTGACGTTCTTCATTTTTCTGACCTTAGAAGAACTGTTTATCGCGCCCGCGATAAGGCCTACGATAGCCGCGGCGGCGCCGCAGAACAGGTAATCTCCCGCCGAGCGTTTATGCGTGATCTTGCCGTTTGTATATATTTCGTCAAGAAGTTCTATGTATCTATACATAGCCGAGGCGTAATCGCCGTCCACCATATACGACTCTATACCGTCGTCAAGCGCGTTTACGTTTTCAGACGTAAAGTAACTTCTGCTGTCGCCTCTCGCCGCGCTCCACCAGTAGCGGTTGCCCGGTTCCATACAGATGAATATAACGGAGCCGGAATAGTTTTCGCCCTTGCCGTAGCCGTGCGCCTGATAGAAGTCCGCGGGGTATACGCCGTCGCTTGCTTCCATGCCGCTGCCTATTCCGTAATTGCTTACGTCCGTGAATATGACAAGGTCGTATTTGCCGTTGTGTTTTGCTATCAGATCGTTCACCAGCTGTGTGAGCTGTGCTTCCTCCGAGGGTGTGAATATGTCCGCATCGTCAACGACGCGCGGCAGATCCGTGCCGTGAAAATCGTTAAACGAACTCCAGTCCTCCGGATACCACGACGGCAGATTTGAAGCGAGCGCCGCGGGAGCCGCGAGCGATACAAGCAAAAGCGAGATGAAAATAACCGAAATAATCTTCTTCATATCTGCCACCTCATTTCGTCAGGAACCATAGAATAATGAAAACTATGGCGGCGGCGATAAGGAACGGGATCCAGAAGGCGCGCGCCTTTTTGCCCTTGTCTATAGGCAGCTCGCCCACAAGTTTTCCGGTCTGTCCGTTCATCGCAAAGCGGTATTTTTCGCCCTTGTAATCGCAGTTGAAAACGTAAACCGGCAAAAGCACGTATTTTACGGACGGATCTTTCAGCGACAGTCCGTTGTTGCGCAGGGAAACGGAAGAATAATGCGACACCGCGGAGCGGAAAGCGGACACCGCGCTGTTCATCATACGCTGTGAAGCCGTCGGTATGCTCGCGTCCGGGTCTTTGTCGTATCTGTCCGCCAAAAATCCCGAAAGATACTGGCCGTCAAACGGGACTATCTGTGAATAATCAAACGGTTCAATGCTGTTCATCAGATCGTCCGGCATTTTTTCGGAGCCGTCCACCGGTACGCGCGTAAACTCCATCGAGCCGTCGCACGTTATGAGATAATGGCTCGTTTCCGTGTATCTGTAGTTGCCTGTCGTGTAGCTGGAAGTCGTCGTACCGTCAAGCGATACAACGCCGTCAAGCTTGCCGTCAAACAGCCATACGGGGACGTAAACGCCCTGTATCGCGTCTATCTTCTGATCTGTAAAGAAGTTTTTGGGCAAAAGTTTTTTGCCGCGGCAGAATTCTTCTATTTTTTCTTTTATGCCTTTTTTGTCTATCTTGAACGGGATGACGCCGTTCGGCTTCAGTGCGCCGGTCAGCTTTTCCGTTATTATGACTTCGTTGTCGCAGAACGGGCAGTGCGTCGCCGCGGTCGTTCCGTCCGTTATTATCTCGGCTCCGCAGGATTTACAGATATACGACGTCATCTCCGGCAAAGTTTCGTTTAACGCGTTCGTATATTTTTTATCCCACTGGAATTCCGCTTCCGTATTGTTGCTCTGGTACTGTTTTATAGTACCCACGTCGTATTCGTTGTCGCAGCTTCCGCACTTCAGTTTACCGCTTTCGGTATTGAAAACGAGCGCGGAGCCGCAGGCGGGACATTTGTATTCCTCAGTTCTTTCGCTCTCCGGCTTTTTCGGCTGCTGTTGCTGCTGCAGATTCGAGCCGCAGAATTCGCAGAATTTCGAGCCCGCCTCAATATCAGCGCCGCAAACCGGACATTTTACGGTATCAGCCATATCGTATTGCTTCCTTTCTTTATAGATTCGATGTTTTACCGCGTATCATTTTATCATATATTTGCCGCTGTGTCAATCTTATTTATTTAAATTTCCTTTATTTTTACACGCAAAAGAAAAACAGAGACGGTCGTGAAATAAATTTAATATATTGTAATTTTCATTTAATAAATGCGATGTAGAATGTAAATTGTATAGGTATATGAAAATGAACGGTATCAAATTGTTTTTAGCGCCGATGGCGGGCGCTGCCGACAGCGCGATGCGGTATATGTGCCGCATACACGGATCGGACGGCTGCACGACCGAAATGGTATCCGCCGCCGCGGTCTGGTACAAGGACAAAAAGACGTTTGTCCTGGCGGAGACTGACGGCGGTGAAGAGGACTGCGCGGTGCAGATATTCGGCCACGAGCCGGAGATGATAGCAAACGCGGTGACGGTCTTATACGGACGTGCGAAGGTAAAACCTCGGGCGTTTGATATAAATATGGGCTGCCCGGTAAAAAAAGTCGTCTCAAACGGCGACGGCTCAGCGCTCATGCGCGACCCGGTGCTTGCGGGAAAAATAGTTGAAGCGGCCGTCAAAGTATCGCCCGTGCCCGTGACGGTAAAGATGCGGGCCGGCTGGGACAGGCAGCATAAAAACTGTGACGAGCTGTGTCGGGTGGTGCAGGAATCCGGCGCTTCCGCCGTCTGTATACACGGCAGGACGCGGGAGGATATGTATCTGCCGGGCACCATGGATATTGAAAGCATAGCGAAAGCGAAAGCGGCGGTGAGCATACCGATTATCGCAAACGGCGATATAACGGACGGACCGTCCGCACGGCGGATGCTTGAGTTGACCGACGCGGACGCGCTTATGATAGGCAGAGTGGCGCTCGGCGACCCGTTCGTGTTCGAGCGGATACGCGCAGAGCTTGAAGGGAGACCTTACGCTGAGCCTATGGCGGAAGAGAAGCTTGACGCCGCAAAAGAGCATCTTATGCTTTTGGTAAAGCTCAAAGGCGAGCGCACCGGCGTGTGCGAGGGCAGAAAGCACATGAGCTGGTATACAAAAGGGATGCCGGGCTCGGCGTCTTTGCGGAAAAAGATGAATACCGCCGTATCCGCGGCGGAGATGATAAATATTTTAGATATGATCAAAGAGGATACAAAATCATGACGGCACCAAAACTGAGTATTGAAAAAGGGAAAACGACACTAACACGGGCGATATACAAGTTTGTGAACGGGAAAAACTTCTATCTCATAGGAGCGTTTTTCCTGCCGCTCGTAATAATGTGGATCGTGTTTATGATAAAAGGCGCGTATCCGATAACTCAGAAATCCATACTCGTACTTGACCTAAACGGTCAGTATATGTACTTTTTTGAGGCGATGCGCGACATTTTCCAGGGCAACGGAAGTCCGTTCTACACGTGGTTCAGGCAGCTTGGCGGAGAATTCTCCGGCATTTACGCTTACTACGTAGCGTCTCCGTTCGCGCTTTTGTCCGTTTTCTTCCCGGAAAACGGAATAACGGAATTCATCCTCTGGATGACGCTGCTCAAAGTCGGTTCCTGCGGACTTACTTTTGCGCTGTATCTGCACAACAGCCGTCCGTCAAAGCCTCTTAACGTCGTCATATTCTCAACGTGCTACGCGCTGACGAGCTACGCGGTGATATACGCGAGCAACACGATGTGGATGGATTCGCTGATCTATCTTCCCATAATCTTACTCGGTCTTGAAAAAATAGTAAAGCGCGGCAGGCCGCATCTTTACTGCATAACGCTTGCGCTGTGCTTCATATCAAACTTCTATATAGGCTGGATGACGGCGATATTCGTCACCTTGTATTTCTTCTACTATTATTTAAGCAAATATCCCGCAAAGGATTTCAGCAGATTCTTTACGGCATTTTACAAATGGCTGATATATACTCTGATAGCCGCGATGATAGCCTCCGTTATCATCATCCCCACGTATTTCTCTCTGCAAATGGGAAAGAGCACGTTCACGAACCCGTCTTATACGTTTGAATCCAAGTTCGACTACTTCCTCCTGTTTGCGAAAATGCTGCCCAACTCGTACGACACCGTGCGTCCGTCCGGCTTGCCGAACGTTTACTGCGGGCTTATATGCTTTATACTTCTGCCCGTTTATTTCGTATCTAAGAACATCCGCCCGAGAGAGAAGGTAATGAGCGGCGTTATACTTTCCCTTATGATCTTCTCCTTCACGGCGACGACGGTGGATATGTTCTGGCACGGTCTGCAGAGACCGCAGTGGCTCAATTACAGATACAGTTATATGTTCTGTTTCCTTGTAATAGTCTTCGCGTACGAGGCGTTCCGGGCGCTTGACGCAAAGCTTTACCGCGCGGTGCTCGGCTGCGGAGCGGTTATAGGACTTCTGATCGTCATAATGCAGGCGATGCCGGATTCGTATTTCTCGGTAACTCACTCAAACGACAAGGAATTCGTTTTCCTTGACAACCTGATGACTATATGGTTCTCCATGGCCATGCTCGGCATAACGATCGCGGTGCTGTGGCTGGCGGCTCACAGGAAAAAAGGCGGAACGGCGGTAATTTTGGGCGTCGTTTGCTTTGAGCTTCTGATAAACAGTATATACTGCGTTTTCAGACAGCACGAGGACGTTACGTATTCCACCAGAGAAAGCTACCTTTCGTTTACGTACAGATGGTCCGGTATAACGCGGTCCGTCCAGGAAAGCGACGATTCGCTTTACCGTATGGAAAAACTTGTGCAGCGTAAAGTAAACGACAATATGGCGCTGCGTATTAAAGGTATATCGAACTCCACCTCAACGATGAACGCCGCGGTCATAAAGCTGCTCGGCAAAATGGGTTACTCATCAAGATCTCACTATTCAAGATATTCCGAGGGCAACGTGGTAAACGACTCGCTTATAGGCATAAAATACGTACTTAACAACAAAAAGACCGGGCTGCCGTCGGCATATAAAGAATATCTTTCGGAAATAGACCCCACCACGCTTGACAGCGACGTGACGGACGAGGATTACAACGAGAGCGACAGCATGCTCTACGCGTTCAAAAACGACTACGCGCTGCCCGTTATGTTCGGCGTTTCGGCGGATATATTAAAGTATAATATAGAAAATGAATACGCCGCGCCGGACGTGCTCAATTCAATGGTATCCGCCATGATCGGCCGCGACGTAACGATATTCGAACCGCTCGTCACCGGTGAAAACAACATAAAATCGCCCGACGGCGTCGCGATAGGCTCGTCAGGCCAGCACAGAAAGTGGACGAAGGGCGACGTAAAAGATCCGACGCTCACTATGGATTTCACGATGACGAAGACCGGGGAAGTATATTTCTACCTGCCTTCCGATTACCCGCGCGAGATCACCGTCAGGGTAAAGAAGCACAAGGACGACGGATCGATGACGACCGTGAAATCGTTTACGTATTTCGGAACGTATACGCAGGGTATGTATTATCTCGGCAAATTCAATAAGGGCACCGATATAACGGTCGAGCTCGTTATGAAGGATTCAAAGGGCAACCTTTATATCCGCAAGAACTGCAGCTATATTTACTGCCTCAACCAGAAAGCGTTTGACGAAGCATACAATGATCTGAGCGCAAGCCTGCCCGAAATAACGTATTTCTCCGACACGAAGATCAAAGCAAAAGTCAATATGGCGAAAGGCGATACTATAATGTATACGTCCATACCGTTTGACAAGGGCTGGACCGTAAAAGTGGACGGAAAGAAAATAACGCTGAACGACGATACGGGCACGGATAAAAAATACAAGGCGAACAACAAAGTCTTCGGAGCGCTTCTCGCGTTTGAAGTGCCGGAGGGCGAGCATACCGTCGAGCTTTCGTTCGTGCCGCGCGGATTCAAGATCGGCGGATTGCTTGCGATAATCGGCATTGGCGTTGTCACGGCCGGCATAGTAATGGACGTAAGGCGCGACAGAAAACGCCGCAAAAACAAATTAGCGGCGCTAAAAGCCGCAACATGCGGCGGACCCGCACCCGAGCCGGAAGCACCGCAGACGGATACGATGCAGACGGATGTGCCGCAGCCGGATGTACCGCAGACGGATGAGCCGCAGACGGATGAGCCGCAGACGGATATACCGCAGACGGATATACCGCAGACGGATACGCCGCAGACGGAACAAGAAGAAAACTGAAGTTATGAAAAGGGGCTGTCGCAAATGCGGCAGCCTTAATGAATTGCGCCTTGGTGCAATTCAATTCATGACGGCATTGCCGTCAATTCATGATGCGCAAGCATCAATTCATGGCGCAGCCAATTCATTCAGACGAAAAAATCCGTAGTCAGCTATGAATGGCGCCGCAAAACGGCGCATGAATTGTGTCTGTTGACACATGAATTGCCCTACGGGAACCCCCAATGCTCATCAATTCGCATCGGGGAACCCCTAAGGCATGAATTGTCCTGACGGACGTGAATTGTCCCTTATGGGACATTAAAGGGGCTCACGCTTAATGCGCCAGCCCCTTTTATTATTAGGTTGATTTGCAAACGTTATGAAAGCGTTGTATTGTTCGGTATATATTCGGTAAGCGTTATCTCAAACGTTACCGGGTTGCCGTCTCTTGACACTATTATCGTTACCTTGTCTCCGACTTTGTGCGCCTGTATCAGTTTTCTTGCGGTCGCGGAGGAATCCACTTCCGTTCCGTCTATGCTTACAAGTCTGTCCGCCGATTTAAGTCCCGCTTTTTCCGCGTCGGAACCGGCTGTTACCTTGCTTATATAAACGCCGTATTCTTTAAGATTGTATCTGTATAAGGTGTACTGGTCGGTCACTTCAAGCATCGTTATGCCGAGCATCACTCTGCCGCGTACGTAGCCGTACTGCATAAGATCCTGGATGACCTGCACGGCGGTGTTTGACGGAATCGCGAACGCAAGTCCTTCAATACCGCTGCCGGATGATTTCGCGTTCACTATGCCTACGCATTCGCCCGCGAGGTTGAACAGACCGCCGCCGGAGTTGCCGGGGTTGATAGCCGCCGTCGTCTGCAGAAGCGTCATTTCCTGATTTTCTATCGTTATCGTTCTTTCAAGTGCGGAGATTATGCCCTGCGTTACCGTGCCGCCGAGTTCGCCGAGCGGGTTGCCTATCGCGATTACCGTTTCCGCTACGACGAGCTTTGACGAATCGCCGAAGGTGGCGGGTTTAAGTCCTTTTGCCTTTATCTTTACTACCGCGAGGTCCGCCGTCGCATCCGTGCCGACGAGCGTCGCTTCGTACGTCTGACCGTTTCTCAGCGTTACTTTTATCTGCGTCGCGTCTTCTACAACGTGGTTGTTAGTCGCTATATAGCCGTCTTCCGTTATGACTATGCCGGAGCCGCCGCCCTGTACGACGTACTGCTGCATGAACGAGCCCTGCACTCTCTGTTCCGTGCTTATCTCAACAACGGAATCAACGGTCTTTGCCGCCGCTTCCGTCATCGGGAGCGCCTGACCCGACGCGCTTGTCTGTATCGTCGCGTCCGGGTTCGTGAGCGGGGTGGTATCTGCTTCTTCCGTCACCGGTTCGGTGTCGTCGTGCCGCGGTTCCGTTTCATGCGGCGTGTTGTGCCCGGGTTCCGTCTCCGTGCTGTCCGTGATCTCGGGGTCGGAGTTGGCGGCTCTTCTTAATACGAGGCCTGCAACAAGACCGCAGGCGGAGAACATTATTGCTATCGCCACGCATATCGCTATAATTGCGACTATCTTTCCGCCGCTGCTCTTTTTGGGCGGCTGATTTACGGGAGGCTGAGTGTAAGTCTGCCTGTACGCCGTCTGCTGAGGCTGTGCGGGCTGACGGTAGCCGTAGCCGCCGCCGTAGTAATTTCCGCCGCTCTGGCTGTAAGGATTCGTATTCTGTCCCTGTCCGTAGTTCTGATTTCCGTAGGGATTCGGATTTGCGTTTCCCTGATACGGGGTGTACGTGCTTCTGTACTGCCCGTTCTGATACTGGTATCCGGTATATACGTTCTGATTCGGAGTGCCGCCCGGTACGGTCGTGTGTTCCGCTTCCTTTTTCGGTTCGTTTACCGGCGCGCCGCCGCTTTTGTTAACGTTACTGTCCGCGCCCGTATCTACGTTATCCGTATTTTCCGGATCTATATTATTGCTGTTATAATCGTCGATCATTATTTTCTCTCCTTTCACGAGCTTTCGTTCGTATTATAACCGTTGTATGTGAAAACTGTATGATATAATACTGTTTTTGCTCTGAATTTTATAAAACGTCGTATACCGCTATTATGTCCGCTCCGAGCTTTTCTATGCCGGACGCGTCTTCAATCATATATCCCGTATGACCGTCTTTTTCGCATTTGTTTATAATTCTGAATTCGTTCATGCCGGCGGGGCAGCCGTTTGTAACGACGAACGCTTTTCTTTTTTGCCCGCATATCTGTCTGTTTTCCGCTTTGTGCCAGACCATATCGTCCGCTTTGCCGTAAAGCGCTTCGTTTATATCGGACATTAGCGCGGCCGCCGTGGGTATCGCGCCGGCGCCGCGGCCGTATAACAGCACGTCGCCCGAATTCTCGCATTTTATAAGCACGGCGTTAAAAACGTCGTCAACGCTTGAAAGTATATTGTTATCAGGAACGAAGCAGGGCATAACGGCTGCGTGCACGCCTTTTTTATCCGGTGTTTTTTCAGCTATGCCGAGCAGCTTTATCTTGCCGCCCAAAACAGAGGCGAGGGAGAGAACGTAGTCTTTTATCCCGCTTATGCCAACCGTTTTTATGTCCTGCGGCGGTATGAGCCCGCCGTCGATGAACGCGGAGAGAATGGACGTTTTTCTGCACGTGTCAAACCCTTCAACGTCCGCAGTCGGATCCGGCTCCGCGTAGCCGAGCCTCTGCGCCTCGGACAGCGCGGTCTCGTACGGCTCGCCGTTTTCCTTCATTTTCGTAAGAATGTAGTTCGTCGTGCCGTTAAGGATGCCGCAGATCTGCGTTATCTCATCCGTTTTAAGGCTCGTGCGCAGCGCGCGTATGAGCGGTATCGCGCCGCCTACAGCCGCCTCAAACAGATATGAAACGCCGTTTTCGCGCGCGGCTTCAAGCAGCTGCACGCCGTATTCCGCAACGACTTCTTTATTGGAGGTTATGACGCTTTTTTTAGCCTGCATGGCTTTTACGGAAAGCTCAAAAGCCGCGCGTCTCGCGCCGGTGACCTCTATGACGGCCTCCACCTCCGGATCGTTTAAGACTATATTGAAATCCTTTATATGCTTTTCCCCGTAAGGCAGACCCGGTATATCGCGCAGATCGCATATATATTTCAGCTCCGCTACGCCGGAGTTTTCCGTCAAGAGCCTGCATACTCCGGTGCCGATAACGCCAAAGCCGAGAACCGCTACTTTTTTCATACGATTACTTCCTTTTTAAACTGTAATTTCCAGTATATCATACAAATTGTGTAAAATCAAGTTATTTTTTTAAAATGAATAAAGAAAAGGCGCTTTCGGCTTTTGCCGGAAGCGCTTTCTTTACCGTTTTTATGCAAGGTTGTTGAGTCTCAGAGTGAACTGGCTCTTTTTTCTGCTTGCGGCGTTCTTGCTGATTATACCCTTGGCTGCCGCCTGGTCAATCTTTTTTACCGCTGCTCTGTATGCTGCGCTTGCGGCTTCCTTGTCGCCGGAAGTAAGCGCTGCGTCATACTTTTTTATCATCGTTTTCATGGATGATCTGAACATTTTATTCTGAAGGGTCTTTGTCTCCGTGACTTTGACGCGCTTCTTAGCAGACTTGATATTCGGCACTTTTTATTCCTCCTGTAAATTTAAACGCATATATCTATGCCGCTGTCTGAGAGGACACAACGGCGCTATATACTACTTCAATCATGTATAATACCATACTTTTTCAAAATAATCAAGACTTTTTTTCAAAAAAATAAAAATTTTTACCGCATATTCAATAAACATAGCGTTGACAAATATAAAAATCGGTGGTAAAATACCTTTGAGGTATGATTTTATGAAAATGAGAACAGGTATTTCAAGCGCGTGTTTTTACCCGCTTGACACAATAGAATCGCTGAAGGAATGCGTAAAAGGCAATTTTGACCTTGCCGAAATATTCATAAACACGCACAGCGAGATGTCCGGGGAATATTACAAAGAGATGAAGTCTTTCATAGACGGCAGCGGTTTGCGGATACTCTCGATACATCCTTTCACGTCAGGGTATGAAAACGTCATATTTTTCGCCGGATACGAGAGAAGGATAGAAGACGGCGTGGAGTATTACAAGAATTATTTTGATTTTGCCGCGCGTCTCGGCGCGAAGTTCGTCGTATTTCACGGCAATAATATGAAAAACAAATTCTGCGGATTTGAAAGATACGCGCAGATCTTCACGAAAATAAACGAATGTGCGCATACGTTCGGCGTCGAGCTGATACACGAGAATACGACGTGGTGTATAGCAAGGGACGCGGAAGGCGTGTCAAAGCTGCGCGCCGCCTGCCCGGATATGAAATTCGTGTTTGACGCAAAACAGGCGTGCCGCGGCGGATACGACCCGTACGCCGTGCTCCGCGCCATGGGAGATCACGTAGTCCACGTCCATATAAACGACTGGGCGGACGGCCACTGCACGCCGCCGTGCATGGGAAAACTCGATATGAAGCGGATAATAGACCGCCTGTACGAAGTCGGTTATCAGGGCGATACCGTGGTGGAAGTCTACCGTGAGAATTTCACGGATATATACCAGCTTGAAGCGTCGGCGAAACTCATTCAGAAAATAATAAGGAAAGAATAAAAGGTGTCGCTGCGCGACATTCCGTGCGCCGAAAACGGCGCTCTTGGGGCTCCCCGCCCCCCTTACCGCCCCAAACCCCACCATCCCCCCGATACTTTATCGGGGCTTTTTTGTGGCTTCCGCGCGGCTTAAGGAAACCCCAAGAGCGCGAAGCGCACAGATCGTCGCGAAGCGGCTCCGATTTTTATTCTTTATTATTTCGGGCGACCGTTGGTCGCCCCTGCCGGTTGTCCGTCGAGGTGCAAATGCGCCGATAAAAAAATCTGTTTATAAAAAAATTGCAAGTATCAAAAAATATACTTGCATTTTTTATATTTTTGTGATATAATAACCGATAATCTGTTCAGGAGGAGAAAAATAATGCTTGATATAAGAAAAGAAAGAACAAAAACGCCGAAAACAAAGCCGGATTATGACAATCTCGGTTTCGGCAGATATTTTACCGACCACATGTTCCTGATGAACTATGACGAGGGAAAAGGCTGGCACGACGCGCGTATCGTTCCTTACGCTCCGTTTGAGCTTGAGCCGTCCTGCATGGTATTCCACTATGCGCAGGAAATGTTCGAAGGTCTGAAGGCGTATATGACGAAAGACGGAAAGATACAGCTTTTCCGCCCGGACAAAAATATTGAGCGTATGCATAATACGAACGAGCGTCTCTGCATCCCGCAGATCCCGAACGAGGACGTACTGCAGGCCATAACCGAGGTCGTTTTATTTGACCGCGACTGGATCCCGACAAAAGTCGGCACGTCGTTATACATCCGTCCGTTCATCATCGCTACCGATCCGCATCTCGGCGTTCATCCGTCGCATTCATATATATTCTGCATAATCTTATCGCCCGTCGCGGCGTATTATGCCGAGGGCATCAATCCCGTCAAGATATTCATAGAGCACGACTACGTCCGCGCCGTCAAGGGCGGCACCGGCTTTGCAAAGGTCGGCGGAAACTACGCTTCCTCCCTTAAAGGTCAGGAAAAAGCGGCGAAACTCGGTTACTCTCAGGTACTTTGGCTTGACGGTATTTACAGAAAATATATAGACGAGGTCGGCGCCATGAACGTGTTCTTCGTCATAGGCGACGAGGTGGTCACACCGTCTTTAGCGGAAGGCAGCATACTTCCCGGCGTCACGAGAGCGTCCTGCATAGAACTGTTAAAGAGCAAAGGCTATAAGGTCAGCGAAAGAAAAATATCCGTTGACGAGCTTTACGAAGCGTACGACAAAGGCGAACTGAAAGAGGCGTTCGGTACGGGAACCGCCGCCGTCATCTCGCCTATCGGATCCCTTGACGACGAGAACAAGAAAGCCGTTATAAACAACGGAGAAATAGGCCCGATCTCGCAGATGCTGTACGATACTCTGACCGGCATCCAGTGGGGCAATCTGCCGGATGAATTCGGCTGGATAAAAGTAATAGGCTGATGGAATTTAAAGTCCCGCCCGAATACGAGGGGAAGCTTTTGCGTGAATTTCTGCGCAGCGTCCCCGGTATTTCGGGCGGAATTTTGACGGAGCTCAAACGCAGCGAAAACGGCATCACCGTGAACGGAGTGCAGAGGACCGTGCGTTTTGTCCTGCACGAAGGCGATACCGTCCGCATAGAATTTGAGCAGGACAGAAAAACAGACGCGGAGCCCGTTGATATACCGATAGATATAATCTACGAGGACGACGATCTTATAGCCGTAAACAAGCCGTCCGGTATGCCGACGCACACCTCGCACAACCACCATTACGACACGCTGTCAAACGCTTTGGCGTATTATTACCGCGGCAAAAACTTCGTTTTCCGCGCCGCTAACCGGCTTGACAATCACACCTCCGGCATCGTCGTCGTCGCAAAAAACAGGATGGCGGCGTATATGCTGGCGGACCAGTTTTACAAAAAGGATACTGTAAAAACGTATTTCGCGGTCTGCCACGGCGTGCCCGACCCGCTGTGCGGCGTTATTAGAAAAAACATACGGCGGCAGGCGGAAAGCGTAATAATCCGCTCCGTATGCGACGAAGGAGAGGGCAGAGAATGCGTGACCGAATACGAATGTATGAAAACGGCGTTTTATAACGGCGAAAAAATAAGCCTTATAAAGCTGATTCCGCATACGGGCAGAACGCATCAGCTGCGGCTGCATATGGCGTATATCGGCACGCCGATTTTAGGCGACGGTCTGTACGGCGACGGGTTTGACGCTGATCTGCACCGCCTGGCGCTGCACGCCGGCTCGCTTGTTATAAAACGGCCGTCCGACGGCAAGAATATACTTCTGGAAGCCCCCGTTCCTTCAATATTTGAAAGTCTTTTTGATTGTGATAGTTGATATGGCAAAAAAACTCAAAAATCTGTTTTCACCGTTTTTCATAGTTTCCGCCGCGTTGCTCATTTTCGGTCTTGCTGTAAAGCTAATATCCGTAAACAGCGCCGCGTTCGCTGATTTCTGGCAGAGCAAAATAGCCGTGTATCCGCGCGCCGCGCTTGCGTATATGACGAATATTTTTCCGTTTTCCATAGCGGAATCCGTGATACTCTGTCTGCCGCTCATAATAGCCGCGGTGATATACCTTTCCTCCAAACTGAAAACGGATACGTGGATTACTACGTTTCGCTATACTTTGAATATCATAGCCGTGGCGGCGCTCATATTCTCCACGTTTTTGATAAACTTTTCCGCCGGATACCATACCACCTCGCTCGATAAGCGCCTTGACATAGAGCGCAGCAAGGTGTCCGCGCAACAGTTATACGACACGGCTGACCGTCTGCTTGACGGTGTTGACGAATGTATCGGCGGCGTTGATTTCGCATACGGCAAAGGCTCGTCGATGCCGTACGATCTTAAAACGCTGAACAAAAAGTTAAACGAAGCGTATAAAGCGGCGTGCAAAAAATACACGTTCATATCGGACTTCTATTCGTCGCCCAAGCCCGTGGCGTTATCCGAGCCGTGGACTTATACGCATATCGCCGGCGTGTATACGTTCTTTTCCGGTGAGGCAAATATAAATATTAACTTCCCGGACTATACGCTGCCTTACACGGCGGCGCACGAAATGGCGCATCAGCGCGGCATATCGCGCGAAGAAGAGGCGAATTTCGTGGCGTTTCTCGTCTGTATGGAAAGTGACGACGCGTATATCAGATATTCCGCTTACGTAAACGCTTTTGAATACGTCGCCTCGTCTTTAAACGGCACGGACGGCGATATGTATAAAGAGTTATACGTCAACAGAGTCCCGCAGACGCTCAAAAACGAGATGAGAGAATACAACAAATTTTTTGAAAAATACAGAGAAAACGTCGCCGCGACGGTCGCCTCGACCGTAAACGACACGCATCTTAAAATGCAGGGCGAAAAAGAGGGAGAAAAGTCGTACGGACTCATCGTAGACCTTCTCGTCGCATATTATAAAAAATGATCTTCTAAAATTTCTAAAATTTCAAAAATTATTATTTACATTTTCGATTTTATATGCTATAATAAGAATGGACGGTGTATATTACCGTATACGCCGTCTTTTTATATCACTTTAAATTCGTTTTAAGGATAATACAGATGGAGTATTTTGTTATAAAAGGCGGAAACGAGCTTTCCGGTGAAATAGAAGTCAGCGGTATGAAAAACGCCGCGGTGGGAGTCATTTTTGCGTGCCTTCTTACCGAGGAAAAATGCGTGCTTGAAAACATACCGGATATAAGCGACGTACGCACGTCCTTTGCCATATTGAAAGCGATGGGCGCGAAAATAAGATATCTGACAAAAACCACGGTGGAGATAGACTGCAAAAGCGCGGAAGGCTGCTGCGCGCCGTTTGAGCTCGTGCGCAATATGCGCGCCTCGTACTACCTCGCCGGCGCGGAATTAGGCAGATTCGGCAGAACGCGCGTAGGCTGTCCCGGCGGCTGCGATTTCGGCATCCGTCCCATAGACCAGCATATCAAAGGCTTTGAGGCGCTCGGCGCCGAGGTCAGCGTTGAGGGCGGATATATAGAGGGCAAAGCGGCGGACGGAAGACTGCGCGGCGCGAATATCTATTTTGACCGCGTATCCGTGGGCGCCACCATAAACGTGCTTATAGCCGCCGCGCTGGCGGACGGAAATACCGTTATAGAAAACGCCGCGCGTGAGCCGCACGTCGTTGACCTTGCAAACTTTTTAAACTCCTGCGGCGCGAAAATAACCGGCGCCGGTACGGACGTCATAAAGGTAAAAGGCGTCTCGTCCCTGTCCGGCTGCACGTACGCGATAATCCCGGATATGATAGAGGCGGGCACGTATATGATAGCCGCCGCAGCGACTAACAGCCGGCTCAAAATTACGAACGTCATACCTAAGCACCTTGAATCCATATCCGCAAAGCTTGAGGAGATGGGCGTGCACGTTGAGGAGCAGGACGATTTCGTCGTAGTCACAGCCGCGGAAAAGCTCGCCAAAACGAATATAAGAACAATGCCTTATCCCGGATTTCCGACGGATATGAACCCGCAGATATGCACGCTGCTCTGCCTTGCGGACGGCGTAAGCTACCTGACGGAGAGCGTGTGGGACAGCCGCTTCCGCTACATAGAAGAGCTGCGCAAAATGGGCGCGGACATAAAAGTAAACGGAAAGACTGCCGTTATTGAAGGCAATACGAGATTCGTCGCCGCGCCTATACGCGCCGTCGATCTGCGCGCCGGAGCCGCAATGATAATAGCCGGGCTCTGCGCAAACGGTAAAACGACGGTAGAGGATATACACCACATAAAACGCGGATACGACGATATAGTCGGAAAACTGCGCTCGGTAGGCGCGGACATACGGGAGATAAACGTACCCGAAATATCAAATTATCCCAAAGCGAATTAAGAGTTAGGGTGCTTGGTAAAGCACCCTGTTTTGAACCGAGGAGGTCACGGATTGTCAAATAACTTCAAGCCCGCGTACCGCAAGAAAAAAATCGTTATGAGCACGTCCGTTAAGGTCATTATAATTCTTCTTGCCGTTCTTGTCGTTACGCTTCTGGCTTTTCTTATAAAAGTAACGTTTTCAAAGGCGCTTGACCCGAATATAGTTTATCCTCCGGACGATACGGAGGAATTTTCCGCCGCGCCTCATACGGACGCGCCCGCCGTGACCGATGAAGAGGACCCCGGCATAAAGATACGCGCCGTGGACAAAAGCAAATTCGACACTAAAACGGGCTCTCTCGTGCTTGTAAACAAAGATACGGCGTACACGCTGCCGAAGACGGAACAGCTCGTAAATCTTTACGACGCGCTTCACGAGAATTTCACGCTCGCCACTATATCCGAGTCGCTTACGCGCGACGCGTACGACGCGCTGTGCAAAATGTGCAACGCCTACGCGGAGCGCACGGGTTACTGTCCGCTTATGGTGACGTCCGGCTATCGCGACGAAGAACAGCAGAAAGAGTTTTACGATAATTACGTCGTAAACGAATCGGACAAGGCTTACGTGGAGCTGCCCAGATATTCTGACCACCACACGGGGCTCGCCTTTGATATGAAGCTGTACGAAAAGGACGGATCGTCTTACAGCTACGGCAGATACGCGACGGAGCGGGCGTCGTGGCTTGTGGAAAATCACAAGTATTACGGTTTTATAATGCGCTATCCGGCAAACAAGGGCGCCGTAACGGGAATAGAAGGCGAGTCCAACCATTTCAGATACGTGGGCGTCCCCCATTCCGTTTTTATTGAGGAAAACAACATCTGCCTTGAAGAATATCTGACGTTTATCAAAAATTATACTTATACGGAGCCGCTTAAGATAACCGTAAACAACGACGATTACTGCGTATGGTACTGCGGCGGAAACAGCGTATATATACCGAAGGAAGAAGAATACACCGTCTCCGGCGACAATCTGGGCGGATATATCGTTGCGGTAAAGTTATGATCTTAAAAGAATTTGACGAAAACAGAGCCGCGGTAATAGAGCCGACCATGATAAGATCGCCCATACCGGATTTTCCGGAAACGAGCATATCGTGTTTTTCATCCGTGCTGTTTGAAAAAACGCTTGAAAACCTTCCGCACAGAGAGCTTGAAAAGATCGGCAGCGCGAACGGCAAAGAGCCGGTTTACGAGGTTTTGTATAAAGGAAAACGGTTTTCGTTTTTCATGGCGTCCGTCGGCGAGCCGAACTGCGTGGCGAATTATGAAGAGATAATGGTCTTAGGCAGTAAACGTCTCATACTTTTCGGCAACTGCGGCGTGCTTGACAAAAATATAGAGGACTGCGGCATAATAATCCCGACGGCGGCGATCCGCGACGAGGGGTGCAGTTATCATTACGCGCCGCCGTCCGATATGATAGAAGTAAATAAAAAATATATCCCGGAGTTCAAAAAAATACTTGATGAACACGGTTACGTCTATACGGAGGGCGTGACGTGGACGACGGACGCATTTTACCGCGAAACGCCGGATAAGGTCAAAAGGAGAAAAGAGCAGGGCGCGGTATGCGTGGATATGGAATGCGCGGGCATGCAGGCACTGTGCGATTTTCGCGGCGCGGAATTCTTCCAGTTTTTCTATGCCGCCGACAATCTCGACCATACGGAATGGCAGCCGCGCAGTCTTTCCGGACACGACCGCGTTGACGACAAGCTGAAAATAGCTTTCCTTGCGTTTGAGCTTGGATTGAAAACAGAAGAATATTGACAAATAAAAAGGCTTTGGGTATAATAATATCTGAAGTTTTTTTGATTTTCGGTGTAAAATTCAAAAGATTTTGCGTCTTATTATGTGAAGGCAACGGAAAGGAGACGGAAAATGTCGGCTGACGAATACATAATAAAGCTGTTTTTTGACCGCGACCGGCGCGCCATTGAGGAAGCGGATCAGAAATACGGCAAATACCTTTTGACTGTTGCATACAACATACTGCACAACGAGCAGGACGGGGAAGAGTGCGTGAACGACACGTATTTAGCCGCATGGAACACCATTCCGCCGGAAAAGCCTGCTTCGCTCAAGCGGTATCTTTGCAGCATAATAAGAAACAACGCAATATCAAAGTACAGGAGCCAAAACGCGCGGAAACGGTACGGCGCGGCCTTATGCATTGACGAACTCGGCGAATACGCCGCGCCCGACGAAAGAGAAGCCGCCGCCATAAGAGAGGTGCTTGACGGATTTTTAAAAAGCGTCAGCCGCCGCGATATGACGGTCTTCGTTTACAGGTATTATTACGCGTACCCGGTCGAGCAGATAGCCGCGCATTTAGGCTTGAGCTGTTCTTCGACGTATAAAATACTTGATAAAATGAAAGAACAGCTGCGTCAGAGGCTCAACAAGGAGGGGATCACCGTATGAATAACGATATTATGTCCTACTGCGGCGACAGTATTCTTGACGCCGCGGATAAATACTGGAAAAACGCAAAAAAACAAGCGGTCCTGCGCAGGCTGACCGTAATAGGCGTCGCCGCGCTGCTCGGCGCCGGGATCATCGCCGCCGCGCTGTTGACCGCGGCGAAAATAAACGGCCTCATACCTAAGCCATCAAGCGAATTTCCGGAGGCGATAAGACCGTCAAACGGAACGTCGGCGTCTCCTTACGATCCGGATGCGCCGGATTTCAAAGATCCCGTGTTCACCGCGGCGGAAATAGGAGCGCTGTTTGACGAACAAAAGCTTGAAGGCGCTTTGACGAACGCATACGTCAAAATCGCCGTTCCGTCGGAGGACGAGTTGAAATACAGATGTATGCCCGTCCCGCAGAGCGATACCGTCGGTATATATAAAATACACACGGAGAACGTAAATAAGGCTGAAAACGACCCGTTCACCATGGAGCAATTCTGGAATAAGGTCTGCGCGGGTCTCGGCGTAAAGACCGATGAGCGCGGAGAATGGCACGGCGATGATCTGTATATCAGATTCAGCGATAACGAACATTATTTTTCGACGTTTTCCTTCGGTTGTTATACGGGCGGCGTAAACAAAAAGCTGACGTTTGACGGGATCGGTATAACGGTCGATCAGACCATGTCCGACGAGGAGATGAAGGATTCTCTCAAACCGATACGCGATAAGCTCTGCGATACGTTCAACGCCGATCTGCCCGATATATATATCGAACGGAGATACGGTGAGTACGGTCAGTACGGGTGCGAAGACCTGACCGTTACGTTCTATAACGCGAAAAACAGCGGCGTTGATATAAATATCTGCGGCTTTTGTTCCGATATGATAAGAATAAATTTCACAAACCGAGAAAATTACGACGGAGCCGTCGTAAGCAGGGACGTACTGACAAGAGCGCAGGTCCAGTATTATCATTTTCACTGCGAGCCGGAGGCGATATGCGAGCATACGGGCGACGCGAGACTGATTTCAATAGAGGAAGCCGAGGAGCTTTTATACAAAGGCTACGTTTTCGGCGGTCACTGCTGCCCGCTCTGTATGGCGCAGCAGGAAAAGATCTCGTTTGAGAATTACGACAAGGTCGGGATCGTATACTTTAAAGGCGTGCCGTTCTACGCGTTTTTCAAAAATCTGCACTGCGACGCTCAAAACGGCAACGCGGTCTATGCCAGAACTCTCGTTGCAGCGGTGGAGATCTCCGGTTACGAGGAATACTTTGAATCACAAAAAGAGTTTCACAAAGGAAGATAAATATGATGAGAATTAAATATATTTTAGTATGTATATCAATACTTTTGATTTCGGCGACGGTTATGAGCGGCTGTATGCCCGCAGTGACACCGTATGAGTCCGGTTCAGATGATACGATACCGGAAATATCGAAAACGGAAGGCATGACGGTCAAAGAAACGGGAACAGACGACAAAACAACCGTTTTGCCGCGCGCGAATAACGCGGATTATTATAAATTCTACGACGATATCATAATAAATACGCTCAAAGAAGACGGGATGAATGTCGTTTCTCCCGTGAATATATACTGCTGTACGTCGCTTTTGGCGCAGACGGCTGCGGGAAACACTCAAAAGCAGATGCTTGACGCGTTAGGCGCGACAGACGCGGATGACTTAGCGGAAAAAACGAAGAATATAATATCCTCGTTTTACAGAGACGAGGAATTTATGAAGACGTTTTCCGGCAATTCCATTTGGCTTGACGACAGGTTGAACGTAAAGGAAGACTGTGTGAACAAACTGAAAAAAGAATACGGCGCGAAAATAGGAAAAGGAAGCTTCAAAGATCAGAAATATATTGATGAAATGACAAAATGGCTCTCGGATCAGACGGGCGGTCTTCTTGACGGCAGGATAAATATAGAGACCGACGACGATACGCGCGCAATGCTTTTATCAACTCTGTACCTGAGCGCGAGATGGGACGATGTGTTTTATTACGACAGCTCCGATAAAACGCGCTTTAACGATAACGTATACTGCAATTATATGAAAAATACGGAAAACGGATACGTGTATTTCGGGGACAATTTCACGGCGTACAAAAAAGAAATGCTCGATTATAAAGGCTCCGTATGGTTCTTTTTACCGAACGAGGACAGTACGGTATACGACGTGATAAAAAACAGACCGATAGAGTATATCTTTAACGGCGAAAAGAAAGTAAAAGGCGGGCTTGAGGTACATCTCACCGTGCCGGAATATGACGTGTATTCGGACGGAAACATAAACGACGCGCTTTCGGCGTGCGGCATAACGGATGCGTTCTCCGAGACGGCAAACTTTTTACCTCTGTCCGACGATCCGCTTCTGATAGACGCTGTGGCACACGCCGCGCGCGTCAAGGTGAATTGGGAGGGCGTGGAGGCCGCGGCGTATACCGGCGTAACGTACGCGTCGGCGGCAGCCGATCCGGACGGCGAACCGGAGAAATACTATTTTAACCTTTACCGCACGTTCTTCTTCGTTATAACGGACGATAATGACGTTCCGCTTTTCGCCGGTATAGTCGGGGATGAAGACGTCATAAAACTGATAGGATAGACTCCTGCGAATCACGCACGAAGCGCATATCGCAATGCGCAAGCATTATATCGCATTTGCGGAAACGCAAATATATCGCATCGCAAAAGCGATATATCGCTAAAAAAGCCCCTGACGGAAACCCCAAACGCTCACCGGTTCGCGTCGCAGAACCCCTTCACGGGGACGCGATATGTTTCTTACGAAACGCGATATGTCAGAAAGGACGCGATATGCTCTGCTTACGCAGAGCGCGATATGTCCCTATAGGACGAGAGACGATATATAATAATATAAACACTCCGGTGCGGAGTCCCGCACCGGAGATCTTTGTTTGATCCGGTTTATTCGTAAGGATAGTATACGCCTATCATAACGTAGCTTTTCGCCGTGTCTTCAAAAGACGCGATCAGGTTCTTTTCGTCAAGCGCGTACGTTCTGCTGCTTCCGTATACGAAGGGATTTGCGCGGTCCGGGCTGCCGCATACCGACTGTATCTGTGCGACCTCCCACAGAAGTCCGGTCTCCGTCATATCAAGCGCGCCGCCGTATGCGCCTTTCTGCGTATAAATCTGCTCCGGTGAAAGCGAAGCGTCGCATACGAGCAGGACCGCGCTCGTTTCCTCTGCGTACTTTGCAAGAAGATCGCCGGATTCTTTATTGATCAGTTCGATGTCTCTCTTATACTTCCAGTATAAATTCTCGTACACGTAGTAATACGCGTCCGCGCCCATATTCTGCTCGGGCGACATCTGTTTACCGCTCAAATATATTTTTCCGTTTGAATATCCGGCGGAGCAGAATTCATACGTTACGCCGAAGCTTATGATACATTCCAGGCCGCGGTCGTTTGATATAAGCACCAGATTCGACTTATAATCAAGATCGTAATACACTATAACGTAACTGTTATCCGCTTTGCCGAGACAGCGGACGGAACAGCTTGAAATATCTATCTGCACGGGTATCTCTTTGTGACTTTTCAGCTCGCCCGTTGATTTTGAATATTCCGATATGACAAACGCCGTTATCCGTTCGTTCTTTACTTCTTCGACGCCGTCTTCATTTACTTGCATTTGGTCTGTTTTGACACTGCTTACGACGTATATCGTGTCGCCGTCCGCATAGGCGCCGGCGACCGTGCCGACATCGTGATCGTATTTTTTCAGCCATAGCTCGTTCCCGTTGTCGTCAAGCATTATCATTCTCATCTTATAGTCATGGTAACCGAATCCGAGGTCGGTGTAGTTTATAAGAAGCACGCCGCCGTCAACTGCTCTGAAAATGTTTCTCGGCAGCTCGGTCTTCTCGTCATAGTCCCATTTGTAAGTCCATAAGACTTTGTCACCGTTGCTCTTTGTAAACGTACCTTTATTATCGCCGGTCCCGAAGCTGTAGTCGTAGTTCATGCCGAAAATGAACGAGCCGCCGCTCATTATATAATCGGGCTTGATCTTGTTTACATCCTGCGGCTCGCCACCCTGCAGAACGCATTCTTCAAGCTTAAGGTCCGCGTAGCTTTCGTGACTGCCGTCCGGCTTCAGCGTTTCCTGCTTAAGCGTTGTTTCGGATATTTCAAATCCGAGACCGGAGCCGTGCGATACCATCCTGTCCGGTTTTGACGCGTATTTTGTAACGACGGTCAGCGTTATGAACGCGGCGAACACGAACAGCGCCGCGCCGGACAGCACGAATTTCAGTATCTTTCTGCCTTTGTTTTTATTGAAATACTTGCCCGCGTTTTCTTCCTCTGCGTCAGTCTTGTATTTTTCTTTTACGTTTTCAAGTTCAGATAAAATATCAGTTGTTTTCATATTTATACCCCTTTCTTTGAAGCTGCTCCGCCAGCTTTTTGCGTGCGCGCATCAGCCGTGCGGACACGCTGTTTTTTGACAGACCCGTCATTTTTGCGATAGCCGGGATATCGTCCGCGTAGTAGTACCGCCGCATGAAGATAAACCGCGTATCCTCCGGAAGCTCCGAAAGAAAACAGTTTAATATTTCCGCAAGTCCGCTCGTATCGTCGCGCGTGTCCGCCACTACTTCTGCAAGCTCGCTGTCGATCGATACCGTATGTACGCCGCGCTTCTGCGCCGTGTTGTAACGGTATTTCGTAAGCGACGTTCTGCGGACTATCCCGCACAGATACGCGAAAAGACTTAACGGCCGCTCCGGCGGTATTTTGTTCCACGCCGCAAGATACGCATCGCTGACACATTCCTCGGCGTCGCGCTTGTCGCCGGTTATACCGTACGATATCCGTTTCAGTTTTGCGCCGTACACAGCGTCGGATTCCTTTATCGCGTTTTCATCGCGGCTGAAAAATAACGCTATTATGTTCTGGTCGTCCATATTGTTTCCTCCTTTAAAGGCGCCTTCATAATACAAGTGGACAAACGACGCGTGAAAATGACGCAAGGGGCGTAAAAAATTTGATTATTTTAAGAATATCACATTTTTTTGTGTTTTGCAATATTTTTGCGGTATTTTGACAGGGGATCACGAATTAAGAATTCAGAATTAAGAATTCAGAGGGCGGCAGGGGTGAGTTCGCCGTATTGTTTTTTGTAAAAAGGGGTGACAAGACATAATTTTTGTGATATAATCAAAAAAAGCAACAGTTGACAGTAACCTTTTTCTCAAAACGGTGCTTATACGGGTGAAGGACCTTCAAACAAAAGGAGAAAAACATGGAAGACAGTACCATAGTTGATCTGTATCTGCAAAGAGACGAGGCGGCGATATCAGAAACGGATAAAAAGTACGGCAGCCGGCTTTTTGCCGCGTCTCTTAACATAACCGAAGACCGGCGCGACGCGGAGGAGTGCAAAAACAGCACGTATTTTGAAGCGTGGAACAGTATCCCGCCGCATGAGCCGAGGCAGTACCTTTTCCCGTATCTTATGCGCATTATAAGAAACCTGTCGCTGAATATCTGCCGGGCAAATAACAGTCAGAAGAGACGCGTTGCATACGTTACGCTTTCAGACGAGCTTGAAAACTGCATACCGTCGCCGGACGATACGGAATGCAGGCTTGACGATATGGCGATAAGCAGTGCGATAAACGGCTTTTTGTCGTCGCTGTCAAAGGAAAACCGCCGCGTATTTATGCGCAGATATTTCTACGGGGACAGCGTCGCCGCGATCGCAAACGGTTTCGGTATGAGCGAGAATAACGTAAAAACGGTCCTTTACAGATGCAGAACAAAGCTGCTTTCATATCTGAAAAAGGAGGGAATAGAACTGTGAGAGGAAAAGATCTGCTTGAGAAAATGTCGCTTGCGGACGATAAATATATAGAAGAAGCGTCCGTTTATAAAAAAAGCGGCGGAATAAGAGCTGTAAGGATATCTGTTATAGCCGCCGTCGCCGCGCTTTTCGTGATGATACCCGTTATATTTATTATCATAGCAAATACCGGAAGCGACCACGGGATACCCATACCGCCGGATACGACCGACACGCGGCCCGTCATAAGCGACACGGAGACGGACGTTCTGACGACGCCGGAGGATGATACCGCTTATAACGGCAACGAGCCCGTATCGGATATACAGACAAAGCCGGAAGAAGACACGGCCGAGGGGATCGATACCGCAACGCAGACCGAAACGGATGTATTAATAACGCATATACGCTCGTCTTACGACTGGCCGTATTACCGGACCGAAAAAGAGCTTAAAAATGCCGCGACAAGCATATATAAGGGCGTCATAACGGATATATATTTTGAGGTCATCGACATTATGACCGGAGAGACGGTATCAACTGCACCGGAAGAATATAAATCGTCTTATATGCTCAACACGATCTACGAGGTAAAGGTGATCAAAAATTACAAAAACGCGGATACGGAAAAGAAGTATTTCAGTATAACCGGCGGAAAAGAGGGGTATAAGGAAGACGAGCAGGTCAGGGTATTGAGATCCTTGAATTTATATAATGAAGAAACCGGGATCATAATTTACGACCTCGATATCCCCGGCTTGAACATAGGCGAAACGTATACGTTTTATACCGATCATATTGCCGGCCCCTACGACGTCATAGTAAACCCGACGCAGTTTGCCCGCGCCGAATAAAAAAACAGTATAAGGAGATGGTAAAATGAATAAGACGATGACAGTATTTCTGGTGATTATTATGATTTTATCCGTATGTGCCCGCGCGGTAAATAATGGTGATATAAACAACGACGGAGAGGTAAACAACAAGGACGTTGTGAAGCTGTTCAGGCACGTCAGCAGCGAAGAGGTACAAACGAAAGCCGACGCTGATGATTACGATATAAACGGCGATGGTTCGGTGGACAATAAAGACGTTACCGCCCTGTTCAGATCCGTAAGCGGAAAGAGTATGTACGAGGGATCGTATCCCGTGTATCTCAGCGTGACCGCCGGTGAAAACACGGTTTATCCCGATGCGTACATGGTGGGAGAATCCGTGTATGACGACGATATAAAAGGCTGGATTTGCGCGGAAGGTCCCGGCGCCGACATTGCCGAAAACGTCCCCGTGCTGTCTTATGACGGAGTTGACCTTGACGTAGTCTGGCACAGCGCCGGCACTGAAACAAAGGTAAGCTCGTGGCTGTATAACAGCCGGCAGGAGCTGAACGATATAAACGAATTCCTAAAGACCGCGCCCGCAGGTTTATACAGATTTGTATTGACGTTTACCGTAAAGGGACGGCTTATTGAAGGCACGTATGAGAATATGTGCTGGGATTACCCGTTTGAAGTCGTGATCCCGGCGTCAGGTGACGAGCTTGTAAAGCCGGATAAAACAGTGTTCACACCGGATAAGCAGGCGTTAGCGGACGAGTATT
>JAEEGJ010009719.1_pt1 | contig 25504 bp, 38 predicted proteins | sample 8958761 | NCBI WGS metagenome assembly JAEEGJ01 (sample SAMN16246546, study PRJNA631951) | gut metagenome | biome: gut microbiome; feature: rumen; material: RS-attached | host: Bos | place: Iran: Karaj | collected 2018-10 | reverse complement strand
TCATCTATGTAGCGACTCTCGTCATCAGTCTCCTGATTCTCAAGCTTGGTATGGAAGATTCCGGTAAGTTCCTTGATATCTTCCTTCTGTCTTGCTACGTATTCCTCATCAGAAGCATATATGGATAACTGCTCTGTCTCCTGAGGAGTGAAATCAACGTTCTGGGTAACTGATATCTTTTGCTTGATGGCTTTGTTACTTGCAGGGAATGATGCAAACTTCTGTGAGATGCTTCGATACATGTTCTCGACTTTTTTCTCGATGATTGTATCGTACTCTTCGTTGGTCTCGAGAGTAGATATCTCAGGAATATATCCGCAGATACCGCTGCAAGGCTTACCGCCAAGTATCTCCCATGCTGTAGCAAGATTCATCTTGCCCTCTCGCTCGCCGTATGTCGTCGACATACAAACGGGACACATATATATCTTGGATATTGCTTCCTTGTCGCCGTACAACCAGCATGCATCAAGGAACTGCTGCATATATCCGCCGATTCCGTACCACTCTACTGTAGTAGCAAGCACTATACCATCCACACCCTTGAGGGTCTTAGGTAAAGTGGTTATCGCACTCTTCATATCATAGAGGTCGAATCTCTCAACGGTCACATTGAGTTCTTCGAAAACGGATTGCATTTTTCTGATTACATATTTGGTCGGATCTCCGAAAAATCCGCGTCCGCCATAGTAAATGTTAACTTTCACAGATAGTCACCCTTACCCCTTATTACTTCAAGATAATTATATATACTAATCACTTGTTAATCAACTTATAGTTGTGGTTAACTCAACAGTTATCCTTGGTTATTCCACACAGAGAATTCTTAATAATATACCTATTATATAAATACTCTTGTATAAAATTTTTGCCTTTAAATATTCTTAATTTGTTATGTCAGGAAATTCAATTGAAATTAGCGTCAGGCCCTGCGGCTCAAGTGTCGGTCCAGCCAAGGTTCTGTCACATCCCTCAAGAATACCCTTGATATGCTCAGGCTCATACTTTTTGTTGCCAACATCCAAAAGCGTACCGGCTATAATACGAACCATGTTGTATAAAAAGCCAGCGCCGCTTACTCTAATGACTATATCGTCGCCGTCTTCTCTGACTGCTGCCGAATAAAGCTTCCTAACTGTAGTCTCTGCACTGGTATGAACGGAACAAAAGCTCTTGAAATCATGCTCTCCAACCAAATAGGCTGCTGCCTCATTCATAAGTTTAGTATCCGGTCTATACTGAATCCTGTAAGCATTGCGTCTCTTGAGCGGATTATTAACCTCTGATACGTAGAATCTATATTCGTATGTCTTGATACTGTCACAGTGTCTCGGATGAAAGTCTGCTGCCACCTCACGTGACTCAACCACGGATACGTCTTCCGGTAACTTAGTGTTAAGAGCATACATGAACTTATCCGCAGGAATAGGTGATAATGTGTCAAAAACCGCCACATTACCAATACCATGCACACCTGCATCTGTTCTGGAAGCACCAATTACACTTATTTCCTCGCCGGTCATTTCCTGTATGGCCTTATTAAGTTCGCCTTCTACACTTCTCGCATTGGGCTGAACCTGCCATCCGTGGAAATCCGTTCCGTCGTATGCTACTCTGAGGAGTATTCTTTTTTTTACTGATTCCTCACTCATTTTTATTCTATCTCTTTATATTCATTGTAAGATTCTAACTGAATATCTAATTGGAATCTGATTATCTCTACTATCGACTACATTCTGCCGATTATATTAGCTAAAAATGGCATGTTTCCACTCTTTAATCCGTATATAATACCTATCGCGATTATTCCGCCAAGGTATGCGAGCAAAAATAGATATGCTACGACATCTGCTGCTCTGTATTTAAGCGGATATAACTTGGTTCTGCCATCTCCGCCATGGTAGCATCTGGCTTCCATCGCTAATGCTAAGTCCGAAGCTCGTCTAAATGATGATATAAAAAGAGGCACGATAATCGGTATCAAGCACTTGATACGATCCGACATCTTTTTGGAATCAAATCCAGCACCTCTTGCAGTCTGAGCCTTGATTATCTTGTCCGACTCTTCTGCCAATATAGGAATAAATCTAAGCGCTATCGACATCATCATAGCCATCTCATGAACAGGAATCTTGAATATCTTCATCCATGCAAATAGCCTCTCCATACCATCCGTAAGTCTCTGCGGAGTGGTGGTAAGCGTCATTATCGACGCTGACGATATCAAAAGTGTCAGTCTGATTACCATGAGTATTGCTGTCTTGATACCTTCTCTCGAGATATGTAAAAAGCCAAACTGCCATACGTATTCACCAGGTGTCATGAACAGATTGCAGATAACTGTAAAAAGCATAATAAACAAAACTGCCCTCATGCCCTTAAACATATATCCGACAGGAACTCTGGTAAGCGCTATAACAACTACCAAAAACAATGCTGCAAGCGCATAGCAAAATATATTGTTGAAAATAAAGAGGGATAGCATATATATAAACGTCCCAACAAACTTTACTCTCGGATCAAGTCTGTGTATGGGTGAGTCTACCTGATAATACTGTCCCAGTGTTACATCTCTGAACATTTCTTCTTAATTCTTACAAAAATCTATGAGCTTCAACACAATTTAAATTTGTTGATAACTCAATTCAAATAAAAAAATAAAATTTTTAATTATATATGGGTTCGTATTATTAATTTCTTACTGAACGTGTAATTGAATTAACTGCCTCTTCGATGGATATAATATCCGTATCCACATTGATGCCTTTTTCTCTAAGCTTATACATGGCTTCTGTGATCTGAGGGAGAGCCAAGCCAAACTCAAGCAATTCATCCCTATGCTTGAATACTTCCTTGGGAGTGCCATCTATCGCGATACTTCCATCATTCATCACAAGTATTCTGTCCGCATATCGCGATACATCATCCATGCTGTGTGAAACCAAAATGATAGTCATTCCCGTTTCCTTGCAAAGCTTGTATATTAGACCTAACATCTCGTTTCGTCCTGCTGGATCAAGTCCCGCAGTAGGCTCATCAAGAATCATGGTATGAGGCTTCATCGCAAGAACACCTGCTATGGCTACCCTTCTTTTTTGTCCTCCTGATAATTCAAAAGGAGAACGATAAAAGTCCTCATCAGCAAGTCCTACACTCTTTAATGCCTCATACGCTCTAAGCTCTGTCTCTTTTTGCTCAAGACCCAGGTTTTTGGGGCCGAAGCATACGTCCTTAAATACTGTCTCCTCAAAAAGCTGCTGCTCGGGGTACTGGAACACAAGGCCAATCTTGCTTCTAATCGAATGCATATCGAAACCCTTGGCAAATATATCCTCACCATCTATATAAACAGTTCCTGACTTTGGCTTAATAAGACCTGCAAGAAGCTGTAAAAATGTCGTCTTGCCGGAACCCGTATGTCCTATCAGTGCTATGAATTGCCCGTCATCGATTTTTACTGATATATCGTTGACAGCAATTGTTTTTAACTTGGTTTTGGCACCGTACTCATATGTAAGGTGATCCGCAATTATTGACATTCTGTATCCCTAATTCTTTTATGTATTACTATATTTCTATTACAACTTATCTTCTTCGAATCTTTATATATTTCTAATTATTCTCTTCCGTTAAGCATTCTTAAGTTTAATAATGGCATCCGTCAGTTCTTTCTGAGTTAAAATGCACTCCGGTATGCGTAAGCCCTTCTTTCTTAACTCATATCCAAGCTTGGTAATAACGGGTACTTCAAGCCTGCATTCCTCGAGTTCCTCTACTTTGGTAAATATCTCTCGAGGAGAGCCCTGCATCTTAATCTTGCCCTTATCCATGACGAAGATTTCGTCCGAATAAATGGTCTCCTCCATATAGTGAGTGATTAAAATAATTGTAATCTTCTCTGCATCATTGAGAGCACGAAGCGCTCTGATGACTTCTTTTCTTCCCTGAGGATCAAGCATCGCTGTCGGTTCATCGAGAACTATACACTTAGGATGCATCGCAAGTACTCCCGCTATGGATATTCGTTGCTTCTGTCCGCCTGAGAGTTTATTGGGAGACTTCTTGCGGTACTCGTACATACCCACAGTCTTAAGGGACTCTTCAACTCTCTCCTTAATCTGCTCAGTCTCGATACCCATATTTTCAGGGCCGAACGCAACATCTTCCTCGATTACCTCTGCAATAATCTGATTGTCGGGATTTTGAAATACCATACCTAAGGTGCGTCGAATCTCAAGAATCTTGTCCTCATCCTTGGTGTTCATACCATCAACCCATACCATTCCTTCTGTCGGAGACAATATTGAATTGAGGTGCTTCGCGAATGTGGACTTACCGGATCCGTTGGCACCAAGTATCGAGATGAAATCGCCCTCATGTACGTTAAGGGATACTTTATCAAGAGCCTTGGTTATACCCTCAACATTTCCTTCCTCATCTCTCCTTATATATTCAAATGTAACATCTTCCGCTTTGACTATTTTCATTTCTAAAAATATTAATTCATAATTATTTATCAAAAACTACACTAAATATGGGAAAACATACCTGCCGAGCGAACGGTTTTGCCGTGAGTTCTTAGTGAGCACGATTGCGATTAGGGCGTTTCGAGGACTTGTTTGAGCGAAGCGAGTTCCGCAGAAACGTCCTTGTATATGAGCAATAAAGCGAACTTAGAACTCAACGTGCCCCTGAGCGAGTGCATGTATTATTCCCATATCCTCATATAACATATTTAGTATAATCCAACTAGCATGCACAGTCCGGCCGCGGCCGCAAGATGCACCGGATAATAGAAGTAAAAGAGCCACTTATACCCTTTCCCTTTTTCTCCGTTATACTTGTCCAGTATTACCACATTAAACATAGCGAACATCTCATAGAGATTAAGCGTCGAAAGCGTCGCACAAGCGACATACGCTTTGCGAGCGTTAATGTTCACTATCTTGGTACTCATGATTATTACCAAACTAAAGAGTGCTACGCTAACCAAATTCAATACTAATAGTCCCACCGAACTCTTTGTTGAGAACAACTTGATTAACTGAGCACATATATTGATAAGCATCGCGAATCTAATCTTGTTTTGTCCGACAAGATATATGACGATAACTGTCATGACTCCGACGCCGCCATAGTCCGTTCTAAAACTCTGTGCAGCCAGACATGCTGAAACTCCTGCAATAGCTGACACTATATATGCAGGTTTCTCGCTAAACTTCTTGAACGCCGAATCCATTACATATATAGCAATAAGACCTATCAACAATGTCCAGAAAACATTCTGATTTGTCGTCGAGTAATACTTATGCACTATGACCATATCAAAAGGCACCTCTGATATAAATGCCAATAATAAAAGTCTAAGTGCATACTTAGTTACACTTTTTGTATGAAGTAATCCTTCTACGATAAAAAAGCAATATATCGGAAATGCTATTCTTCCTACGCCTCTTATCCAAAAATCTGTTCCAACAAGAGCATAGTATAACGCCTCGCCCTTAGTTAATCTGCTAATCCAGGACTCGAAAATTGCGCAGGAAAAATGGTCCAATGTCATACAAAACAGGGCAATCATTTTCAGATTGCCCCTATTTAAACCATATTCTTTTTCTTTTGTAACTTCGTTCATCTAGCCTAATTAATTAGCACATCTTATCAAGTGAAGCAGGATCGTTACTTACCTTCATAGCTTCTTCCTTGGTGATTCTCTCACGATGTACAAGTGAAGCAAGATCATCGTTAAGAAGGTGCATACCCTGAGCACGTCCACCCTGGATTGAAGAAGGAATCTGGATTGTCTTCTTCTCACGAATAAGGTTTCCGATAGCAGGTGTAGCAACCATGATCTCAGTTGCAACTACACGTCCGTTGCCGTCTGCTGCAGGAAGAAGTGTCTGTGTTACAACGCCTCTGATAACGTTGGAGAACTGTGTTCTGATCTGATCCTGTCCGTCAAGAGGAGTAGCATCGATGATACGTTCTACTGTCTGAGCAGCACTTGTTGTATGAAGTGTTGAAAGTACGAGGTGTCCGGTTTCAGCAGCTGTGATAGCAGCGGAAATTGTCTCAAAGTCACGCATTTCACCAACGAGGATGATATCAGGGTCTTCACGAAGTGCTGAACGAAGAGCTGTTGCGAAGCTTGTTACGTCCTTACCAACTTCTCTCTGATGAATCATAGCCTTGTTATGAGGATATACGTACTCGATAGGATCCTCGATTGTCATGATATGTCTTGATGTATTCTTGTTGATGTAATCAACCATTGATGCAAGTGTGGTTGACTTACCTGAACCTGTAGGTCCTGTTACAAGGACAAGTCCTCTGGGCATCTCAGCAAGATCTCTGATAACGGGAGGAAGTCCGAGTTCCTCGAATGTAGGAATATACGGATTAAGAAGACGAATACTTGCTGCGAGATTGTTTCTCTGATGATAAATATTCGCTCTGATACGTGTACCATCCCAAAGCATAACACCGACATCAAGGTCTTCGCCTCTGGATACTCTCTCTACCTGCTCCTGCTCAAGGAATGAGAAAATCATGTTTCTTGATTCCTCAGCTGTGGGTGAAGGCTCGAGAATCTCAAGTGTACCGTATCTACGGATAGCAAGGTTTGTACCTACTGTGATGTGGATATCAGAGCACTTGTTCTGTTTTGCGTATTCGACAAGTTCTTCAAAATTCATTAATGTATTCCTCCCCTTTATATGTCTATAAAATTATTGTAATAGTGGTGTTCTGATAAAAAAACTCCCTATTCACGATTATAACTTATTTTATCGTGAATAGGAAGCGAAAAGTTTTAATAAATAATAAAATTATACGAGCTCGATAATTACCATCATAGCTGCATCACCCTTACGAGGACCAACCTTGATAATTCTTGTAAAACCACCCTGACGGTCAGCGTACTTAGGAGCAAGTTCATCGAATACCTTAGCTACCATATCTACGTTCTTAGTACCGCGCTTCTTGCCAGCGTTCTCTGAAGGAACACTTACAACGGGCTGTAATACCTTGAGCATCTGACGACGAGCGTGAAGTCTTGAAGGGCTGTCCTTCTTGATTTCCTTCTCTACTTCATCATATACTGTAACTCTCTTGCCTTCAGCATTCTTTTCTTTTACTCTCTTGCCGTCTTTGTCCTTACGAGCAACCTTAGCCTGAACCTTAACGAGTTCATAGTTGTCTTTTTCCTTAACACCAAGAGCGATGATACCTTCAGCGATCTTACGGATTTCCTTAGCCTTAGCTTCGGTTGTCTCGATTCTGCCGTAGTATAAAAGTGCTGTTACCTGGTTACGAAGAAGTGCTTTTCTCTGTGCACTTGTTCTGCTTAATTTTCTGTACTTAGCCATTATTAAAATCTCCTTTTCTTAAACCTGGAGTCCGTCGTAACGCCTGTGGTCTTACTTACTGCGAACTTAAACCCATTTCAGAGTCTTGGCGTGCTTTTCAGTCTTACCGCCATATCTATCTTATTCTTCGCTGTCTCTTAAGTGAAGATCAAGATCTTTTAACTTCTGAAGAACTTCATCGAGTGACTTACGTCCGAGGTTACGAACCTTCATCATCTCGTCGCTTGTCTTGTTAACGAGTTCTTCTACTGTGTTGATGTTAGCTCTCTTCAAGCAGTTGAAGGAACGAACTGACAACTCGAGTTCTTCGATGCTCATCTCAAGAACCTTTTCCTTGTTGTCTTCTTCTTTTTCAATCATAACTTCTGCGTTCTTAGCGTTCTCAGAAAGATTGATGAATAACTTCAAGTGCTCTGAAAGAACCTTAGCTGCAAGGCTTACAGCATCATCAGGACCAAGTGTACCGTTAGTATATACATCAAGTGTAAGCTTATCGAAGTCTGTCATCTGGCCTACACGAGTATTCTCTACAGTAACGTTAACTCTCTCTACAGGTGTGTAGATTGAATCGATAGCGATGGTACCGATGGGTGTTGCTTCATCCTTGTTCTTATCGGAACTTACATATCCTCTACCCTTGGTGATAGTAAGATCCATGTATAATCCATTGCCCTTACCGCTGATTGTAGCGATAACCTGGTCAGGATTCATAACCTGTACGTCTTCGCTGAAGTGAATATCAGATGCTCTAACTACACCTTCACCTGTGAAATCAATGTATGCTTTCTTAGGTTCATCTGTATCTGAGCTGTCCTTGATTGCAAGGTTCTTGATATTCATGATAATCTCGGTAACATCTTCCTTAACACCCTTGATGGATGAAAATTCATGCTGTACGCCGTCGATCTTAACTTTGCTTACAGCTGCACCGGGCAATGAAGCAAGCATGATACGTCTGAGCGAATTGCCAAGAGTGATGCCGTAGCCTCTCTCAAGGGGCTCTACTACGAATCTACCGTACTTATTATCTTCTGATATCTCAGCTACCTCAATGTTGGGGTTATCGAAATCAAATGCTAACATTTAATACCCTCCTTATCATGCTATACTATTATTTCGAATACAATTCGACGATAAGCATCTCGTCAACGGGAACGTCGATTTCCTCTCTTGTGGGAAGAGACTTAACCGATACCTTGAAAGCTTCATGATCAGCTTCAATCCAGTTAGGTGTAAGTCTGCCGTCTGTTACTTCGAAAACGTCCTTAACTCTCTGAGTTGTACGACATTTTTCTTTGATTTCAATTACATCACCAGCCTTGATGAGGTATGAAGGGATGTTGACACTCTTACCGTTTACAAGGAAGAACTTGTGGTCAACCATCTGACGTGCCTCACGACGTGTTCTTGCCATACCTGCACGGAATACTACGTTATCAAGTCTGCTCTCAAGGAGAATCATAAGATTCTCACCGGTCATGCCTTTCATGCGATCGGCTTTTTCATAATAGTTACGGAAAGGCTTCTCAAGTACACCATAGATGAATTTAGCTTTCTGCTTTTCTCTTAACTGGTTAGCGTACTCAGACTTTTTGCCTCTTCCTTCATGTAAAAACTTTCTATTGGACTTCTTGTCATAACCTAATACCATAGGCTCGATACCAAGATGTCTGCATCTTTTTAACACAGGCGTTCTATCTACTGCCATTTCTCTGTTTCCTCCTAAATTATACCAATCCAATAATCACAACGAATAATCCATCAAACTCTTCTACGCTTGGGAGGACGGCATCCGTTATGAGGAACGGGTGTAACGTCTGTGATTGTTGTAACCTGTAAGCCACAAGCTGCTAATGCTCTGATAGCTGCTTCTCTGCCGGTTCCGGGTCCTTTTACAAATACATCTACTGTCTTTAATCCGTGAACGAGAGCTGCCTTTGTAGCTGTCTCTGAAGCCATCTGAGCTGCATACGGAGTAGATTTCTTTGAACCTCTAAAACCAAGACCACCTGCACTTGCCCAGCTTAATGCATTACCTTCAGCATCTGTGATGGTAACGATTGTATTATTGAAAGAAGCCTGGATATGTGCCTGTCCATGTTCAACGTTTTTCTTGACACGCTTCTTAGCGCCTTTTTTAGCTACTGCTTTGTTTGCCATAAAAACTAACCTACTTTCTTATAAATCAAATTTCTTCCATAATATATGGAAACGTAAAATGTTACCTTATTATTTCTTCTTGTTAGCAACGGTCTTCTTGGGACCTTTTCTTGTTCTAGCGTTGGTTTTGGTCTTCTGTCCACGAACGGGAAGTCCCTTTCTATGACGAATTCCTCTGTAACAACCGATTTCCTGAAGTCTCTTAATGTTGAGAGCTACTTCTCTCTTAAGATCACCTTCTACCATGTAGTGCTCAGCGATAACTTCACTGATAGCCTTAACTTCATCATCTGTTAAGTCTCTTACACGGGTATCAGGATTAACCTTTGCCGCTTCAAGAATATTGTTTGAACTTACTCTGCCGATTCCGTAGATATAGGTAAGACCGATTTCTACTCTCTTATCTCTCGGCAAGTCAACACCAGCAATACGAGCCATGTTTCTTTTTCCTCCATTTTCCATTTGAATCCACACCCCGGTAATAGGGATATCTTGGGATTCCGATTAACAGTTACTAAATGATAGGGGTATTTCTACCCGACCGGTAAAGACCGGTTTTCCGATACTTTGATCTTGCTTCTCGGTATCAAAAAGTAAATGCACGGACAGGCTTAGCCTTCCTCACATTTATTTTTAGCCAATATTATTTGACGGAATAATATCAGCCGCAGCCGCATTAACGCAAAACAAAACAAGAATAATTAATTATCCCTGTCTCTGCTTATGCTTGGGATTCTCACAGATAATCATGATTCTCCCTTTTCTCTTGATAACTTTGCATTTTTCGCAAATTGGTTTCACCGATGATCTTACTTTCACGATTCAACCCTCCTTCCAAAAAAGTCCGTTTAACATTGTAACACGTGGAAATAAACAATGCAAGAAATAATTTTTTCCACAAGGATTTATTTTTCTCTCCAGATTATACGTCCCTTGGACAAATCATAGGGAGACATTTCCAAAGTAACTTTATCGCCCGGATATATTCTGATATAGTTCTGTCTAAGCTTACCGCTTATATGAGCAATAATCTCATGACCATTCTCAAGCTGAACTCTGAACTGAGTTCCGGGTAATTTTTCTGTGACCACACCTTCAATTTCAATTACATCTACTTTTGACACTAATCTCTACCCTTGCGAATATTCGCTACAATCCTTTCTAGTTTTTTGAGTTTCTTCTATAACAAATACATTTACTTACGAGGTAATGTAAGTATTTCAGGTTCGCCCTTGGTAATAAGAATTGTATTCTCATAATGGGCTGACGGAAGTCTGTCGCTTGTCACACATGTCCATCCATCATCAAGGAAATCAACATCTGCTCTGCCAAGATTAATCATCGGCTCGATTGCAAGTGTCATTCCTGCCTGAAGCTTAATGCCTCGATTGTTCATATGATAGTTGGGAATCGACGGATCTTCGTGAAGACTTGTGCCTATGCCGTGTCCTACGAGTGCTGTTACGATTCCGTATCCAAACTTGGATATATATGCATCTATTGCATTCGATATGTCGTGAAGATGATTACCTTCCTTAGCGTACTTAATGCCTTCAAAGAATGAATTCTTGGTTTCTTCTATAAGCTTAAGTACTTCGGGATCAACTTCTCCAACGGGATATGTTCTGGCTGCATCCGAATGATATCCTTTATATATGAGTCCGCAGTCAAGGCTTACGATGTCGCCTTCTTTTAAAATCCTGCTCTTCTTAGGAATTCCATGTACGACTTCTTCATTAATCGATACACATATCGATCCGGGAAATCCGTTGTAATGAAGGAAGTTGGGAATACAGTCGTAACTTCTAATCAGTTTCTCACCTTCTATATCAATCTCAAGCGTTGAAATTCCGGGTCTAATAATTTCTTTGAGTTTGTCATGAACCTCTCCGAGAATCCTTCCGGATTCACGCATCAGTTCAATTTCTCTCTCGGATTTAACTGAAACTGCCATTTTATCTATCCTCTTTAGTTAAGAATTGCAACAATGTTAGCAAATACATCCTTAACGTCTATTGTTCCGTCAACCGTCTTAAGAATTCCTTCTTTATTGTAAAAGTCTATAAGAGGCTGTGTCTGCTCATGATAAACTTTTAATCTGTTAAGTACGGTTTCGGGCTTATCGTCATCTCTAAGTATAAGTTCACTGCCACACTTATCGCAGATACCTTCCTTCTTGGGAGGAACGTGCTCGATATGGTATGTTGCGCCACAAGTTACGCAAGCTCTTCTTCCGGACATTCTCTTAACGATATTCTCATCGGGAACATCTACGTCGATAGCAAAATCAATCTTGTCATTCTGCTTAGCTAACGCATCCTTAAGTACTTCTGCCTGAGGAATTGTTCTGGGGAAACCATCAAGTACGTATCCGTTCTTGCAGTCATCCTTAGCTACTCTGTCGAGAAGAATTCTAACAGTGAGTTCATCGGGAACGAGCTTACCCTGATCCATGTAAGACTTAGCTTCAAGTCCAAGTGCTGTTCCTTCTTTAATATTTGCTCTGAATATGTCACCTGTTGATACGTGAGGAATGGAATACTTGTCAGCAATCATCTTAGCCTGTGTTCCTTTTCCTGCACCGGGTGCACCTAACATTACGATTTTCATGTTTTTATCCTTTTGCTTTTTAGCGACGACAAGACACCCCTAAAAGGAGTGTCATTCGTCCTGCTTTATTATTCGATATTATTCGAATTATCAATCGTTTAAAAATCCTTTGTAGTTACGAACTATCATCTGTGATTCAACCTGCTTAACCGTCTCGATGATAACACCTACAACGATGATGATACTTGTTCCGCCGAAGCTTACCGAAGCACCAAACAAGCCGCTGAATACATAAGGATAAATAGCAACTATGGTCAAACCAATTGCACCGATGAAAATGATGTAATTCAATACGGTGTTAAGATAATCGCTGGTGGGCTTACCGGGTCTGATACCGGGAACGAATCCGCCTGCTTTCTTAAGGTTATTGGCTATCTCAATAGGATTGAATGTAATCGAAGTATAGAAGTAAGCAAAGAAGATACACATTGCTACATAAGCTATAACTCCGAGTGTATAAATAAAGTCGTTCTTGTTAAACCAGTATCTGGCATTCATGAACTTTAACGCTTCGTTCCACCAGCCTGCTCCTGAGTAACCAACCATCTGAGAGATGATAATCGGGAACTGAAGAATGGATGAAGCAAAGATTACAGGCATTACACCTGCAGTATTAATCTTGATAGGGATTGTTGTTGTGTTGCCACCCATCATCTTATTGCCCTGAATCTTCTTAGCGTACTGAAGAGGTATCTTTCTGGTTGCATCACTTAAGATGATAACCAATACGATAAGTACAAGTACAACAAGAATAATCAGAACTGCATTAAGTACTCCGATTGCAACTGAATTGTCCAATACGAACTGATCGAACAATGTCTTGGCATCTTCCGGGAAGGAAGAAATGATGTTGATAATAAGTACTATAGAGATACCGTTTCCAACACCCTTTTCTGTAATTCTTTCGCCTGCCCACATAAGGAAAGCACTACCTGCTGTCATAGCAGCGATTACAGTAAGAACACTCAATGCGTTGTAATCCGTAATTAAGCCCTGTGAACCGAATCCGATTGCCATAGCACCTGACTCGACTAATGCAAGACCTATGGTTACATATCTTGTAATAGAAGCTATCTTCTTACGTCCGTCTTCGCCATCATTCTGCATCTCTTCGAGCTTAGGAATAGCAATTGTCATGAGCTGCATAATAATGGATGATGTGATGTAAGGAGTGATATTTAATGCGAAGATTGACATCTTCTCAAATGATCCACCGGTAAATCTGCCGAGGATACCACCAACTCCGTCCTCACCAAAAATGTTACCCATCATCGCCTTAACGAATTCCTGGCTAACACCGGGAGCAGGTATCTGACATCCCAAACGAACGACTACAAGCATTAATAAAGTAAATAACAGTTTAAGTCTGATATCTTTAACTTTAAAAGCATTTATGAATGTTTTAAACACTAGATCACCTCTGCTGTGCCGCCTGCTGCTTCGATTTTGCTTTTAGCTGTCTCGCTGAAAGCATCTACCTTTACTGTTAATTTCTTGGTAAGTTCACCGTTGCCAAGAATCTTAACGCCGTCAGCAACCTTGCTGATAACGCCTGCTTCAAGAAGCTTCTCAACGTCTACTACTGTACCGTTATCGAACTTCTCAAGAGCAGCTACGTTGATTGCAACGATTTCCTTAGTATTTCTGTTCTTGAATCCTCTCTTGGGGATACGTCTGTATAAAGGCATCTGGCCACCTTCGAATCCGATTCTGGGTGCACCTGAACGAGCCTTCTGACCTTTGTGACCTTTACCGGCTGTCTTTCCGTTTCCTGAGCCGTGACCACGTCCTCTTCTAAAATTATCACTATGCTTTGAGCCTTCTGCAGGTCTTAAATTTGATAATTCCATTGCGACTCTCCTTTCTATGCCTCTTCTACCTTGAGAAGGTATGCTATCTGCTGTATCTGTCCTCTGGTTGCTGCATTATCGGGCAAAAGAACAGTCTTGTTAAGCTTCTTTAAGCCCATAGCTTCAACTGTCTTTCTATGCTTGGGAACAGCACCAATAGGGGACTTAACCAATGTGATTTTTAACATTTTATCTGCCATTTTGGTCTCCTTTCAATCAGCTTAGGCACGGATGCCTTCAACTGACTTGCCACGATTTCTGGCAACGTCTTCGGGACTCTGAAGTTTGCTGAGTCCTTCGATAGTTGCAAGTGCTACATTAGTCTTGTTGTTTGAACCCAATGATTTTGTACGGATGTTTCTGATACCTGCAAGCTCACACACCTTACGTGCGGGACCGCCTGCGATGATACCTGTACCTTCGGGAGCTCTCTTTAAGAGGATGCTTGAAGATGAAAACTTACCGATGTAATCATGTGTAACTGATGCATTCTCATCAAGACTTACGGATACGAGATGCTTCTTAGCATCATCAGTTGCCTTACGAATAGCTTCGCCGTTTTCCTTAGCCTTGCCTGTACCAACGCCTACGTGACCGTTCTTGTCTCCGACAACAACAAGTGCAGCGATGCTCATTACACGACCACCCTTGGTAGTCTTGCTGACTCTCTTTATAGCGATTGTATCACTAAATAATTCACCTAACTCAGCAGGGTTAATAATATTGCGTACCATTGCAAATCCTCCCCTTCCTAAAATTCCAAGCCTGCTTCTCTTGCTGCTTCTGCAAGAGCTGCGACTTTACCTTGATATATATAACCGCTACGATCAAAGACAACTTCCTTAATTCCTTTGTCTAATGCCTTCTTAGCAATTACCTTACCCAAATATGCTGCTGCTTCAACGTTGTTGGTCTTGGAAAGTTCTGCCTTAACATCCTTATCGAGTGTAGATGCAGCTACCAATGTGTTACCAACTGAGTCGTCGATAATTTGAGCATACATATGATCATTGCTTCTGAATACTGCTAAACGAGGTCTCTCGGCAGTACCATTCAAACGGCTACGAATTCTTCTGTGCTTCTCGGCACGTACTTCCTGTCTGGATTTCTTACTAACCATTTTTATACTCTCCTTATCTCTTACTTCTTACCGGTCTTGCCGACTTTACGTCTGATGACTTCATCAGCATACTTGATTCCCTTGCCCTTATAAGGCTCAGGTCTTCTCTTGTCTCTGATCTCAGCAGCGAATTGTCCGACTTTTTCTTTATCAATACCCTTAACAACGATTACTGTTGCACCACCGGCACCCTGCTCGATAGCAGTTTCAATGCCTTCGGGATCTTCCATTTCAACCGGATGTGAGTATCCGAGAGAAAGTGTAAGCTTCTTGCCTGCCTTAGCAGCCTTGTAACCAACACCATTTACTTCAAGCTTCTTTACGAAACCTTCTGTTACACCTACAACCATGTTGTTGATAAGTGTTCTTGTTAAACCATGAAGAGATTTCATCTTCTTTAAATCATTAGGTCTGGAAACTGTAACTTCAGCACCTTCAACCTTGATTTCCATCTCTGAGGGTAATACTCTTGTTAATTCGCCCTTGGGACCTTTTACAGTCACTTTATTATTTTCTGCAACACTTACGGTTACACCCGCAGGTATCGCGATTGGCATTCTTCCTATACGTGACATGCCCGTACCTCCTTAATTAATCTATCAGCGATTATTACCATACAAATGCTAATACTTCGCCGCCAACTTTTAACTTTCTTGCTTCCTTATCAGTGATAACGCCCTGGTTTGTGGAAATGATGGCTACGCCCAAACCACCGAGTACTCTGGGTAACTCGTCCTTGCTTGCGTAAACGCGAAGACCGGGTTTGGAGATTCTCTTAATACCGGAGATAACTTTGTCGTTCTTATCTGCACCGTATTTTAATGTAATCTTTATGGTCTTAAAATTGCCGTCATCAACCAATTCGTATGACTTGATGTATCCTTCATCTAACAAAATCTTGGCAATAGCCAATTTCATCTTTGAAGAGGAAACTTCTACTGTATCGTGCTTTGCAGAATTTGCATTACGGATTCTAGTAAGCATATCTGCAATAGGATCGCTCATTGTCATTGTTGTGCCTCCTTAATATTTTTATCTTACCAGCTAGCTTTCTTAACGCCGGGAATTTCGCCCTTGTATGCCAACTCTCTGAAGCAGATACGGCAGATACCGTATTTTCTCAAGTATGCATGAGGACGTCCGCAGATTCTGCAACGGTTGTATTCTCTTACACCGAATTTCTGACGGCGTGACTGCTTTATCTTCATTGCTGTTTTAGCCATGAATTTACCTCCTTAATATACAGACAACTGAAACTATCTAGCGAAAGGCATGTTGAAGAGTCTTAAAAGCTCTCTTGCTTCTTCGTCAGTCTTAGCTGTTGTAACGAAGATAACATCCATACCTCTTACCTTATCTACCTTATCATACTCGATCTCGGGGAAGATAAGCTGCTCCTTGATACCGAGTGCATAGTTACCTCTGCCGTCAAATGCATCAGGGTTAACACCTCTGAAGTCACGTACACGAGGTAAAGCAAGATTTACGAGACGATCAAGGAATTCATACATCTTGTCACCACGAAGTGTAACCTTACATCCGATGTTCTGACCTTCTCTTATCTTGAAGTTGGCAATTGAATTCTTTGCCTTTGTAAGTACTGCCTTCTGTCCTGAAATAATCTCAAGATCTCTGACAGCTGACTCTAAAGCTTTAGCGTTTTCCTTAGCCTCGCCAACACCCATGTTGATGACGATTTTATCAAGCTTGGGAATCTCCATGACGTTCTTGTAGCCGAATTTCTTCTGCATAGCGTCCATGATTTCATTCTTATATTGATCTTTCAGTCTACTCACGAATCTAGACCTCCTTCCATAAATTATTATTTAATTACGTTTCCGGTCTTCTTCGCGAAACGTTCCTTCTTAACATTACCCTTATCATCTGTTGTAACTTTGAAGCCGACTCTAGTTGCCTTACCGCCGTCTACAAGCATTACGTTAGAGATATCAATGGGAGCTTCCTTTGTAATGATACCGCCGTTAGGGTTAGCTGCTGAGGGCTTTGAGTGCTTAGTAACAACGTTAACACCTTCAACTACAACCTTACCGTTCTTCTGGTCTACACTTACAACCTTTGCTTCCTTGCCCTTGGAGCTACCGGCGATAACCTTAACTGTATCACCCTTCTTAATCTTCATCATAGTCGGGCACCTCCTTATAATACTTCGGGAGCTAAGGAAACAATCTTCATATACTGTTTCTCACGAAGCTCTCTTGCTACCGGTCCAAAAATACGAGTTCCTCTGGGAGTCTTGTCGTCTTTTATGATAACTGCAGCATTTTCATCAAATCTAATGTATGAACCGTCTTTACGTCTTGCACCCTTAACTGTGCGGACAACAACGGCCTTAACAACGTCACCTTTCTTTACAACGCCGCCGGGAGTAGCATCCTTAACGCTGGCAACGATGACATCGCCGATACTTGCATATCTTCTTGTTGAGCCGCCTACCACACGGATGCAAAGGAGTTCCTTGGCACCTGTATTATCGGCAACCTTCAACCTTGTTTCCTGCTGAACCATGCTTTTATCTCCTTTATTTAACCTTTTCTACAACCTCAACAAGTCTCCATCTCTTATCTTTTGAAAGAGGTCTTGTCTCGACAACCTTTACTTTATCGCCAATCTGGCACTCGTTGTTCTCATCATGTGCCTTAAGCTTATATGTTCTCTTAACGATCTTGCCGTAAAGAGGGTGCTTTACATGGTTTTCTACAGCTACAACGATGGTCTTATCCATCTTATTGCTGACTACTTTACCTATACGCACTTTTCTTAAATTTCTTTCCACAGCGATTTCTCCTTTCTCAATCTAAAATCCTTATGCGTTAACTTCGTTCTTCTTAACTGTTAATACTGTCTGAATACGAGCGATGTTCTTACGAACCTCTCTAATTCTTGCAGTATTGTCAAGCTGATTGGTTGCATTCTGGAATCTTAAATTGAAAAGTTCTTTCTTCGCATCTACTAAAGCCTGCTCTAAATCAGCGGAGGACTTTTTCATTAAATCATTAACATATGTACTACTTTTCATTAATTGTTTCCTCCTTCCAATTCTGCCTTAGAAACGATTTTGCACTTGCAAGGAAGCTTGTGTGTAGCAAGACGAAGTGCTTCTTTTGCTACTTCTTCCGGAACGCCGGCGATTTCAAACATTACTCTGCCGGGCTTAACTACAGCTACCCAGTACTCTACTGCACCTTTACCGGATCCCATACGGGTACCTAAAGGCTTAGTTGTGATGGGCTTATCAGGGAAGATCTTAATCCATACCTGTCCACCACGCTTAATATAACGTGTCATTGCAACACGGGCTGCTTCGATCTGGTTTGACTTGATCCAGCAAGGCTCTGTTGCTACGATACCATATTCACCGTAAGTAATCTGGTTGCCCGAAAGAGCTTTACCCTTCATACTTCCACGGAACTGCTTACGATGTTTAACTCTCTTAGGTAATAACATTATTTTGCACTCCCTTCTTTATTTTCTTTTACGGGGAGAACTTCGCCCTTGTAAATCCAAACCTTAACGCCAACTTTGCCGTAGGTTGTATCTGCTTCTGCGAAACCGTAATCGATATCGGCACGAAGTGTCTGAAGAGGTATCGTACCGTCACTAATTGTCTCTGTACGAGCCATATCTGCGCCGCCTAAACGACCGGACAACTGAACCTTGATTCCTTCTACGCCGGACTTCATTGTTCTTGTCATTGCCTGCTTCATAGCTCTTCTGTAAGCTACACGGTCTTCAAGTGACTTAGCGATATTCTCGGCAACAAGCTGTGATTCCTTCTCAGGTCTCTTGATTTCCTTGATATCTACGTTAACGTTCTTGCCTGTAAGCTTCTTAAGCTCTTTCTTTGTGTTCTCGATATCAGCGCCGCCTTTACCGATAACAAGTCCGGGCTTAGATGTATATACAGTAACTTTAACTTTATTGGATGCTCTCTCGATGTCAATCTTGCTAACACCTGATGTATAGAGCTTCTTCTTTAAGTATTTTCTGATGTTGTAATCTTCAACGAGGCAGTCTGCAAAATCTGCATCTGCGTACCACATAGAACCCCAGTCTTTGATAACACCTACTCTAATTCCATGAGGATTAACTTTCTGTCCCATACTCTTCCTCCTATCTTTCGTTGAGCACGATGGTAATGTGGCTCATTCTCTTTTCGATTCTGTAAGCTCTGCCCTGTGCTCTGGGTCTTACTCTCTTCATTGTGGGTCCCTTGTTAGCATAACATTCTTCAATGTAAAGCTTCTCGGGATTCATACCGTTATTGTTCTCAGCATTAGCGATAGCACTGAGTAATAACTTTTTGATAATGCTTGAAGCGTATCTGGGATTGTACTCGAGGATTGCGAGTGCAGTGTTAACATCTTTTCCTCTTATAGCATCAAGTACGAAGCAAGCCTTCTGTACAGATACTCTTGCGTAAGATAACTTTGCAGAAGGTCTTGTCTCCTTGTTGTTCTTATTACGCTCTCTCTTGTATTGTGATCTGCTCTTAATTTCTTCCATGGATTAAAACCTCCTTCCTTACTTAGATTTAGATTTCTTTTCGTCTTTGCCGTGGCCTCTGTAAGTTCTTGTTGCAACGAACTCGCCAAGCTTGTGACCAACCATATCTTCTGTTACATATACAGGAACGTGCTTTCTTCCGTCATGAACAGCAAATGTGTGTCCCACGAAGCTGGGGAATATTGTTGAACGACGTGACCAGGTCTTGATTACTTGTTTATTACCTGCTGCATTCATGTCATCAACCTTCTTTAAAAGGCTGGCGTCTGCAAAAGGTCCTTTTTTTAATGATCTTGCCATTTTTTCCTCCTTATCAATATGCGCTTACTTTAATGCGCGTCCGTCTCTTCTTCTTACGATGAGCTTGTTAGACTGCTTGTTTTTCTTTCTTGTCTTCAAGCCCAAAGCCGGCTTACCCCAAGGTGTGCAAGGACCGGGACGACCGATACTACACTTACCTTCACCACCACCATGAGGGTGATCGTTGGGGTTCATTACAGAACCACGTACTGTAGGGCGAATACCCATGTGACGCTTACGTCCTGCCTTACCGATATTGATAAGGTTATGATCAACGTTACCTACGATACCAATCGTTGCTCTACACTGGATGGGTACCATTCTCATTTCGCCTGAAGGAAGACGAAGTGTTGCGTACTTACCTTCCTTAGCCATGAGCTGTGCGCTGTTACCAGCTGAACGAACCATCTGTCCGCCCTTGCCGGGTAAAAGCTCGATGTTGTGTACCTGAGTACCTACGGGAATCTTATCAAGAGGGAGGCAGTTACCGATTCTTACTTCGGCTTCAGGTCCGTTCATGATCTTCATTCCATCTTTAAGTCCTTCAGGAGCGATTATATAAGCCTTCTCGCCGTCTGCGTAGCAGATAAGAGCGATGTTTGCTGTTCTGTTAGGATCGTATTCGATACCGATTACCTTAGCAGGGATTCCGTCTTTATTTCTCTTGAAATCTACGATTCTATATTTCTTCTTAGCTCCGCCGCCATGGTGTCTTACTGTTATCTTACCCTGATTGTTACGTCCTGCTGTCTTCTCCATAGCCACACAGAGTGATTTCTCCGGTGTCTTCTTGGTAATTTCAGAGAAGTCAGAGCCAGTCATATTTCTTCTGGAAGGTGTATAGGGATTGTATGTCTTAATTCCCATTTCTTTGTTCTCCTTTTCTGTTATTTATTATCATGCTTCATTGCATATAAGTTGGGCAATTAGATTCCTGAGAAGATCTCGATATCCTTGCTGCCCTCGGAAAGCTTAACGATTGCTTTCTTTGTCTCGGCTGTCTTGCCGTAGATAGCACCACGTCTTTTGTTCTTACCGTTGCAATTCATTGTGTTAACGCTTGCTACTTCAGTTCCGGGAAACATCTTTTCAACTGCATCCTTGATCTGATTCTTAGTTGCTTCGGGATTAACCAAGAAAGTATACTTCTTTTCTCCCATACCGGACATACTCTTTTCGGTTACTACCGGCTTCAAAATTACGTCATAGTATTTAAGATCTGCCATTATGCGTATACCTCCTGAATTTTCTCTACCGCATCCTTGGCAAGTACAAGAGTCTTGGCATTCATAATGTCGTAAACATTGATGTTGTCAGCAACTGCTGTCTTTGCATCGGAAATGTTTCTTGCGGATAAAACTGTATTCTCATCGTTCTCTTTGATAACAACAAGTGCCTTGTTAGCGTTGATGTTCTTTAAGAACTCTGCAAACTTCTTTGTTTTGATCTCGTCGAACTTAATCTCATCGATTACCATAAGGTTGCCTTCTGAAACCTTATTTGTAAGTGCGGACTTAAGTGCGATTCTCTTTTCCTTCTTATTTAACTTGAAGGAGTAATCTCTGGGTGTGGGTGCAAATACCACTCCGCCGTGTCTCCACTGAGGAGATCTGGTTGAACCCTGTCTTGCATGACCGGTTCCCTTCTGTCTCCAGGGCTTAGCTCCACCACCGGATACCTCCGAACGTGTCTTAGCCTTCTGTGTTCCCTGGCGCATATTTGCAAGGTGCTGAATAACAGCCATGTGTACTAAATGTTCATTTACTTCGATACCGAAAATATCATCGAGCAAATCCATCTTTCCGACTTCCTTGCCTTCCATATTATAAACAGATACCTGAGCCATCTGTATGTTCCTCCTTTCGTCCGATTAAGCTTCTGCCTTAGTTGTTTCTTTGATTGTAACCAAGGCTTTCTTGGGTCCGGGTACGGCGCCCTTGATTAAGAGTAAGTTCTTCTCGGCGTCAACCTTAACAACCTCGAGATTTCTTACTGTAGCCTTCTTACCACCCATCTGTCCGGGCATTCCCTTGCCCTTGAATACACGGCTAGGTGATGAACATGCTCCGTTTGAACCCTGATGACGATGGAACTTTGAACCGTGCTTCATCGGTCCTCTGTGCTGTCCAAGTCTCTTGATAGCACCCTGGAAACCTTTTCCTTTTGTAATAGCTGTTGCATCGATCTTGTCGCCTTCAGCGAAGATGTCTGCCTTGATTTCCTGAGCGAGTGCATATTCGGAAGCGTTTTCGAATTTAAACTCTCTCACAAAGCGCTTGCTTGTTACGCCAACTTTTTCGAACTTCTTCTGCATAGCTCTTGTTGTACCGTTGACATGAATGATTTCCTTCTTGCCAGAAGCGTCTTTGTTAATAATCTTGTTCTTCTTATCAACGAAGCCTACCTGAACTGCTTCGTATCCGTCGTTCTCGATTGTCTTGATCTGTGTTACTACACAAGGACCTGCCTCAAGAACTGTTACCGGAATGAGTGTACCGTCTTCAGCGAAGATCTGAGTCATTCCGACTTTTGTTGCTAAAATAGCCTTTTTCATTTTGACCTCCTTTTGATTCCACTACAGCGGTATCCGATTGGATGCATACTAGTTGTGGAAGTCATTTGTTTTCCTATTAATATAATGTAACTGTTGATGATTAGTTTGGGTTTTAACTAGATCATCTTAATATTGATATAAACACCTGCGGGCATTTCGAGCTTCTGCATAGCGTCTATAACTTTCTGGTTGGGCTCATGAACATCGATAAGTCTCTTGTGAGTTCTCTGTTCAAACTGCTCTCTGGAGTCTTTGTACTTGTGTACGGCACGGATGATTGTTACGATTTCCTTTTTAGTAGGAAGGGGAACAGGTCCGCTTACCTTTGCTCCATTCTTCTTGCAAGTTTCGATAATCTTCTTAGCTGAAGCATCTACTGTCTGATGCTCATATGCTTTAAGTGTGATTCTCATTACTTGATTTGCCATAAAAAAAGTCTCCTCTCATATTATGTACTTTAAGATTCAAGTACAACAAGCGGCGACTGTACACTCTCCCGTGTGTGTCGTACTCTCTGTTAAAAAATAAACGACCACACGTCGTTTCTGCTTAAAAGCAGACTATGTTGTTTGTACAGTGACTTGTCGTCAGTATCTCGACTTGACATTCGCTCCGTGTAAATAACCCGCTAAACTACGCGACAACCTTACACATCATCGCTATCAATGTCACAGCAAATGCTATATTATCAAATCTATCTTTATATTTCAAGCATTTTTTCACAAATTTTTGAAAATATTTTTGGTAATACTACTAATTGTGTTACGTAAACTATATATTGTGTAGCAAAACCAGCCTCTGCAACCGATAATATATCATTTTCCTTTTTATATTGCAAGAATTTTTGTTTACATAATATTTACGGAACCATTTTACTATGTTATAATAGACTGTGTGTTCGCGGGGATTTGGAGAATAGAGTGAAAAAGAAGATTATAATCGCGGCCGCGCTGTTTGCAACTGCGCTAGTTCTGGCCGGCGCCGGTTTCTACATATTAAATAGAGCGGGCTTTAGCTTTTTACCATTTATAGAAAGTATCGCTGCCAGGGAAGCTGCTGATAACGAATCGACACTCCCTGTAGAAGATCCTCTTCCCGATGAGACAATATCTGTTCCTTTGGATGATGAAGAAGATGCTATTAATATAGAAGAAACTGATTCGGATAAACCCAAGGCAGAAAAGCCGGAACCCGTTAGAATACCTAATCCTTATAAGGAAAAGTTCCTTGAAAACGAAGATATGGTTGGTTGGCTGACCCTTAAGGACTCTCCCATCGATTGCCCTGTTATGTGGACTCCCGAAAACGAAGAAAAATATCTTCATATGGACTTTAATGGCAATTATTCAGTTGGCGGGTGTCTTTTATTGGACACGGATTCAGCACTTGATCCGCTTACAACCAATTTGATTATACACGGTCACAATATGGGTAACGGCACCATGTTCGGTACATTATCCAAGTTTGAATCTGAGGAGTATATGGAAAAGCACAAGTTTTTCCACCTTCACACCAAGGATTATGACCATAGATATAAGGTAATGGCAGTTTTTCGCTCCAAAGTATTCTATGTGAGCGATGAATGTTTTAAATATTACAAGTTCTTTGAAGCAAAGGACGAAAAAGAATTCGAGGACTTTTATAAAAATGTAAAAGAAATGTCCTTGTATGATACAGGAGTCGAGGCGAAATACGGCGATAAGTTCCTCACCCTGTCGACATGCTCGTATCACACGCAAAACGGAAGATTCGTTGTTGTGTGCAAGGAAATCGATCCGGGCGATTACTATGAAGCTTTTGAAAATGAATAATATATAATATTTTAGGAGGACTTGCAAATGAAAAAGCTTATGGGTTATTTGGTTGCATTCTCAGGTGTTGCATTGGCTCTTATGATTAGCCTTATGCTTCCCATCCATGCAAAAGCAGCCACAAAGTACACAGTAAGATGGAACGGATCTGATTGGTCTGCTGCTGATGATGAGGTACACTGGACTTCAAAGGATTTTGCAGAGACACATTTTACAGCAGGCGATGTACTTGTTGTTGACGGAGCCGGCAGTTCATCAGGAATCCTTGAACTCAATATTCCTGCACAAATCAGCGAAGTTGCGGTAATGGGAAATGCTAAGGTTAATATTACTGCACCCGGTGCAGACAAAGCATATGCTACCACAGGAAGCACTCTCATTTTTAACGGTAGTGTAAATACTCTTGTAGGAAACTATGGTGCAACCGATCAGATTAACGGAAACGTAGGTAATTTCCAAGGCGTTTATTCTTTCGGAAAGCCCGTTGTAGTTGGTGTTACCGGTACTGTAGGCAGTGCAAACGTAATGCTTCCTTCTGATCCTTACAAGCAGGTTACAATCTACAATGTTGCAGCAGGAAAGTTTAAGTTAAACGATAACGATACCAATACACTCGCTACAGCATCTACAGATTACAGCCTTACACCTACCGGAACTACTGCAGGAAATACAACTGCTGCCAACGGCAACCAGTTAGACTCAGTTCCCAAAACAGGTGACATGAGATATGCAATCATCTTCTTCTCACTTGCAGCAATCGCAACATTCGCTGGATTTGCTGTACTTGGCAAAAAGAGAGTCAATGTGAAATAATCGTTAGTTGTACAGAGATAATTCAAGAAGTACTTTGATATATTAAATATCTAATTATATGGAAAAACTCCGAGATAATTGTCTCGGAGTTTTTATTTTTGCTGTTATATTCTTTTTAATCTGTCTGAAGGGGTCAATTAAGACTATCGATATCACACATTACCAATGAAGTCTGTGAAGTTCGCCTTCGGTCTCAAGCCCTTTAAATCCATTCTGCCTGAGTGCTTCATATAAAACTATATTAACCGAATTGGAGAGGTTGAGCGATCTGATATCGGGAAGCATCGGAATACGAATGCAGTCATCCGGATGTTCGACCAGAATCTCCTCAGGTATTCCGGCGCTTTCCTTGCCAAACATAATATAGTCATCCTGCTTATATTCAACTTCCGTGTAGA
>JAEEGJ010009718.1_pt1 | contig 25510 bp, 23 predicted proteins | sample 8958761 | NCBI WGS metagenome assembly JAEEGJ01 (sample SAMN16246546, study PRJNA631951) | gut metagenome | biome: gut microbiome; feature: rumen; material: RS-attached | host: Bos | place: Iran: Karaj | collected 2018-10 | reverse complement strand
CTTACGACAGGCTACCTTGTCGGCGTGGTTTGCGGCATGGGCGTTGCAGGGATCTTCGTAGGAACTGCTGCGGATGAATGCATAAGAGGTATTATCGTCATGTATTACTGGTATAAGAAAAAATGGATCGGTAAATCTGTCGTCGAGAAGCAAAAGAAGAACGTTCTGGCAGATGCAGACTGATTATCTGTATTCTTGGTATAATTAGTTTCAGATTGGTGTATCAGACATAAGAGAGGTCAATGTTATGGGAAAAGCATATAAAACAGGCGATACGGTCACATTGTATTTTGGCGATACGATGCGCGAGCATTTATCGAAAGCTCTACGCAAAAAGAATATTTATTTTGTTGACTGCAAGATCGTTGCGATCGAAGGTGACACGTTGACCGTTTTCTCAAAAATGAAAAGCTCGAAAGATAATCCGCCGTACAAGGTTATGGGAATTTGCGTGACAAAGGACGATAACCATATTCTTCCTGAGGGCGCTCTTGAAGAACTGCGTGAGATCGAGAAAGAACAGCTCATAGAATTTGCTTCCAACCACGGTTTCAATGCAAAAGAGTTTAAAGATGCGCTTAAGCCTTACCGCAAAGGTCATAAGAAGGATTAATCAGCGAAAGTATCCCTGAAAAATACGTGATATAAGTCAGTGTGCTTTTTCAAATTGCGAGAACAATGTTTTATTTATTTTGCGACATCATTATGCTATAATTGTGCTGCGGAGGTAAAACTTATGCCTACAATAATGCCAATTAGAGATTTGAGAAATACAAGTGAGATATCGGAACTTGCACATAGAATTCAAGAGCCGATTTTTATTACGAAGAACGGATATAGTGATCTTGTTGTAATGAGTACAGAACTCTATGAAAAGTTTGCTCAAAACAACAAGATAGATCAGGCAATCTTTGAAGCCGAGAAAGAGGTTGAAGAAGGTGCTGCTCCGATCTCTATAAAATCTGCAAGAAAAACTTTAGATAAGAAATACTGATTATTGATAACTATATTGCCATATTCAAGATAAACACTGAAAACAAGAAGGTATTCGTAGTTACGGTCCAATATGGAGGTCGAAATTTATAATCCATAGATGAGTGCGTTGTTTATCCGTGAATATCATAGAAACCCTTAAAACAAGCCGCTTTTTGCGGCTGTTTTTTATTGGACTGATATTGCCCTGTTAATCGCTTGTTTTTTTTCGGACTTAACGATATAAATAGTTCAGATAATTTGACAAAGATTATCTGTTCAACTTTATTCAGGGGACGTTTGTGTGAAAAATACATTCAGTAAGGTATTACTGCTTATTTTCGTTGTAACGATTGGGGTTATGTTCATTCGTTTACTTACTGTCATCGTTCCCCAAAAACCCGTTTCTATCGATCCTTCAGCCGGCGTATCTTATATTGCAGAGCGTGAGACCGCTGTCTATACCGAGCCTTCTCCGACACCTGAGCCTACTGAACTGACCGCTGCTCCTGCCGAAACAGGCTTTCTGGAGATAAAGGACAATAACTTCAATGCGGCTTTCAAGGATATCCATATCTGCGGTGACAGCCTTATGGAGGCAATCTATGAATACGGCATCCTTGACGGCAAGTATATTACTGCCGCAGTTGGCGTTAATTCCAATCACATCGATAAGAACTACAACTATCTTGTTGCGTTAAAGCCCAAATATCTGGTCCTTCATTACGGTTCCAATACCATCGGTTCGAAAGACGCTGCTGACAGTTTTATCTCAGACTATAAGGCAAGCATTTTAAGGCTGAAAGAGCAGCTTCCGGATACTGAGATCTATGTCGATTCTATTTTCCCGGTATCTCAAAATGCTGCTTCAAAGCAGAAAAAATTCAATAATATCCCTTATTACAACGAAAAACTCGCCGAGATGTGCTCTGAGATAGGAGTTCATTTCCTCGACTATACGATACTGTTTAACGATTTTGAGACGAACTACTATGACAAGGATGGTATCCATCCTTTGAGGAAGTTCTACGAAGAGCAGTATCTGCCATTTGTTTATACGGAGATCATGAGGGGAAGATGAAGTACAAGAACTACATGATCTATGAAGCACTTTGTGTTGTTGCCCTGATTGCCTTTATCATCTGGGTTTGTGCAACACATAAAGGCGGCACACAGAAGAGCGTTGACGAGGTTGCCGCTCCTGTCTGTGTTGCAATTGCGCAGGATCAGATGGCGAAAAAGACAAATCTCGATGCTTCAAAGGCTTTCGGCTTTGATATCGATAAGACAGAAGGCATCGTCTACTATGCCAACGATAACGTCATGGATGTTTCCGAGATGCTTATTGTTAAGCTCAATGACGCCGGCGATGCCGCTGAATTCAAGACAGCCATCCAGAACAGGGTGACTGACCGTGAGAATCTCTATAAGAATTATGCACCTGAGCAATATGCTCTTTTGGAAGACTGCATCATCAGGACTGACGGAAACATAGTTTTCTATTGCACGGCGGTAAATTCCGATGAGCTCTATGAGGCATATAAGAAGGCATTGTAAGGATAAAAAATGGTATTCAGTTCAGCGACATTCTTAATTGTTTTCCTGCCACTGACGATGGTCTTGTACTATCTGGTGGGTGTTAAGCTGACCAAGAGCACCGCTGTTAAGAATTTTATCCTGCTTGTTGCGAGCCTTGTTTTCTATGCCTGGGGCGAGCCTGTCTACATCATCCTGATGCTTTTATCCATATTCTTCAATTTCATTGTAGGAAAGGATATGGAGCAGGAGAGAAGGAGAAATCACAAGAAGAGACTTAAGTCGCTCTTTGTTTTCGCGATCCTTTTTAATATATTCGTATTGGGCTTTTTCAAATATGCGAATCTTTTCATCGGCACATTTGCAGGCATAACGGGATTGGCTGTCAGGCCCCTTAATCTTCCGCTTCCTGTGGGTATTTCCTTTTATACGTTCCAGATCATGTCTTACATAATCGATCTTTATAAGGGAAATATCAAAGCCCAGAAAAAGCTCTTTGTTTTCGCGCTTTATGTATCTTTGTTTCCTCAGCTCATTGCAGGTCCTATCGTCAAATATAAGGACATTCAGGACCAGCTGATGAACCGTAAAGAAAACTGGTTATCTTATTCCAGGGGCCTTAACAGGTTTATCTTCGGCCTTTCGAAAAAACTGATCCTCGCAAACACTTTGGGCAGCATCTACGCGCAGGTGCAGCAGGCGGGCGTGGATAACATGAGCGTTCTTACAGCCTGGACCGGCATAATATGCTATACGCTCCAGATCTATTTCGACTTTTCAGGATATTCGGATATGGCGATCGGTTTGGGCGGCGTCTTCGGTTTCGAATTCTGCGAGAACTTCGATTATCCTTATATAGCCACATCCATTACTGATTTCTGGAGAAGATGGCACATGTCTCTTTCTTCATGGTTTAAGGAATATGTCTATATCCCGCTTGGCGGTAACAGGTGCAAGGTGCCGAGAGTTATCTTTAACCTTTTGGTAGTCTGGCTTTTGACCGGATTCTGGCACGGCGCTGCCTGGAATTTCGTCCTCTGGGGTCTCTATTACGGAATCCTACTTATTCTCGAAAAGTATATCCTTGATAATCTCCTTAAGAAGATCCCGTCTTTCTTCCGCTGGTTAGGAACGATGGTCTGTGTCATGGTAGGCTGGGTGTTTTTCTCAGCGCCTTCTATCGGCGAAGCTTTTGCCTATATCGGTGCGATGTTCGGCAGGGCATCATCTTTTGCGGATTCTTTCGGATCGTTCCTGCTTTCTACGAATTCCGCTTTGTTAATCATCGGCGGCGTCTGTGCGCTTCCTGTCTATAAGGCTATGTCTTCGAGGATGAAACCCAAGAACAGGAGCAGGCTGATCCTGGCTGCAACTCCGCTGCTTTTTGTCCTCTGCATCATTTTCATGATCAGCGAGACATATAACCCATTCTTATATTTCAGGTTCTGACATTATGGAAAAAAGAAAGGTCAACAGCAATATAAAGAAAAAGAGGAAAGTCCAGAAGAAGGACTATTCCAAGTATGAATGCATTTCGGCATTCATCGTTACAGTGATCCTTTTTGTTGTAAGTCTTTTATCTCTTATCGGTAAGGACAGGGAATACAGCGAGAACGAGAACCGTTATCTTACGACAAAGCCCGCTTTAAGCTGGTCGTCTTTATTTGATGGCAAGTTCATGGACGATGCTGAAGCCTATCTTTCAGACCAGTTCCTTTTAAGGGACAAGCTCGTAAGCACGAGAACAAATATCGATGTCTTTTTCGGTAAAAGAGAGATAAATGGCGTTTATATCGGCAAGAAGCATTTCCTTTTCGAAAAGCCTTCTTCATATAACGATGCCAGGGTCAAAAAGACCACTGATGCCATGAATAACCTGAAGGCAAGAAACGAAGGCGTCAATACCTATATAGCTATCGCGCCGAATTCATCAGAGATCCTAAAAGACTATCTGCCCTCAAAGGCACCGGTTCCGGATCAGACAGAACAGATAAAGAAGATATATCAGAGCCTTCCCGGGTATAAGCCTGTTGATCTCTGCACACCTTTGAAGAATTCTTCAACCCCGCAGGATCTTTACTATAAGACTGACCATCACTGGACAGCGAGCGCTGTCAGCATCGCTTATAACGAGATCAAAAGGACCATGGATCTTGAGAGCGGCACCTACGAATACAAGAATCTCCCTGTAACAAACAGCTTCCAGGGAACACTCGCGTCTTCAGCGGGGATCTTCAGCGCCAAAGACACCATAAGCATCCCGACATGTCCTTCAGACATTATGTACAGGGTTACATATGTTGAAGAGCAGAGAGTAACGACTACTGTTTTCGATCAGTCTAAACTCAATGGAAAGAGCAAATATGAGGTCTTCTTCGGTGGTAACTATGCACAGGTAGTGATCGAAACGAATTCTTCTTGTGACCGTGTGCTGATGGTCGTTAAGGATTCATATGCCAACAGTCTGATCCCGCTCCTGATCCCGCATTTTAAGAAGATAATCGTCGTTGACCCCAGATACTATAACGACAATATCCAGAACATAATCGACAGCGAAGGCGTAACAGACTGCCTGTGGCTTTATAACTGCAACACGTTCTTAAACGATACTTCTATTGCAGGTAAGCTGTCGTAATCAGGTATCAGCTGATCTCATCTATCAGGTTTTGCATGTCAGAGGGAAGCTCTGCTTCAAAAACTTTGGTTGTCCCCAAGTCAAAAGGATCGTTATATTCGATCCTATATGCGTGAAGGGCGACCCTGCCGACCTTTCCGTCGTATATAAGAGCCTGTTCTTTCAATTCTTCCTTTGGATTATCGTCAGACAAAGGCCCGTAGAGCCCGTCACTTAAAAGCGGGTGTCCCACATGGCAGCAATGAGTCCTAATCTGGTGGCATCTTCCGGTCTCAAGCTCGAATTCGACTAAAGATATGTCAGCCTTTTCGAAATAAGCGACAGTCTTGTAATGCGTGATTGAAGGCTTGCCGTCAGGAACGCAGTCCCTAATCATGACGGAGTTTTGGCGCCTTGCGATAGGGAAGGCCATAGTGCCTTCAGATGGTTCGAACCTGCCGTAGCAAAGTGCCTTGTAGCTTTTCTTAATATCGGCATTTGCGAGCATATTGTGGGCATAGCCGTCCTTTGCAACGATAAGAAGACCTGAAGTCTCTCTGTCCAGACGCATTACGGGGTGGAGGGTCTTTTCAGACAAACAGGTGAGGAGAGAATCTTCCAGATGACCGTGGGAAGGGTGGGTGACCATTCCGGCGGGCTTATTTACGACGGAATAGTGCTCATTTTCGTATACGATGCCGACATTTGGCGGAGGAGTCAGTGAAGCTGAGTTATCCTCGTACTCGAAAAAGAGTCTGTCGCCGGTCTTTACAGGGTCTTTGACTCTGGCATGAACGCCGTTAAGTTCCACTGTTCCGTAGAGCTTTACGCGCTTGACCCATGTGGAGCTCATCTTGAACTCGCGCCTCATGATCTGCTGTATTTCGCAGCCGTTATATTCACTTTGAACAAAATAATCTATTTTCATTGTTACATTCTAACAAATTATTGACAGATAGGGCATTTATTTCTACAATATTCAATGGCTTGTCAGAGCCATTTTATACGTTCTTTGACAACTAAATATTTTTGGAGGTGAGTACCAACGTGCCACAAGTATCGTTATTATTTGTAATAATTGCGGGCGTTGTTGGACTTATTCTGGGTATATTAATTGCGGCAGTCTATTTTAAATCCGGTATTTCCGGCGAGCAAAAGAGACTTGCGGAGGATATTGCTAAATCTAAGGAGGAAAGCAATGTGCTTCTCGCAAATGCACAGAAAGAAGCTGAAAACAACAAGCGTGATTTGCTTTTGCAGGCAAAAGAAGAAGTCTCACTGGTTCGTTCTGAATTGGAGCGTGAAGCCAGAGAGAAGAAACAGGAGCTTGCAAAAGAGCGCAATAGGCTCGAGCAGAAAGAAGAAAATATCAATCGTATTGAAGCTAATTGCGAGCGCAAGCAGGAGGAGATCGAGAGACGTCAGCAGAATATTGCTGAACTCGAGGCAAGGGCGAAGGATTACGAGCAGCGTAAGAAGACTGAACTCGAAAAGGTTTCAGGCCTTACGGTTGCAGATGCCAGAAGCTTAGTGCTTGATGAAGCAAAGCGTGAATATACACACGATATGGCCTTAATGCTCAAGCAGATGGAAGAGAAAACTAAACAAGATGCTGATAAGGTCGCAAAAGACATTATCGTTAACGCAATCCAGCGTTATGCATCTGACTACGTTTCCGAAGTCACAGTATCTGTTGTAAATCTTCCCAACGATGAGATGAAGGGTAGAATCATCGGTCGTGAAGGCAGAAACATCAGGGCAATCGAGACAATAACGGGCGTCGACCTTATTATCGACGACACTCCCGAAGCAATCGTACTTTCATCATTCGATCCTATCAGAAGAGAGATAGCCAGAATGACCATTGAAAGACTTGTTGCAGACGGAAGAATCCACCCGGCCAGAATCGAAGAGATGGCCGGCAAGGCAAAGAAGGAACTCAATCAGACTATCAAGACTGAGGGCGAGAAGGCAGCCTTTGATACAGGTGTTATGAACCTGCATCCTGAGCTTATTAAGCTTTTAGGCCGTCTCCGTTACCGCACATCGTACGGACAGAACGTGCTGCAGCATTCGATCGAAGTATCCTGGATCGCTGCAATGATGGCGGACGAACTCGGACTTGACAGTAATCTTGCAAGGCGCGGCGGCCTTTTGCATGATATCGGTAAGGCAGTAGATTTCGAGCAGGAAGGAACCCATATCCAGCTCGGTGTCGATATAGCGAAGAAGTATCATGAGAGCCCCGCAGTCATTAACTGCATCGAGGCGCACCATGGCGATGTTGAGCCTCTGAGCGCAGAAGCTGTATTAGTAGCAGCAGCCGATGCGATCTCAGCAGCAAGGCCGGGCGCAAGAAGAGAGAATCTCGAGACATACATCAAGAGGATCGAGAAGCTTGAAGAGATAGCAACAAGCTTCGAGGGTGTTGAAAAGAGCTTCGCCATTCAGGCAGGCAGAGAGATTCGTGTTATCGTATCACCTGATAAGGTTTCAGATGACGAGATGACGCTCAAGGCCCGTGATATCTGCAAGAAGATTGAGGATGAACTCGATTATCCCGGTCAGATCAAAGTTAATGTGATCAGAGAAACTAGGGCAACTGACGTTGCTAAATAATACTTAATCAATTTTTATATATATTATTTAACACGTTAGTATCATCTATCAAAACAAATCAAGGACCTTAAGTCAGTAATGACTTGAGGTCCTTTTTGTTTGCTTATGTATCGGGAAATCTGATATATTTGATTTGTAGGGTTTTGGACTTTGAATATGGGGTAGATGTTCAATGGCAAAGTTAACCAGTTATACGTGTGCTAAATGCGGCGGTGTCCTGAATATTGACAGCGATCAGGAGCTCTTTGACTGTCCTTTCTGCGGGACCGCGTTTGATCTGGTGGATTTCCACAGGAAAGAGATTCTTTCTCAGGCTGATACATGCTTAAAAAGGAATGAGTTCATTTCAGCAAGCAATAAATACGGTGAACTGTATTCAAAGGATCCCCATGATTTTGATGCCCTGATCGGACTTATCCTTTGTGCCGGAAAGATCCCTGACAAAGAGGATCTGGTAAATCCCAAAAAACTGATCAGACATGATATCGAGGAAGCCCGTAAGGCTGTTGATAAATACGCAGGATTCTGGTCACGGTATCCGTATTTTGAAAAGCTTAATGAAGTCCTGGAGCTTTCTGTTAAATATCAATCATTAGTTAAGGAAAAAGACGCTATCGAAAGGTCTTTGCAGGCTGATATTAAAAGATTACGGAAACCTGCTATATATCCGGAAGCCCTGATAAATAGTCAATTCAAAAAATTAACAGATGAAAACAGGAAAAATTCAGATCGTGTTAATGGTGAGATCAAGCCGGTTGAAAGCAAGCTTTCCGTTTTGTGTTTTGAGTTAAAACAATTGGAGCCGGACAACCCGGATCTCAAGCCTTCCCAGATGACTAAAACGGATCTTGAACCCCAACTCGAAGCTGTTTCAGATATCGTCTGCATCAAATGTGCAGGACCTTTAGTTCTGGATAAAAAGAGGAAACTGTACGAATGCAGGGCGTGTGGCGTAGCTTACGGTACTTCTCTTTTCGGTGAGCCTAACAGGAAAGCCAAGGAAGCATTTGTAAGAAAGGAATTCAGTGAGGCAGCGCAATGGTATTCATATATGCTGATGCTTGAACCTTCTAATTTCGAGGCTCTCCGCGGCCGGATGCTCTGTTCGGTCAAATGGATCCGTGTCAGCGAGAACGCTGAGGTAACTAATTTCACCGTAAAGAAGCTTCGTTCACAGGCTGAAGCCGCATTTGAGAGCGCTTTGGATTCTGATAAGCCTTATTTCCGGAAATATATCAAACTGGCAGACTGCTACAAAATGCTCTTTGATGAAGAGCTCAAGCTCAAGTCTCTGAGAAAACGGCTTGATGAGCTCGTTGAAAAGAGAAAACACGTCTTTGTGGACATTGATACTGATGAGACCAATTATATTCCTATTGCGCGGGAAACCATTACACAATCTATCAATGAAGTTGAATCGAAAATCGAGCCTGTGGAAAAGGGCCTGGGAGACTTGGTTTTGCAGAGGGATAAGCTCTGCGAAGAGATAACCGCGTTTGACAGAAAATGGTTCATCCGAAACGATCCCAGATTCGGATAATCGCATAAGCCTTCGGAATTACAGCCCTCATGTGTTATAATTCTTTAAATAATAAAAAAGAATGGGGGTATTGCTCTTGAGAGTTTGCTTTGTTGGCGATGTAGTCGGCAGCGCAGGGCGCCGTGCTTTCAAAACTGTTATGCCTTCGTTTTTAAAGAGCAATAACGTTGATTGCTGTATCGTTAATGCAGAGAACAGTGTTCACGGACTTGGAGCATCGATCAACATGCTAAGGGATCTCGAAGCTTCAGGCGCCGACCTTTTTACCATGGGTAATCACACTTTCTCCAACAGGGAGTTCATAAGCCAGATATCCAAAGTTAAAAATGTCGCAAGACCTGCAAACTTCAGTCCTTCATGGCCGGGTAACGATTACTGTATCTTTGAAAAGAACGGCGAGAAGATCGGCGTATTTAATCTTTTGGGACAGGTTTATGCCAATGTTCTTCCTGATAATCCGTTTTCTTATGCTGACAGGATCGTCGACATTCTAAAGCGCGTTGAGGGATGCAATACCATTGTTTTGGATTTCCATTGTGATGCCACCTCCGAAAAGTGTGCGATGGGATATTACTTAGACGGAAAAGTCTCAGTTGTCGCAGGTACCCATACACATGTCCAGACTGCAGACGACACGATCCTTCCTTATGGAACGGGTTATATAACCGACTGTGGAATGTGCGGCGCCAAGGAATCTGTCCTCGGAATGGATATCGAGACTTCGATCAACAGGCTTGCATATAAGATGCCCGCAAAATATGAGCCCGCCGACGGCCCCGGTTTTGTATGCGGCATTCTTTTCGATACTGATAGAAATGGTAGGTGTACCGGGATTAAACGGTTCTGTGAATATGAGTGATAATGTGGTTAAGACAAGGGAGATCCGTCCGGTTTCCTGTGTGATATTTTCTGTTATTGCAGTTATTCTTGTAGTTGTTGACCAGCTCCTCAAGAGAGCTGTAGTAGCAAGAGTAGAAGTTTACGAGCAGGTCGATGTGATAAAGGGATTCTTTTCCATATATCACTGCCGTAATACGGGAAGCGCTTTCTCGCTTTTTGCAGATAAGCCGTGGGGTATTTATCTGCTAACAGGTATTTCCGTAGTTTTGGGCTTGGGTATCTTTTATCTTATGCTCCATGCTGCACTGCACGACATGAGACTCTTATCTGTTGCTTTCTGCCTTTTGTCTTCAGGTGCTATCGGAAACCTCATTGACAGGTTCTCATTAAAGTATGTTGTTGACTATCTGAGATTTGATTTCGGATCTTATACTTTCCCGATCTTTAATTTCGCCGATATCTGTGCAGTCTTGGGCACCGGTATTCTGATCTGCATAATCCTTTTCGGCTCGAAGTATTTTGAAGAATTCTGGAATATTCTTGTCAAGAAGGGGAAGAATGAAAATGCCGGTTGAATCAAAGATTTGCGGAAATGATGGCGTAAGATTAGACAGCTTTGTCACAGAAGCTTTTGATTCAACGTATTCGAGATCTTTTTACAAGCGACTTATTGATGACGGAAAGATCAAAGTAAACGGCAAAGTAATTACCAAGGCAGGCACTAAACTTGCAAACGGCGATGTTATAGAAGCTGATATTCCTGCTCCGGCTCCTGATGATTCATTTATCGCCCAGGATATCCCTCTTGATATCGTTTATGAGGATTCGGACCTTCTCGTTATCAACAAACCGCAGGGAATGGTCGTTCATCCTGCTGCAGGCCACAGCGAAGGAACGCTCGTAAATGCGCTTCTTGCTCACTGCAAAGATGACTTATCCGATATCAACGGCGTATTAAGACCCGGAATCGTTCACCGTATCGACAAGGATACGTCAGGCCTCATGCTCGCCTGCAAGAATAATTTCACGCATTTAAAGCTCGCCGACATGCTCTCAAGGCACGAGATCGTCAGGGAATACAGGGCTCTCGTATATGGCTATGTAAAAGAAGACAGGGGAATGGTCGATGCGCCCATCGGACGCTCTTCAAATGACAGACGCAAGATGGCTGTAAGTAAGGACGGCAAGTCCGCTGTTACGCATTTTGAAGTAGTTGAGAGGCTTGGCGAGATAACTGATATGAAGCTCGTTTTAGAGACCGGAAGGACACACCAGATCAGAGTCCATATGGCCTATATCAATCATCCTGTCGTAGGTGATCCTGTATATGCATCAAGGAGAAAAAATTATGGCCTGATAGGTCAGGCACTGCACAGCCAGGCTATTACTTTCGTTCACCCGAGGACCGGTGAGACTATGCATTTTGAAACAGACCTTCCTGATTACTACAAGAAGGTCATAGAGAGCTTTAAAGCCTAAATTGTTGACGTAACATCTAATTAGCATAATAATTCTTTTATAGGAGATCTCATTTGGAAGAAAGAATCGAACAGCTTAAGAATTCACTGCATTCGGCAGGCGTTTATGCTTCAAGAATTGCCGATTATTTTGGTGTCTCGATAGAGCACGACGGCAAGGGTTTTGTTATAGAAGGCGATGACACCAACGATGTCTTAACGGCCAAAGATGTCTTTATCGCGCTTGATAAGCTGTCTTCTGATTCGGAGATCGATGAAACCGATATCTCATATCTTTTGAATATTGCCAGAGAAGGAAGACTCGAAGAGTTCTTAAAGACCTCAGATGAAGTCTTTTACATGACACCTTCAGGCAGAGCCATAAAGCCTAGGACTTTAGGTCAGAGGCTTTATGTTGATTCGCTGAAGAAGTCTGAACTCGTAATCTGCTGCGGCCCTGCAGGAACAGGTAAGACTTTCCTTGGCGTGGCAATGGCTGTTAAAGCCTTAAAGAGCAGGGAAGTATCAAGGATCATCCTTACAAGACCTGCTATTGAAGCCGGTGAACGTTTAGGCTTTTTGCCCGGCGATATCGAAGAAAAGGTAAACCCCTACATGCGTCCTATCTACGATGCTCTCTCTGCGCTTCTGGGCCAGGAGATGTTTGAGCGTTATTACGATAAGGGCGTAATAGAAGTTTCTCCTCTGGCTTTCATGAGAGGAAGAAACTTGGATGACTGTTTTGTCCTTTTAGATGAGGCGCAGAACACGACTCCCGAACAGATGAAGATGTTCCTTACAAGACTCGGCGTTAACTGCAGAGCTTGTGTTTGCGGCGATTTTACGCAGATAGACCTCCCCAAGGGAATCTTGAGCGGTCTTAAAGATGCAATAACGGTTTTAGACGGAGTGGAAGGCATAAAGATCGTAAGCCTTAATGATTCGGACATCGTAAGAAACAGTCTTGTTGCCAGGATCGTAAGAGCTTATGAGAATGCCAGGCAAGGTGATTTATGAGCAGTAACAAAAACGCAAAACCTAAGTTCCATCAGATCATTTCCTTAGTGCTCGCAGCGCTGACTATTATTTTCCTTGTATTCTACGGCTCGCTCCCAGTGAGCTACGACTATGAGGTCGGTTCGATTGCCGGCCAGGATATCTATGCGACCAGAACTTTCGCGGATTCTTATGAGACCCAGAGAAGGGCAGTAGTCGCAAGAAATACAGTTGCCGATATTTTCGTAAGGTCCGATAAACAGTCTGAAGAATATGTCGACAGGATCGAAGCCTTTTTCGATCAGGCAAACCAGATAAGAAAGAGTTCGCAGTCTGCCGACCTCCAGGCGCCATTATCTCCTTCGTCTTCAGCATATCAGCTGTCCGTAAATATCGAGCAGACGACAGGCAAGAAGATAGAAGCAGAGAGCCTTGTTGTCTTTTTCGAGATGAGTAATTCAACATTTACTTATATCAGCGAAAAGACGACTGCAATAGCTGAACTCGTTATGCTTGGTGACGTCAACGACGCAGTCCTTCCTGCGAAGATCACAGAGAACCTCAATGCTTTCTGCGAATCAAATCCTTCTTATTCGAAGTTCGCTGATTCAATGAATGCAGTGCTTTCAACGCTCCTCGAACCTAACACCGTTTACGATGCCAAGGCTACGGAAGATGCTGCAAACAATGCTTATATCGCTGTTATCAATGAGCCTGTCATGGTCGAAAAGGGAACAAAGCTCGTTGAAGCCGGCGCGATAATCGATGAACATGCATATAGTAATCTCGTTGAGTTAGAGCTCATCAGAGACCAGTCTTTCAACCTCGTAATCTTTGCCAGAGTTGCGATCTATGTATTGATAATGTCGGGAGTTCTTCTCGTATACCTTAATATCGAGCGCAAGAAGATCAAGGTCGAAATGCCTGTATTCTATCTCATGATAGTCACATTCCTTATCACGATCGGAACATCAGTCTATCTTTCGACTATCTCGACTCTCCTTTGCATCGTGATTTTCTTTGCCGCTGTATGTTCTACTTATCTTGGAACGCAGAACGGCATTATCTTCTCGGTCTTAAATCTTCTTTTCATATGGCCGATGTATTCGTTTGATCCTGAAATGTTCTTCATTAATCTCGTCGGCATCATAATGTGTTCGATCTTTGCGGGAAGAACAGACAAGATAATCAATAACGCAGCTCTTATTTTCTTCCCGACGATCACGACGCTTATTACCAGTGTCGCTTATAACTTCCTTATCGGTAACACGAGAGGTGAGTACTTAAATTCCGTGATCTTTACCTTCGTAAGCACGATCGCATCACTGGTTGCCGCTATCGGTTTATCTCCTATCTTCGAACTCGTATGTAACGCTGCTTCGCCTGTAAAGCTCATCGCTTTGAGCCAGCCCGGCCAGCACCTGTTAAAAAGGCTGTTCCTTGAAGCATCCGGTACGCACCAGCATTCGATGATGGTCGCAAATCTTGCTGACTCCGCTGCTGAAGCTATCGGTGCTGACTCGCTCCTTTGTAAGGTTGCAGCATATTATCACGATATCGGCAAGCTCGAAAATCCGGAGTATTTTACAGAGAACCAGCACGGCGGCGTCAATCCTCACGACCATCTGACCGTTATGGAGAGCGTTGCTATCATCACAAAGCACCCTGAAGACGGTGTTAAGCTCGCGAAAAAGGAGAGACTGCCTAACGCGATCATCAAGATCATCGACGAGCACCACGGAACCACTTATCCTTCGTATTTCTACAGAAAGGCTGTAGAAGATGCCAAGGCAAGGGGTTTGGAACCCCCGGATGTAGCTAATTTCAAGTACAGGGGACATGTTCCTTCATCAAGGGAATCTGCTATCGTCATGCTCGCAGATACCTGTGAAGCTGCCGTTAGATCAATGAAGACATCTGATGTTGCAGGCGCAGAGCAGCTCATAAGAGTCCTTATCAAGGATAAGATCGATCAGGACCAGTTAATTAATTCCGGCTTGTCTTTCGACGATGTCGAGAAGATCGTAATCGCTTTTAAGCAGGTTTATGCCGGCGTTTTCCACGAAAGGATCAAGTACCCTGAATGAGAATAGATATTGTAAATAATGCTGAAGGTTTTTCAGAAGATAAGCTTAACGGGCTTGACGGTTTTATCGTAAGCTTAAGTGAAGCTGTATTGAGCGGCGATTATACATCGCCCCAGGTAACAAGGTCCTTAAAGGATGCTTATGCAACCTTGACTTTCGTAACTCCTGAAGAGATTAGAGAGATCAACAAAGAGCAGCGAGATATCGATAAAGAGACAGACTGCTTATCTTTCCCGATGCTTGAATTAAGAGAAGGCGAATTTACGGAGATCCCTGACAGCGGTGATTTTGAGACCGACGAAGATGGAAATCAGGTCCTCTGTTACGGCGATATCCTTATCAATCCTAAGGCTTGTGAAGTTCAGGCCGAGAGCTACGGACATTCATTTGAGCGTGAAGCGATGTTCCTTATCGCTCATTCGCTCCTTCATCTTTTAGGCTACGATCACATAGAATCTGCTGATGAGAAGATCATGATCGATAAGCAGAAGAGGCTCATGAGAGATATTGGCCTTGCTTTTGATGACGAGATCGCTGATATCTGCGAGATGGATAATCACAGGGATCTTATCCAGCCTGAAGGCCTCATTCCTGCAGGAACGCCCTGTAAGCATTGCGGTACGGTAGCTTTGCTGGGACGTCCGAATGTTGGAAAATCCACACTCCTTAACTATATCACCGGCATGAAGATCGCTATCGTATCCCATAAGCCCCAGACAACAAGAACCAATATAAAGACAATCTATAATACTGAAGATACGCAGATAATCTTTACCGATACTCCCGGTATCCATAAGCCGACATCAAAGATGGGCGAGTTTATGGTAGACAGATCCTATAAGGCTGCCCTGGGCGCTGACTGCGTAGTCCTCATTGCTGACGGCAGATTCCCTGATCCGGGCGCTGTCGAAAAGAAGCTCTTAGATCTTTTAAAAGAAGAGAACAAGAAGGTCATCCTCGCTATCAATAAGTACGATGAAGCAGGCCAGGAAAAGCTCCTGCCGCTGACTCAGAAATATTCTGAACTCTATACCTTTGAAGACATCGTTCCTATCAGTGCCAAGACAGGCAGGAACGTTGATCTTCTGTTAACCATAATCACGAAAATGCTCCCTGAAGGACCAAGGCTCTACGACAGTGAATACATGACCGATCAGACTGAACGAGTCATTGCAGCAGAGCTTATCCGCGAACAGGTCCTCCATTACACGGATCAGGAGATCCCTCACGGAACAGCCGTTATCATTAACGAATTCAAGGAAAAGAATGACGACGGCGAGATCACATCAGGCGACGACAGAACGATGGTGGTCATCAAGGCTGACATCATCTGCAACAGGGATTCTCACAAGGCCATCATCATCGGTAAGGACGGCCAGATGATCAAGCGCATCGGCACTGCTGCAAGAAGGAGCATCGAGAAGATGACAGGCTGCAAAGTCTATCTGGATCTTTATGTTAAGGTCAGAAATGACTGGCAGAACAACGACGCAATGCTCGGTTCCACCGGTCTTAGCAAAGATATCGACGAATAATGGATCCTTTTAACTGCAGGGGACTTATAATCCGTTCCACAGAATATAAGGAAAAGGACAGGCTTTTATCTGTGCTTACGGCAGACAGGGGCCTTATAACCATCTGCGCCAAAGGCGTTGCAAAGCCCGGAAGTTCTCTCGGAGCCGTATCCATGCCATATATGCTCTGCGATTTTGTCGTCACCGTATCACACGGCTATTACTATCTTAAGGATCTTTCCATTATCGAGAGCAATTCGAAGATAATGGAGAGCCTGGAGCAGATGACTGTTGCAGCTCATATTTCCTCATGTCTTATGGACTGCACACTCCAGAGTGAGAATTCAAAGGAAGCTTATGAACTTGCAGTTTATGCTTACTACATGCTCGCAAACAATAAGGGTAAATATCTTCTGATCTATTCGGCTTTTAACTGGCGGTTATTAACAATCGCGGGATTTACGGTCCTTTATGATCTTGATGATTCATTAGGCAGATCCACTCACAAGTATCTTCTGAATATCTCAGGCGGCGAGGGCAGTGACGTAAACAACAGGTCTTTTAACAGGATGTTAGAAGAGCCTTCCGTAAGGGCTTTGAATTATTTTGCGACCTGTGATCTGAAAAAGCTCTTTACTGCGACTGCGGATAAAAAGACAGAGCTTGAATTAAGGGATTTTACGACAGACTATCTTTCAATACATTTCGAAAAGACTTACGACTCGTTATCAGTATTAAATAACTTGTAAATTATGGACATAAGCTATTACTATCACATTTTAGGAAACGGAATAGTTTTCGCAAAGGGCAGTCAGGAAGGCAGGCGCTGGAAGCCTGGTGAGCAGAACAGGCTTAATGCCGAGATCGTTTTATGGAGTGGAATGATCAGACATATTGAGGCTGAGATTAATGGCGAAGACAATGCTGAAGAATTCTTTGAAGAACTTAGAGATGTTACTTACAAGTACCGGTTACCATACTATCTTAAGATATGTAACATGAAAGAAGATCTGATGATCGCTTATCCTTCAACCGAATGCAAAATAGAAGACACGGATAAGATAAATGATCTTCTTCGTAATCTCTTATCTGATCTTAGTGTTGCCGTTATCGATAAGGGCGGAAAGGATCAGGCTTACAGGATCTTAAATGTAATGCATAATCTTCCGAAGGCCTTTTATGGCAAGGATATCTTAGGCGGCACAGGCCGTATCACGGTACAGGAGGCCTTAGAATACGCGTGCCTCAGCATGACTCCCGAGATGAAAGAAAAGTATATCGACTCTACATTTTAAAGGGATATATGATACAGAGTTTTAACTAAGTAATTTATAATCAAACTATTCTGAGGATATAGAAAGGAATAGTTCTATGAATATCATGACCACACCTGCTCACCGTATCGGTGAATCCCTTGTAAGAGTAGTTGATAAGAACGGCAATCCCGTATCTGACAAAGAACTGGTATTAAATCAGAAATCACATCAATTTCTTTTCGGTTCAGGTGCTTTTGATTTCCTTGAATATGAAGGAAAGAAGGGCGATCCCGAAAGGCTCGAAAAGTGGCTCGCACTCCTGAATTACGGTACACTTCCTTTCTATTGGGGAAGATATGAACCTGAAGAAGGCTATCCTGAATATGAGAGCCGCATGGAAGCTGCTAAAATACTCCGCGCAAATAACGTAACTATAAAAGGTCATCCTCTTTGCTGGCACACGGTATGTGCTGACTGGCTCATGAAGTATCCGGATGAAGTAATAATGGATAAGCAGCTGGCGAGGATCAACAGGGAAGTAACAGCATTTAAGGGCGTTATCGATATCTGGGATGTTATCAATGAAGTAGTGATCATGCCGATATTCGACAAGTACGATAATGCGGTTACAAGACTTTGCAAAAGATATGGTCAGGTGGAACTCGTAAAAGAGGTTTTCGCTGCCGCCAAAGCTGCAAATCCGGACGGAATGTTCCTTATCAACGATTTCAATACTTCTCCCAAATATGAGGAGTTGCTCGAAAAGTGTTTGGACGCCGGCGTTGAGATCTCTGCTATCGGCATTCAGTCACACCAGCACCAGGGATACTGGGGAACAGAAAAGCTTTATGATGTCCTTAAGAGATTCTCAAGATTCGGACTCCCGATCCACTTCACTGAGAATACTTTGGTATCAGGTTCGCTTATTCCTGAATATATCGAAGATCTTAACGACTGGCAGGTCGAAGACTGGCCGACAACTATTGCCGGTGAAGAAAGACAGGCTAAAGAATGGGAAGAAATGTACAGAATCTTATTTGCTGATCCGAATATCAAGGCTATCACCGGATGGGATTTTGCTGACGGTGCATGGCTTAATGCTCCGAGCGGCCTTGTTACGGTAGATAACAGGGAAAAGCCCGCATATAAGAAGCTCTTAAGCCTTGTTAAGGGTGAATGGTGGACAAAAGACCAGCCTGTTACAACTAACAGCGATGGTATCGTTAAGATTACCGGAACAAAGGGTACTTATGAGATCAAAGGCTGCGAGGGAGTTATCACTCTTGGCGATGAGCCTTCATCTGCAACGGTGGTTTTGTAAGATCAGATCTTCCAGTGATCAGGATATAACATGATATATTCAGGCTTTGCGAGTCTCTCGTCTATGAGGTAAGCAAAGCCTGTATCTGTTTCTGTACGGATAACTCTGCCTACAGCCTGCAAAACCTTCTGCCAGCCGGGGAACCTGTATGCAAAAGAGAAACCGTCGCCGAACTTTTCAGAATAGTAATTGCTCAGGATCTGGCGTTCAGGTGTGATCTTCGGAAGTCCGACACCGACAATGATTACGCCTGTGAGCCTGTCGCCGACAAGATCGATTCCTTCGCCGAAGTGTCCGCCCAAGACTGCGGCTCCTATTAGAAGTCCGTCATAAGGCTCGCTGAAAGCTTTAAGGAAATCTTCTTTTTCCGTGCTCGTCATCTCAGATACCTGGGAGATGATCTTATAGCGTGTTACGGAATCTTTCTTGAGGTTATTTTCGATCATGGGCATGATCTGGTTCATATACTCAAAAGACGGGAAGAAGATCATGTGATTTCCCGTCCTGCCGTTAAGACAGTCCGATATCTTTTGAGAGAGTTCATCCTGGGTAAGGGCGCGGTTCTTATATGTTGTCGAGATATCCGAATCGATCATGATCTCCAGATTCTCGGGCGGGAACGGCGAAGGGAGCCTTAAGAAGGATGCATAATCGCAGTCAGGACCTACAAGGCAGTTCCTGTAGTATTCATAGGGCGTAAATGTTGCGGAGAAGAATATTACCGACATCCTGTCCTTGATTATGTAATCGAGCTTTGAAGCGCAGTCCAGGCAATCTAAAGTTATCGTTGTGTCGCCGTTGCTCCTTGATGCCGTGGTTATATATGCGGTATCGAAATAGTGCTCCAATACAGTGAGGAAATATCTGGCTTCAAAGAAGAACTTAACGGCAGTCCTTCTTGTCTGACCCTGTTCGAGATTATCCAAAACAGGGGCGAGGTTTCTTATCGTAAACCATAATTTCGCATAGAGCTGTCTCGGAGGCTGCCTCATGGCTTCCCAGTTCTCGGTCATGAGGACTTTGTGTTCATCTGCCTGTTCCAGTAATTTGAAGCAAGAACCTGATGACTCAAAGCATGTGCCGATGTTGGCAAAGTAGTTGCGGAGCTGGTGGAGCATCGTTTCTATCTTTGTGTTTCTGCCTTTGAAATCAAATATCATCTGGTCGATCAGGCTCAGCGAAAATGAAGCTGAGAACATCTCTCTGCCTCTGTCGATCATGTTATGGGCCTCATCAACAAGGACGGCTATGCGCTGGTTTCCGGGTTCCATGGAAGTAAGTGATACTCTGGGGCAGAAGACATGGTTATAGTCACCGATAATGACGGTGCAGAATTCCATCGTGTCTATCATGAACTCATGAGGGCAGATGTTATGTCTTAATGCTATCTCCGTTATCTTTTCGGGAGTTATCTCATCTAATACAAGTGATTCGGCAAGAGCAGCTTTGAGCTTGCCATAGTAGTCTTTTGCAAGTGGACAGAACTTTGCATCGCATTCAGTGCCGAAAGGACACATCTTTTCCTTTGACCTTAAAGTGATTGATCTGATAATAAGGCCAGACCTTCTCATTGCATTTAAGGTAGCTTCTGCAACGCCTCTTGTTGCTTCCTTTGCAGTCAGATAAAAGATCTTGTCATATCTGTTCTTTACAAGCCCTTTGACGGCAGGGTATAAGACCGATACCGTCTTTCCGATACCTGTAGGAGCCTCAACAAAGAAAGCTTCACATGAATTTAGCGCCAGAAGGGCTTTTTTCATGAATTCTTTCTGGCCGGGTCTTATCGTGTCAAAAGGAAATCTAATCTGACTGACAGTATCATATAAGCTGTTCTGGTAATCGAGAAGCGTCTTTGCAAATACGCAGTATTCAGAACAGGTATCTTCCCAGAACTTTTCAGCTTCCTCATAAGACATCTGGTATGTGTTTTCGAAACTGTCTAAAGTCGTAATGGAAACATAGCGTAAAGTGAGGGATATATCCAGAACATCGGAGTTCGTAAGAAGATACATGGCTCCATAAAGCTTTAACTGGGTAACATGCTCAGGACGGACCAAAGCATCAAAGCTCTCTTTGGTTGAGTTAAAAGACTTTATTTCAAAGAGCATAGGCGGCTTGCCCGGATTTTGGAGCATAGCATCGAACCTGCCGTTAACGGAAAGCGTCATGCCTGATTCCGAAATGTAGTCGTATACCAGTGCTTCTTCGGTAATTACAATGTCTCCATAGGCCTTTTTAAGGTCTGCAAAGACTCTCTGGTGGAGCCTCGTGCCTTCAACGGCTGATACAGACCCGTAAGATCCTCCCGCAAGATTTCCTTTGCGGGATATATAGGAAGCAAGGTCTGTAACGGAAACAGTTACTTTATTCATAAGGTGATTATAACCCAAGTTTAGGTAATTAAATTTCAGATTAGAGTAATTTAGTGTTATATAATGAGTCTGCTTGATAAACTGTCCGCAAATCTGATTTTTAGAGGTCGCTTGTGAAGAAAACGGGATTAAAAAAGCTTTTCGCAATAGTCATGACCGCTGCCATTTCCTTGGCTGGCATTACTTCATGCAGCGATGTAAATGATATTCCCGTATCTTCGAAGATCGATGCTTCGATATCTTCTTCTGAGACTCCGGTTTCTTCGGAAGGATCCAGAGCCGACAAAGTCATCGCGAGCGGAATCGAGATTGACGATAACGAAGACAGGGTTAAGGGTTTTAAGGTATACCGTGACGATATAGAAATAGACGGAGTCTTATATCTGCCCGAAGGGACGGGCCCTTTTCCCGTTTGTTTTTTCGCGCAGGGATTAGGAGCTCCATATTACGGCTACGAAGATATTGCCCAGAGCCTTGCAGATAACGGGATAGCTGCAGTACTGATCAACTATACGGCTGTAGATGGGACTTTCTCTGTCCTTACTGAGGCTGTGGACTTAATGGCCGTAATAGACGGCATTACTTCGCTCCCGTATATTTACTGCAGGAATACATTCCTGTGGGGGCACAGCTTCGGAGGACTCGTTGTATCTTATTCCGGAAGTGAGTATTTTTCGTATTATTCCGAAAAGATAAAGGGCCTGATCCTGGTAGAGCCGTCTTATGATTTCCAGGAACGCTATAAGAAATCTTATCCGTCAGTATCCGATATTCCTGAAGATGTCCAGTACGGCAAGATCTTCTACGAAGACCTGTTATCTTTCGATATATATGAGAAGATGCCGCTGTTCGGAGGGAAGGTATTAATTTTCGCAGGTACCGAAAAGGGAAGCTTAGGCTTTGGAAAGTCTGAGTTATTCGAAAAGGCTAAAACAACATATTCTTCTGCCGAAATCAGGTATATAGACGGTGCCGATCACTATTTTAACGGAACCGGCAGGGAAGAAATGATCCGGGGAACCATTGACTTTATAAAGAACAACATGGAGAAGAATGCCTAAAACAGCCTGAATAAGTGCATCTTGCCCGGCTTATTGAAAATTAGTTCCTCTTGATATAAAATCTAACCCGCACGCAGATGTGGTGGAATTGGCAGACGCGCTAGCTTCAGGTGCTAGTGGGAGCAATCTCGTGCGGGTTCAAGTCCCGCCATCTGCACCAGAATTTATAACCCCCGTACTTTTGAGGTGCGGGGGTTTAGTTTTTAGAATTCAGGATTGAACGGATCTTGTTCTGTCGGTTGTTCCTCTTCCTTCGGCGGTTCGCTGATAAATGTAGGATAGAACTTTACGACAGTTCCGCAGTAGAGGCATCTTCCGAGAAGAGGTGTGTTCGCGTTCTTTTTGACAGGCTTTCCGCACTTAGGGCAGTCCTTAACCTCGTTTTGAGGAATAGGAACCTTTGTGCCTCTTTCTTCCATGATTTCATCGATCTTAGCTTCGAAAAGCGCGGGATCGACACCCTGTTCGACCATGACTCTGTACATTGCCTGTAGCTTTATCTCGAGAGCAGCGATCTGGTCATTGACGCCGCCTAAACGCTGGTTGGTATCAGCAAGTGCTTCCGTGGAGCGGTCATTAACTACTATCGGTGTCTGATAATTGTGGCTGCTGCTATACATAATCTATACCTCCCTGATTAAGGTGCCCTTATTCAACCGTTCTTATTATAGCATTTCTGCTTAATGGTATAATAACGAACAGGGAAAATAGGAATTTACAATCGGGAGTTTGCAAATATGGAATCCAGAACCAAAAGAATCGTTTTAACCGTTATTGCTTTGTTTTTGCTCGTCGGGTGCATATTTTTCCTCGTCTATGCAGCTAAATATGCCTCAGCTGTGCTGTTTGAGATCGAGGAAGGAACTAATGTTGAGACCACGGAAGAGGTCATTGCAACTGAGACTTCTGAAACCTCAAAAGCTACCGTTTTAATGCCTGATGTTAAAGATTGGAATTATCTTAATGCCCAGGATAAGTTGAAAGAATTCTTTAATCAGAATTCTCTTGATATCAAGATCGTAATCGAATGGTGTGAGAATACAGATCCTGATAAGGGTTTCTATATTCAGAGTTCGACACCTGAAGCAGGTGAGCCTCTCACGGATGTCAAAGAAATCGTTCTGATCGTATGCGAAGGCTATACTCTTCCTGAGACGACTGAAACGACGCCTGAAGAGACTACGGCTACAGAAACAACAAAGGCAACGGAACCTTCTAAAACCAAAGAGACCACAAAGGCGACCGAAGCTACACCTGAAACCACCAAAGATGAGCCTGCGAAAGCTCTTCAGAAGACTGTGACGATGCCTGACGTATCCGGTATGAACTATAAAGATGCCCAGAAAGAACTCGAGAAGTTCTTTAAGGATAATGGCCTCAATATCACTGTTTCAGTTGGCTGGGGCCACAATTCAAATCCTGACAATAATCTGAAAGTCATCTGCACGACACCGTCTGCCGGAGAGACAATAGATTCTTCTACTGAAGTAGTAATCATGATGGTCTATGAAGGTTATAACCCGCCGATAAATAACTGAGTTTTTCGATGAGCGGAGATCTTTATTTTGAGAATTCTTAGGTGTATTTGGTTGAAGAAGCTTTTGGTATAAATTCGGAAACAGTCTGATAAGATTGGTGTAGAATAAATTATCAGCTCACTTTCAGGAGTAAGAATATGGGAAAAGCCGGTAGCAAGCGATTTTTAGTCATATTCTATTCAGTTTGGATACTGATGGCTGTTTTGTGCGGATACATATGGTACCGTATGACGTTTAAGCAGCAGTTGAATCACTACGATTTGCATCCCGGCACCGTTGTTGTTGAACAAACGAATCTGTTTTATATAGATAATGACATGTATGTTTGTGAGCTTTCAAAAGGCGATACTGTTTGGGAATTTTATACTCCGTCAAAAAATGAGGTTTGTGTCGAAACACATTCAATTCCTAACATTGGCGAGTATACCAAATACATTGATCTTGATGCTACTGAAATTTCCAAGCTGGATAAAGATGGCACAAGGCATAAACTTGATAAGAATGAGCTTGCTAATTGGTTTAGAAATCTTTCATCTCTGCGCATTTGGGGAGCAGATGTTTACGTTAATGCCATAACGAAGATTGCTCATGATTCTGAAGATAATGATATCGTTCTTGTTGAGGGATATACCGTTTCAGGTAACTATGAAGGAATTATCCGTATGCTGGATAGATATCCTTCACTCCCTGTCGAATACACCGATTACGTTGAGAGATATGAAAATGACCTCTCGCTGATGCGAAAAGACGGATTGATGAGCATAGGCGTTACTGCAATTGTTTTCCTTGTTCTTACCATACCCGCTGTAATACTTTCGTTGTCACCAAAGTTGAGACGCGGACTGATCATTTATGGAATAGGCATTTTTGTTTTCGCATCGTTAATAACGCTGGCATATGACTATCTGTTTTTGCACTGCAGATAGAGTGCTAATATATCAATTGATATAAATGCAATAAAGCATAAATTTGGCTGAAGGCGCTTATGCTAGAATTAATCATCAATAGAAAGCGGGGTATACGCATATGGAAAAGTCAAAGGTCTACTTCACTGATTTCAGAACCGGTTTGGGAACTCCGCTTACGGTTAAGCTTCAAAAACTGATCAAGCTGGCTGGCATAGGTTCCATTGATTTCGATAACAAGTTCGTTGCGATCAAGATGCATTTCGGCGAACTCGGAAATCTGGCTTATCTTCGTCCGAACTATGCAAAGGCTGTAGCAGATGTAATCAAGGAATTTGGCGGAATGCCTTTCCTTACTGACTGCAATACTCTTTATCCCGGATCAAGAAAACATGCTCTTGAGCATATGGACTGTGCAAATATGAACGGCTTTAATACTGTCACGACTGGCTGCCAGATAATCATCGCTGACGGTCTTCGCGGCACAGATGACATTTTGGTTCCTGTTCCTAACGGCGAATACTGCAAAGAGGCTTATATCGGCCGTGCGGTAATGGATGCGGATGTATTTATCTCTCTTACTCATTTTAAAGGTCATGAGCAGGCTGGCTTCGGCGGTGCGATCAAGAACATAGGAATGGGGTGCGGTTCCCGTGCAGGAAAGATGCAGCAGCATCAGAGTGGTCATCCGCATGTTATCGAAGAGCTGTGCCGTGGCTGTAGAAGGTGCTCTAAAGAGTGCGGTTCTGATGCGATCAGTTATGAGAATAAGAAGGCGTGGATCGATCCTGATAAGTGCAAAGGCTGCGGCCGCTGCATAGGTGCCTGTGCTTTTGATGCGATTGAAAACGATAACTGGGATGCTCCCCAGCTTTTAGGCTG
>JAEEGJ010009715.1_pt1 | contig 25514 bp, 25 predicted proteins | sample 8958761 | NCBI WGS metagenome assembly JAEEGJ01 (sample SAMN16246546, study PRJNA631951) | gut metagenome | biome: gut microbiome; feature: rumen; material: RS-attached | host: Bos | place: Iran: Karaj | collected 2018-10 | reverse complement strand
CGCTATTTATAATGTTGACAACTGAACACAAAGATTATACAATCATTGAGCAATTTTATGAATACGGAGAAGTCGCCTAGCCTGGTCGAGGGCGCACGACTGGAAATCGTGTAAACCCCAAAAGGGTTTCGAGAGTTCGAATCTCTCCTTCTCCGCCAAATACCTCCCGAGCCTTTGGTTTTGGGAGGTTTTTCATTTGAATAAAGTATTGCTATACCACAACCGTACTACAACTGATGTAAAAAACACGCAAAATTGAACCCTATACGTGGTAGTGCCGAGCAAGCGACACTACCGCTTTTTCTATCCCATTTCTCCATCCTTAACTGCATTTCCCAGAGCGAATTAGCAGAAAGAGTAGGTGTATCCAAGTCCACTCTTTCTCGCTGGGAGAATGATAAAAGTGAACCTCGCGGAGACGAGTATAAAAGACTTCGTGACGTTATTGGCGATGAATATTTCAGAGACGATATTGAAGATGAGCCGATAACAACAAAATCTACTATTGGAGAAATGTCAAACGGAGTAAACGATATTCTATACGAGGTTACCAAGATCGAATCAAAGCAGGATAGCTTTGAAAAGCAGAAGCTTAAATCAGATCTCTTTCATAAAAGATTAAGAACTATAGTTGTTATAGTGACCTGCATAATAATTCTTTTAATAGTAGTTATTACTTGGTTATGGTTGGTTAACTTCGGATTTGGTGGAAAATACGTCGAGGGATCAGCGCGATTATATGACACATCAGTAAGAGAGGATAATTAATCCAAAAGGCAGTGGTACATTTTGTTATTTTGAAATAATTGTTTTGATTTATATGTCCTATTAAAAACACCTGTCAAACCGCTGAAAATACAGGGTTTTTCCTTCAAACTTGTCCTTTACAGGACACGATATTTGTCTATTGAAAAGCCTATATTCATTTCGTAAACTAACCTTGAAGCTATAGAGGAGTACTATCTATGCATGGTAATAAAATAAGGCAGTTCAGATTGGAAAAAGGTTATTCTCAAAAGGAATTGGCAAAACTCCTTAATGTTACTTCGCGTACTATTTCTAGATGGGAACAGAATAATAATCAACCTAATCCCGATGAATTACATAAGCTGGCAAAACTTATTGGTGTTTCAGCTGAAGATTTGGAAAGAGATAACGATGTTTCTGTAAATGATTATGAATCTAAGCAAACTGTCCTCGAAAGAATATTCGATAGTGTTGACAATTTGGTAACCGGACAAGAGTCAATAAATGAATCTATAGTAGCCGAACGTGAAGAATTCCGAGAAAGACAGGGAGAGCTCATTCAAGAGTTAAGGGCTCAAAACTCTGAACTGATGAAGAAACTTGAAGAAACCAAGACAACAGAAGAGCTACAAAGAGAAATATTACGGCAAAAAAGAATAAGAAATCTAATTCTGCTTTTATTTGGTGTTATTTTTTTATTGATTATTTCGATTTTCATATGGTTCACGATCAATTTTGGACCAAATCCAAACATTGTAACTACAGATCAGCCAGAAGTATTCACCACAAATTAAAAGGAGGAAATACAATATGAAAAGGCTATTATCATTAGTTCTCACCGTAGCGTTCGTTCTATTATATGGGGGGGCATGTATTGCTTCTGAGATTAATAGGTCTGAGCCCTTTGATCTCATCGAGTATTGTGAGAATCATGAGATTCATAGCGAAGATGAACTAGAAGATATTCTGTATCCTTATATTGGAGATTCCGACCCTACAAATATAAATATAAATAATAATCAAAACACATTAGTGTCGTTTGATCTAACAATCGATTATGAGAATCAATATATTATTACTACTTCTGTTTATGAGGAAAGTAATTTGCGTGGCAGCAAATCTGGATATGCGGAGAAGAAGTATAGAAGCAGTTCTGGCTAGCATGCATTATCATTGGTTCGATATCAGTTTTGGCGTTCGCTTATACAACTCATGAACATGGAATCAATAGGGTATATAATGGCTCTTATTGGGGTGATCAAGCATGGCTAAACTTTGAAGCTGATAGCACTTATGACTATTATGTAAAAATGTATGTCAAAAAGGGCACTACTCGGTATGGTTATAATCGAACCCCTGTTTATAAGGGGAATACTCATACCTGCTATTCATTGTTTGTAGCAGGAAGTGGTGGAAAAGAAGATTGGGACATTGAGATTAAAACTGGATATGGCAAGTAAACAATAAAGCAGCTTATTTCTCAGAGAGAAGCGTAAGCTTTTCTCTGAGATTTTTAACGTATTATGCGCGTATTCATCCGCGCCTGATATTATTAGGGTGTTTTATATGTCATTTTTTAGTGTGAAGAGGAATAATATGAAGAATAAGTGGCCATTTTTCATAATTAGATTACTAAATATCTTTCTGCTTGTTTCTCTGATATTGACTATAGTATCTTGCAATGGGATAACCATGGGGAAAGATAAACAAAGAAAGAGTGTTGTTACTACGGACACACCCTGGTATGACGGAACGATAATCACCGTAGATTTGGGCTTGGATACAAAGAGAACATTATTGGAGATGTCGCCTAAATTAGCTGGTGCAGATGATAAATTAATTGTTATCTATGCTGATGGTGTGTATCAGGTTGAAGACTGGGGAAAGATTAATTGCAACGCTGATTATTGTATAAGGAATCTATCAATAATTGACAGATCAACAAAGCAAACAGTGAAAGTATTGGATTTGTATAAAATTATTGATAGACATGATTGGCTTGAAGCCGCATCGTATTATGCTGGAAAAATAATAGTTAGAGCTGAGTCGTGGGATTCGACAAAGCAAATATCAGTCGATAGAGAATACACCATTGATATTGAAACAGAAAGTATTATTAATATCAATGATTATGATTACAAAGATTTTGTTAAATTTACAGGCTCGTATTCGATTGGAGAATATAGAATAGATACAATGTATAATTACTATCCTTCAGAGAACGAGAGAACTTTCTGTCCTATTAGAGTCTTCTCACCTGAAGGCAGCATATCGGAGATCGATCTTAAGGATTCTAAAAGAAACTATTATCCGATACCTATAGTTTTTTCTTTAGATGACAAAACTGCTCTCGTTCCTGTTCCAACAGAACGAGAATACGATTTTTATAAAATTGATCTAGAAATGTGTAAAGCTACAAAGGTAAATGCAAAAGACTATCAATGGGTTGATACAAACAGAATTAATAATTCTTTTAATGGTTCTGACGGAAAAGTGTACTATACAACGCGTAAAGGCGTTTGTGTCCTTGATATGGTCAATAAGACTTCTGAACTGTTATTTGATTACAACAGTTGTGGAGTTAATAGAAAATATCTTTCCAATTTGGAAATAGCAGATTGTTCAGAAGACTCTTTTTTGCTTTGCGGTCAATTCGCTTCATCAGATATGTTCACTCCTATTTATGTCAATAATTTCGCAATAATTGAACTCAAAAAAGTGAAGAAGAATCCTCATGCCGGCAAAAGAATAATAGAATTATACGCCTATGAAGGATATTTAAATGAAGCTATATTCGATGCCATAATAAATTATAATAACTCCAGTGCCAAAAGCTATATAGTGCTTTCGGATCGGTATGACATAAATAGTTATCTTAATTACGATGAAATCAGAAGTTTAGATGATTATGATTCTGCGCAGCTTAATGCAAACGCAGAATTAAGTAACAATCTAGCTATGGACATAATGAATGGTGTTGGACCGGATATACTGATGAATACGAGTAGTCTGGGTCAGCTTAATAACGATAACTATCTTGTTGATCTTTCAGTTTGTTCGCAAAACCTTGATTCAAATAAGTGCTTTACCAATATAATTGATGGCTCAAAACATGACGGAAAACTATATCAGTTTCCTATAAGCTTTACGATTGAAGGAATACAGACAGCCCCTGAATATGCAGGAAAAAATAAAAAAGGCTTTACCACAAAAGAGTATAAGAAGTTCTTATATGAGACCCTTAATGGAAAAGATGTTATTGAATCAGGTCAGGCTTTGTATTTTGTCAAATTGTTTAATGGAATGAGTGATGAGTTTATAGTCAACGGAAAAGTGTATTTTGATAATCCCAAATTCGCAGATATTGCTGAATTTGTTAAGGAGTCGGTTCAATCGAAAAGCATATCTTGGGACTCAGTTACAAATGAAGAGGTAGGACCTATGGATTTTACAACGAAGGGGGATAAAACTGCCTACTACTGTAATTGCCCTGGAATCAGTGGTTATCTTGTTAAAAGAGCTCAAGTGAAAAATGGAACAGCAATACTAGGTATTCCGTCTTCTGATGGAAGAGGACCTATGTGTGGAACAGATATTTCAGTTGCAGTGTCTAAAAATGCAGCAGATATTGATGAATGTGTTCAGTTCGTAAAAATGCTTATTACAGACGAGATTCAAGAAAAATTGGCTATGAGCGATAAACTAGTCATCAATCGAGAGGCTTTCCGGAAAGGATGCCGCGCTGCGGTTGAGTACTATAACACTAAGGCCGGTTCGCAGAATTTATTTGATTATTCAGAAGGAACATATGTGACGAGCCATATGAAGTTTTCGGCCGAGGACATAGATAATTTAGAAAAGCTTGTTTTGAGCTGCTCGAAAATGAATTCTTATGATGCGACTATAAATGCTATTCTCATTGAGGAAATGCCTGCATATTTTAAAGACCAGAAGGATCTTTCCGAAGTTGTTACTATTTTGCAGGACAGAGTTCAAAAGGTGCTTGATGAGCGTGGTTAGTAGCACATATTAATCGAAACCCTGAAACATGCGTTTCAGGTTTTTTTATTGGATATTAACTTATAGATGTTCGCTTATCCCAGAACTTCTTTTACAAGCTCCAGAATGAAGTCGCCAAAGTCTTCAGCCAGTGTATCAGCGATCTGATACTCAAGGCCGTTATATAAAGCGAGGATGACTCTCGGCTCATTATCGGCATTCAGATTTGAATAATCGAGATAAACCATCTCGCCGTCACCACAGTTGAAGATCGGAATCCATTCGTTGGGGAGGCCGTATTCGAATCTGTCATTAAGGGCATAAGCGACAGAATTTCCTTCCAATACACCGGAATCATCAGAAGGGTCAATACCGAATATCTCAGTCCCGTAGAAGGACAGGTATCCGTATTTCCTATAGAAATCCGTTAACTGTGCAGAGAACTTGACGCCAAGCATTTCCTCGGCTTTCTTGATCTCTTCTTCAGTTCTGCCTCCGGCCGTAGTGTAGAACTTGCACTGCGGAGCTAATTCCATAGCTTTCTCATAATTTGAGTAACTCATTCTCTCCTCCTTATCCAAAAAGGTATCATGCCTACATCAAAATAATAACAAAGCTTTGGCGAAAATCAAAATTCTTTGAACGGAACGTGCAAAGAACCTTACAGCAAAAAGCTGATCTTCATCTCAAATACGGAACGATCGCTTTCTTTGATCTTGATATATGTGCCGTCCTCTTTATCAGCCTTCAGGATCTTCAAGGTCTGTCCTTCCTTGCTCTCTCCGGTGTAATGAACTTCGAGCTCGTCCGGCTCATGGCTTAGCAGGTATTCCTCGGTGAAGACATTCAGCGCAAATTTAATATACTCAATGTTGTTGAGGTGGTGAGACATATCTATATTTGATGAGCGGATAACCTGCTCATAGACTTCCTCGAAGTCCTGATCAGGTATTCCGAACTTCACAAAGTCACCGGTAAAGACTTTCTCAGGGAATCCGTCCTGAGGGTAGGGAACCTTGGAAAGCGGGACCGGGCGGTGTTTTACTATGTCCAGAACACAAGCTTCCTGATTTGCCACGAGCAAAGTCTCTCCGGCCTTATCCTTGAATATGCTGTTAACGTTGGTCCTCATGCCGGAATTCTGAACGGTAAATGTTGAAGTCTCGATCACTTCACGCCATACGGGTCTTCTTATGAACTTCAGCTTTGACTTGGTAAACACCCAGAAATATCCGAGTTCTCTGAAATAGATGCCGTCACAGTTCATCTTATTGAAGCATTCAGTCAGGTTGTCCTGAACCATGAGCACGGCCTGTGCGATCCCCAGCTTCAGGCCTGAGTCGATATATGCGGAGCAGATGCTCCTCTTTTGTGTATAGATCTTATCGGTAGTCATGAAAGGTATTATAGCAATCTTCGGCTTTTATATCATGATATACTTTACCTGTCGGAAGGAAGTATTCAGTATGGAATTTGAACAGTTGATAAAACGTATAAATGAGTTAAGCAGGAAATCCAAGACAGAAGGTCTTACACCTGCCGAGAAAGCCGAACAGACAGAGCTCCGCAACCAATACAGGGCGCTGGTCGTCGGCAATCTGTCTTCACAGCTTGAAGGCATCAAGATCAAGCATCCTGACGGTACGATCACGGATGTGAAGAAGAAGCAGTGATCATTTGGAGAAACCGAAAATGAGAGGCAGAGAGATCAACTATACATTTTGGGGCGAACCGATAGATACTAATTGGTACGAATGGTATCTGGCTGTTAGAACGCTCTTTGAGAAATGCGGATACAAGATAACACATTACGCAATCGATAGTGAATCTTATCACCCGGATAGAGCTGTTACGGCTTTGCGCAAAGAGAAAGCTATAGAAAACATACTTAAGACCAGGGAAGTTCCAAAGAGCATTGAATGCTACTCTGTGCCCAAAGACTATATAACGCTAATAGGTGATCACAGTTTATGTTGCATTAGAACCAGGAACTTTATTTCTGTTATTGTCCGGGAAAACGCGATGCAACACCTTGATGAAAGCGCTATCCTGGAAATGAAGAAATATATAAGATTTGAATCAGGAGAGGTGTTCTCAGCCGATAAATGCAATTCTTTCTTCATTTCGTACGAAAGGACTGAAAAAATGAAAAGTTCGCACCACTATGAACTTATTAAAGCAATAGAGGGCTAATACATAACATGGGATTTATAAGCAACATAGCAGGAACTATTTCAGATTCAATTAACTCGGAAATCAATGACCAGTATCTTGAGGCGTTCAGAACCGATTCATTAGGGCAGAACATGCTGGTAAAGCGTGCTCACCGCCTTAATTCCAACGGGCGCAACCAGGGCAGCAGCGACATCATCTCGGCAGGATCCAAAGTCCTTGTTCCTGAAGGCACTTATGCCCTCATGATCGACAACGGCGAGATTGCTGACTTAGTTGACACTCCCGGCCTTTATACATGGGATACTTCATCTTCAGCATCAGTTCTCTCCGGCGGCGTTAAGAGCGTTCTGAGTGATGCTTTCGACAGATTCAGATTCGCGGGCGAGATCACGAAAACCCAGAGGATCTACTACGTCAACGCCCTCGAGATAATTAACCAGACGAGCAGGGAATTCCTCAATGTGCCTTATCCCGATCCGGTGTACGGCAACCTTTACTTCAAGTTCAGGATAATGTTCTCTTTCAGGATAGTTGATCCTATTAAGTTCTTCAGGAAGACCGGCAAAGACACTTCTGTTTACGATTACATGGGCTCTGAATACAGCCCGAAAATGCCCTTCCTCGAAGTGCAGGACCACATGGAGGAGGCGCTCAATCTCTGCGCCACGCGTGACAAAGTCCCTTTCCCGAAGCTCCTCTCTGAAAAAAGTAAACTGAAGGACGCCGTCAACGAAGCCGTATCGAGGCAGTGGCTTGAAAACCGCGGCATGGTAGTCGAGTCGATCGCACTTACCGACCTGACACTCGATGAGGCTTCAAGAAAGCGTGTCGAGCAGTTCGATTCGGCAAAGCTTTTTGCTGACGATCCTGCTGCACTCGGCGCACTGGTTGCTTTAGGTCTTACGGAAGCCGCGCAGCTGGCAGCCTCAAATCCGGCAGGCGCTGCCGGCGGCTTTGCAGGCCTTGGAATGGCCGGCGCAGCCTCAACATATTCAGATCCCAACAGGCCTTTGGTTACAGCAAGAGAACTGGCCGAGACTCAAAAGTGGAACGCTCTCGGGAACTGCCCTTTCTGCAGCACAACGCTGCCCACGGGAGCACCTCAGGAACATTGCCCGGCGTGCTATGCAGATCTGAAAACGTATTATTCCCGGTAATACACCGGCAGAAAAAATCTTATCTAAAAGACAATGTATAGATCAGGAATGAAGACATGACACATAAAGAAACAGCACTCGATTATTTTGGCAGGAAATTCCATTGTTCACAGTCAGTTCTGGCAGCTTTCGCGCCTGAATGCGGACTAACGGAGGAACAGGCATTAAAGCTTGGTGCCTGTTTTGGAAGCGGCATGCGTAAGGGTGAAGTGTGCGGAGCCTGCGTAGGTGCCCTGATGGTACTTGGAGCATTATACGGACAGTATGATAAAGCGGATCCTGAGAGCCGCATCAGAGCGAATACGGTTAATGATAAGATGATGGAAAGATTCGCAAAGAAAAGCGGATCTTATATCTGCAATGATCTGCTCAAGTGCGACATCTCGACACCTGAGGGAGCAAAGTTCGCCTTTGACAACAATCTCTTCACGGAGTTTTGTCCCCTCATGGTCGCCAATGCCGTGGATGTTCTTGAAGAGATCATCGCGGAAACGGATAAAGAGCAAAATGATTTAAAAGGATAACAAAAAATGCTTAGTGAAGTTTTTCGCATACCTGAAATATATACAGAGATGAGCAGGAAAGGTTTCTTTAATATGGATACCTACTTGTGGCTTAATGATATGGAATGGATCCCAATCGAGAAGATCGGAGATTATGAATATGAGGACGGGGAGAGCCGCTCGGTAGTTCCTTTTGCTTTCACCGGAGGTGGAGATAAATGGGTATGGGTTATAGATGAGGGCGAAAATGATTATCCCGTCGGATTATGTGAAGGCGCAGAAGTAAACGGAATTTATTATGCCCGTAATACGCAGGATGCAATCTTAAGGCAGATCATTGAATTCGTATCCGGTTCGTTTTTTTATGTTGATTCAGAAGAGGCAAAATCCTACCAGTTCAGCGAAGCAGAGCTTAAGGAGCTGCTGGATAAATGGAGAAACAGTTTTGAAGGAATTCTAAGCGATGAACAATTGGAACTGATAAGCAGATTCAGTACCATGCCGTTGAAGCATATAGAAAGCAAATACGGCGAATGGTATGCTCTGCTTTCAGACGAAGAATCCGGTGAAATGATCAGAAAGTATCTTGGTTTTGACCGTTTAGATGATGAGTTTGAATGGTTTATCAGTTGATAAGATTTGAATTGTTTTTGGGGGAATAATATGGCAGAAGAGATATTGGTATTGATGGCAGATCTTGATGAAGAATCACAGCGCATAATGGGCGGGTGGTATGGAAAACTCCATGAAAAGGGCTTTACCGGTGTGCAGACACCGAACCTTCCGTTCCACATAACCCTTGCCTGTTTTGCTTTGGATAAAGAGCAGGAAGCAGTAGAGGAGATGGAAGAACTCGCTAAACGTTTTCCTGCAATCCCTGTGCACATGAGCCACATGGGTATGTTTGCAGGCGGCAAGATCCTTTTCGCAGCTCCGGATATGAATCCTGCAGAACTTCTGAACCTCCGTCAGGCGATCAAGACGGAGAAGCAGGAGAGGTTTCCGTGGACTCCGCATTCAACGATCCTGATCGATGACGCGGAGAAAATACAAAAGGCGCTGCCGGTCCTCGTCGAGGATTTTCATCCTTTCATGGGGAAGATCACAAGACTTCATCTGTGTGCTTTCTGGCCTACAAGAGAAGTCGCGGCAGTGTATCTGAACGGTTCGGAAGACTAAAAGGAGGACATTAGATGAAACGAAGGATTATTGCACTCTCTTTGGCGATGGTAATGCTTCTCGGCATTTTCACAGCTTGTGATAAGAAGAAAGCAAATGTCAGAAAAGATTCACAGGAGCCGTCCTCTGAAGCTGCGGATGAGAGCGAGACTGATAATAACGGTGACGATACTTATGATGATCCCTTTCAGGTGAATTTGGATGTGATCAAATCAATGAAAGCGGTATTATCCGGAGAAAATTACCGGATCTATAACGGGGAATTCTGTGACAGCATTGTTAATGCCAGATGGTGGGATTACGAGGACACAATGAGCAAACCGGGTGTTTACACTGAGACCACCAGAACCCTTGCTTTTTCCATACAGGTCAAACCCGAAACAGAAGCTGCTGTTTACTATGCATACTATTACAGTAAGGACGATGATTTTGATCTTGAAGATATGACAGAACCGATATTCTCGGCCGAGATCACTCCTGAAAAATACAATGACGGCTCCGCATATTATAATGTCGACTGCGGAAAAGAAATAAAGAAGGGATATTACGCTGTTGTAATAGCCAAAGATTCGAGTATTTCCGAGCCATATGCTTTAGCTTTTGCAGAGGTGAAATAACAACTGCTTTATGAAAATAGATCAAAAAGCCCGGAACCATGACGGATCCGGGCTTTGATCATATAATCCTTATTCCTCTTTGAGTATCTTTACGGGTTCGAGCTTTGTGATGCTCCTGCTGCTTATGAGTGCAGTGATTACGGCGCACGCAAGGATAATTACTGCGGTTGCAAGGAACCACACGGGATCTGTCGAAGCGCTGCTCTGTCTGATTCCGAATGAGGAAAGTGCAAGGAGCGTAAGCTTATCCGAGAATGCGATGTGGAATACAAAACCGATCAGGATGCCTAAGACTATGAGCGGAATGTTTGTCATCAGCGTTCTTCTGATAAGCTCTCCGGATGTGTATCCGAGGGCCTTTGATACGCCGAGGCTGGTCCTTTCGCGGATTACCTGTGCGCGGGTCAGGAGAAGCTGGGTAAGTATGACGACAAAGCATGTTGCGATAACGAAGACTAAGCAGATAGTTTCCATCGCCAGTATTATCGAATCGATCGATTCGGACATGAATGTCTCGAAAAGAATGAACTGATAATCCGGGAACTTATCTTCCAGTTCGTCCTTCACTTCTTTGGCTTTTGAAGAGTCCTTAAGATAGATTATCGTGTACTCGGGTTTGAAGTCAGGGTTGATCCTGAGAGCACCCTCCTCAGACATGAGCCCCTTTTTGCCCATGTTGTTAAACTTCTGGTCGATACCGGAAACGGTGTAAGCAACAGTTGAACCGTCAACAGCCTTTATGTTGACTACGTCTCCGGACTTTGCTCCGAGCCTGTCGGATTCGACGACTGATAACACGATCTCGTTGCCGTTTGCCGGGAGATGGCCTTCAATAACGGTCTCCTGGTTTAAGATATTGACATCACCGTAAACGTCGATGCCGAGTGTTTCGGAGTTTTCAAGATACGTGACCTCCACATTCTGGACGGTTGTCCATGTGTTGACCTTTTCAACATCCCCATGTCTGCGGGCCTCATTTTCGAGTTCTTTATCACCATATGTCGGGACCTGGATATCGGAGATCTCAAGTCCGATCATGTTCAGTATGTTCGACTGGTCCAAAGCCCAGTTCTGGTACATCGAGAAACCTTCGCAGGTTGACATCGTAAGGAGTGCAACGATCAGTGTGATGAAGATGCTGCGCTTTACAGAACCGAGATTGTTCTTTCCTGCCATGACAAGGTTCAGCGGCAGGCGGCTCTTCTCGAGCGGGAAGTGATTCTTCCTGAAATTGTGTGATGTGATACCGCTCCTTAATGCTTCCAGTACAGTAAGCTTTTTATATGATGTGGTGGCGATGAGTGATCCCAGGAATACCATAGCGGGAATTCCGATGACTGTTGCAAGAAGAGGCGGAACTGCGATGCCGGAATAGCCCTTCAATCCAACGAGCATGCCGGTAAGTATATTGAGAGGTCCGCCGATGAAGATTCCGGCAAAGATCGCTGCAACTGTTGCGAGAACTGCTATGATCATCTGCTCCATGACACAGGCAAAACGGAGTTCCTTTGCAGTATAGCCGGTGGCCTGCAGCAATCCTATGTTCTGGATGTTGAGCTCGATGAAGTTTTTGATCGAGAAGTGCATGATGATTACGGACATTGCAACCAGAGTCAATGTGAACACCATTATGATGCCGCTTGCCATGTCGGCCAGCATTACACAAGATAAGATCATAGTGTTGCGGTCAACGGTTACCAGTGACAGATCCTTCGGAAAAGCCTTCTGGACCGCAAGCTCATATTCGTGAAGATCTGTATTATCCTTCGCGTTTGCGTAGGTCATCGTTATGGGTTCGGAAATATCCTCGAACTCTTTGAAGATGTCATGACTTACATATGCAATGATGCCGCTGATGTTCCTCGCGTTGGCGAAGTACAGATTCTCAACAAAGCCTGCAACCTTGAAGTTGTATTCCTTGTTTCCCATGGGGAAGTGGAGCTCATCACCGGCATTTATCGACGATGACAGGTAATACGGGAGCACGATCTCGTCATCTTTAAGGTTGTTGAACTCTTCCGGGAACTTGTTGAGTTCCGTTGGTCTTGATGAATCGAAAACAAAGAATATGTTTGCTGAAGCATCCTCTTTTGCCATGTCTCCGTAGTAATATTCCGAACTCAGCTGGATGCAGGGGATCGTCTCGCATTTTTCCGTCAGATCCACTGATGCAACTTTAGCCTGCATATCTTCTTCCGTTATGGGCTGCGCGAAAAGCAGGAGGTCCGACACGTTGTTCTTTTCGATGACTTCGTTAACGGCATTGTTTCCGGACATTATGAGCGATGTGCTTGAGAACAGGAGCACAGCTGCCATGAATATCAGCGCAAACAGGATCACCGCTTCACCCTTGTGCTTTTTTAAGTTGTTTTTTGCAATAAAGAATAATGAATTCATGTTTACCACCCCATGTCTGTGAGGAATGTGCGGAGCTCTCTGTGGCGCTCCTGATTCTGGCCTTCATAAGGAGAGAGTGTGATCTCATCGCAGATGACACCGTCTTTTAAGTAGAGGATCCTGTTGCCTCTCTCAGCTGCTGCGACAGTGTGTGTAACCATTACGATGCTCTGTCCTCTTCTGTTCATCTCAGTAAGGACATCAAGGACCGACGCCGTATTCTGCGAGTTAAGCGCGCCCGTGGGTTCGTCCGCAAAAAGGATCTCCGGCTCGTTGATAACTGATCTTACAAGTGCGACCCTCTGCTTCTCACCGCCGGATAACTGATTCGGGAACTTGTTGTAGCAATTCTCTTCAAGTCCAACCTGCTTCAGGAGTTCCTTTGCACGTGCTGCGATCGCTTTTCTGTCGCGGCTCTTGAGGAGTCCTGATACGATGATGTTATCCAGGACACTCATCGTGTCGTTAAGGTAGTTCTGCTGGAAAACAAAACCGCAGTGCTTTCTTCTGAAGAGCGCGAGTTTATCGTTGTTGTAATTTGAGATGTCCTCATTGCCGTATATAACAGCTCCAAGGCTCGGGCGGTCCATGCCGGAGAGTGCATAAAGGAGTGTGCTCTTGCCTGCGCCTGAGTCTCCCATGATTACCGTGAAGTCGCCTTTCCTGATTTCAAGGTTAAGATTCTTTAAGACGTGCTGCTGAACGCTCTCATTGGAGAATGTCTTGCAGAGGTCTCTTGCTGTAAGTACTGTTGTAGTCATATGTTTTATCCCTTTCGTTTGGTTTTGTCAGAATTCTTACACTGCGATTGTACGACTCCTTCAGGAAGAATACTTTACACAAGCCTTGCTCAATCCTTAACTGTTTCTTACATGAATCCCGACAGGGTTCTGCCCGCTGATTGTTGTGCTATACTTCGAAATATGAATTATAACTGTTTAATAATCGATGATGAGACAGATCTTTCCCGCATGACGCAGGAATATTTTGAGATGTTCGGTGTTACATGCGCTATTGCTTCCTCGTCCGGCGAATGCCTGGCTTTCCTTGAAGATAACACCGCAGATATCTTCCTTTTGGACATTAACTTAGGTGATGACAGCGGCTTTGCCCTCTGCAAGACACTGCGCGAGAAGTACGATACGCCTATCCTTTTTATCTCTGCGCGCCAGAGCGACGATGATGTTCTTGTTGCACTTAACATAGGCGGTGACGACTATATAAAGAAACCATATACATTAAGCGTTCTCTTAGCCAAGGTTAAGGTTCAGCTCAAAAGACTTGAAGCCGTAAAGCAGCTTAGCAGTTCCGCAGCAGCAGCGCCTGCCGGCGAGATATTTACAATCGATCCTGCTACCATGAGCTGCACCGTTGAAGGAAGAACCGTCTCCCTTAAGTCAAAAGAGTTCGCACTTTTATCATGTCTGTACGCTCATAAGAACACCATCGTTACAAAAGATGTTCTTTTCAATGAAGTATGGGGCGATTCCTTCTACTCTGACAGCACTCTTAACGTCCATATCCGCCGCCTGCGCGAGAAGATCGAGACAGATCCCAACGAACCCAGGTTCATCAAGACTATCTGGGGCACAGGATACATTCTGGAGACAGATTAATGAAGATCCGGGTAATCGCGGTCATATACACTCTTCTTATGCTGGGCGCAGGCCTGTTCTTATGGACAAGGCTTGATAAGAATCCCTTTTCGATCGACATGTTAGATCTCAATACCAAAAGTGACGAGATCGAAGCAAGTCTCTCTTCGGGTGCATCAGTTGAAGCGCTCGAATCTGAATACGGCTGTGATATCGCGCTTCTTACAGATGGTAATTATGAATCGGTGAATAACCGTTTTATAAAGGAAGGCATGGCAGTTTTCGATTATATGGAAGACGGCGTAATCAAGGGCAAGATCGCTTTTGATGTCCGCAACGATGAGAAAGCCGAAATGGTCAGAACATTGAAGACCGGGCTTATCCGGATAATAGTTTCCGTATACATCGCGGGAATGATCCTTATTGTTTTAATCTGGTATTTCTATATAAGACCTTTCAAGAAGCTCTCGTCTTTTGCAGCGAACGTGTCAAAGGGCAATCTGGATACGCCGCTGAATATGGATAAGCATAATTATTTCGGCGCGTTCACGGAATCCTTTGACCGTATGAGGGAAGAACTGAAATTATCCTCTGAGCGCGAAGCCGCGGCCAACAGGAGCAAACAGGAGCTCGTCGCAGAGCTCTCACACGACTTAAAGACGCCTGTAGCAACGATCCAGGCCACATGCGAAGTCATGGAGATCAAGTATGAGGAGCCTGATATCAGAGAGAAGGTCTCTGTGATCAAGTCGAAGGCCGCCTCCGTGGAACAGCTCGTCGATAACCTGTTCCGCGCGACTCTTGATGATCTTGAGGAACTGAAAGTATCACCTAAAGAGGAGAGCTCTCTCATAATCGATGACATGTTCAGAGATCTGAGGTTCTACGGCACTGTCGAGCGCAAGGCATCCACGCCCGAATGTCTTATCTTTGTTGACAGATTAAGGCTGGAGCAGGTAATAGATAATATCGCAGGCAACTCATTTAAGTATGCCGGCACACCTCTGGAAGTCGATTTCAGATCAGATAAGGACAGCATCCGCGTGATCCTGTCAGACAGGGGTCCCGGCGTGCCTGAAGACGAACTCGCAATGCTGACGACGAAGTTCTACAGGGGAGCAGAAGCTTCTAAATCAGGCAAGGACGGATCGGGCTTAGGCCTTTATCTTGCATCGCTCTTTATGGAGAAGATGGGCGGCGGACTTGAATTAAGGAACCGTGAAGGCGGCGGTTTTACGGCCGAGATCATTATCAAGAAGGCATCTTAAACAAGCATTGTTGTGTGAAAGGCACCGCTTATTTATCAGCACTATCGCAAAGGGGCATTTTTCGAGCAAAAATTACATAAAAAGGGCATTTTATATAATTTTCGCCATTTTTGGAGCCCTTTGCGATAGTGCTGCTTCTTCTGAAAATAAGCCAATCTTAATGTTACGTTAATGTTCGGCTATCTTCCTGTTAAGGATGGGCAGGTATTATGTACCCATACAAAACAGGAGGATAATTTGGAATGGATGACACAATCTTAAAGATCAGTAATCTCTCTAAGACATATGGCTCGAAAACAGTACTCGACAATGTGTCCTTTGAGATCAAGAGAGGAAAGATCTACGGCTTTATCGGAGAAAACGGTGCAGGTAAGACCACAGCGATAAGAGCCATTACAGGCTTAAGCCCCATTGAACACGGCTCGGTTGAACTCTTCGGAAAGTCTGATGAAGCCGGTCTTGCAAAGGCTCGAGGAAAGCTCGGCTGCCTTGTTGAAAAACCGATCCTTGAACTTAATAAATCTGCCAGGGCAAACCTTATGTCCGTGCAGCTTCTCTACGGTAACAATGACAGCGGCAGGATAGATAAAGTATTGGAAAGAGTCGGTCTTGGCGACGTTAAGAACAAGAAGGTCGGCAATTTCTCGCTCGGCATGAAGCAGAGATTAGGCATTGCACAGGCACTCATAAATAACCCTGAACTCCTTATATTGGACGAGCCGGTAAACGGTCTTGATCCGATGGGAATGGTAGACGTAAGAGAGCTCCTTATTTCTTTATGCAGGGATGATGGGATCACGATCGTTGTCTCATCCCACATCCTTGCTGAGCTCTACCAGCTCGCGACAGATTACATCGTCATCTCGCACGGCAGGATCATTTCCGCATTCTCAAAGAATGATCTGGATAATCTCTGCACAACGCATATTGTTATGGAGACTGAATGTAATGACACTGCGATCGAGATCCTTGCAGCAAACGGACTTTGCGGCGTCGACAACGACGAAGGAACTATCATGATCTTTGATAATGTTGAGACAAGGGATGTGGCAAAACTCATGAAGGATCACAATCTGCTTGTAACGCATTTGGCAAAGCATGAGAGAACACTTGAGGAATACTATATTGAACTTTTGGGGAGGGGCGCATAATGGGTACTTTATTAAAATGGGAGATGAAGCAGACTTTCTCTTCTAAATCATTCTGGATAATAGGCGGCGCGATCATCACGCTTCCTGCGCTGATGCTTTTCGCAACGCTCGCATTAAGCAGCGGAATGACAGGTTATAATGCGTTCCTTGAGGGTCTTAGCAACTACAATGCTTTTGTAATTTTCCTGATCGGTGTTTTCGCAGGCATCCATGTAACAGGCGCATTTGATGGACGTAAGATCCAGTCGGCAGTCATGGCAGGCAACAGCAGATTTGCCATTCTCTTGTCGAAGTTCATCTCATACTCAACGGCAGTCGCTTTGTACAGTGTTGCAGCAACCACAATTACCACAGCTATCGCTTTTGGAATGCAGGGTGTAACCGGTATCGACGGAAGCTTTGCAAGAGAGATCATTGCAAGAATATTTGTCTATACTGTAGTTGAGATCGCTTATTCTGCAACATGCTTCTTCGCATCCATGTTCATAAGACACTTAGGCGGCGCGATCGGCCTCAATCTCGGACTCATGCTGATGTCAAACGTCATCGCTCAGCTCCTTCTCAACTTCGATTGGGCAGAGAGATTCGTAAGACTTACACCCGTCGGACAGTCAATGTTCGTTCTCATAGACATGAGCAACAGCAACATCGTTATGGCACTTGTTACTTCAGTAGCTGCGATCGCAGCAGTCATCGCGCTTTCTTACGTAAAGTTCAGAAGGGAAGAACTTAAGTAACAACCGGTTGTATATATATTCGGAAGGCGGCTGGAATCATTCCGGCCGTCTTTTGTTTTGGTTGAAGTATAATTAAATAAATATGGGGGAAAGTATTCCAAAATGTTTAAGAAAAGGCATTTTAGGACATACAAAGGACACACGCACATTGTAGATTATTTCCATGGGAGGATATTTTGATGGCCAGGATATTGATCGTAGAAGACAATGAAGAGCTGCTTGCGCTTGTATCTGATTTTTTCAGGAGCAAGGATTCTTTTGATGTTGATACTGCTCCTGACGGTAACTGCGCACTGAGCTTTATCAGCGTGAACGAATACGATCTGGCGATACTGGATATCATGCTTCCCGGCACTAACGGATTTGACGTCTGTAAAGCTCTTCGCGGAAAGAGCAAGTGTCCGATCGTCTTTCTGACAGCACTCGGCAATGAAGACAACATACTCAGAGGCTACGAGATCGGTGCCGATGAATACATGGTAAAGCCTTTCTCTCTTAAGGTACTGTATGCCAAGTGTCTGGCACTGCTTAACAGGACTGAGGCAGAACTTCAAAAAGAGCTCGTTCTCGAATGCGGAGACATAAAGCTCTATCCGTTAAGGATGGAAGTGGAAGCCGGCGGACGTAAGATCGTCCTTGCTCCCAAAGAATATTTCCTCCTGAAGACTCTCATGGAGAACAAGGGGATCGTCCTCGGAAGAGACAGGTTATTGGATCTTGTATGGGGATTGGGCTTTGACGGTTCGGACAGAGTCGTGGATACACATATTAAGAAATTAAGGAAAGCGCTCGGGCATTCCGGTGAGGCGGTCAGGACCGTAATCGGCGGCGGTTACAAGATAATGTGACCGGAGGGAAACTTCATGGGAGAACGTAAAAAGACAAAGAGTGTAATTACTGAGCCTAAGTTCGGGAAGATCTTTCTCGTCAGGTATATTATTGTCCTGATCCTTCTTGCAGGGTTTGCTGTCTATGCTTTGTATGAACTTAATGGACATGTCCAAAGCGAGAGGCATGATTTTATAGATTCCTGCATGTACGATATAGTTGACCTTACTAAAAATCTTTACGATGAGGAACCGGGTTCAAATAAATACATAGCTTATTTTGCTCAATTAAGAGCGGAAATCGCCCAGCTTAAGAGTATTGACTATACCGATGCGGAAGTCTATGTTGACGGTCAGAACATTGAGGTGGATGATACCGCATGGTTTAAACTTCATAGAAAAGACGAGTTGGACATAACACAGGACGAGGATTATTTCGATACCTACAATTCGTATATGATCGAAGATATCTCGTATCTTGATCCTGTAAAAGAATATATGAACGGCAAGTTTGACGAGCGGAAACAGATGAAAATGTATTTCGATTTTGTTCGTGACCCCATATTCGGACGCAGAGAAACGGTTGGTAATTTCGATTACTTCAGGGATTACAGATTAGTGACAGCATATATCAATTGGAAAGATCAAACGTTCATTCCCGGCGTTGTCAAAGTCGTTTACTTCAATGAAGAATATGAGATCGATTGCACGCCTGCCGACACTAAAGGATATGAGAAGATGCAACTTAATCACTTCCGTTATTGTGAATCCGGAGCATGTTTGAATTTCTGTTACCGGATAAATCCCGCGGAGCCTTCTGATAAGTACTATTGGTATATCGTTCCTTATAAAGAATGTGAAGCTATGCAACCGAATAGGAAAGCGGGAGAACCATATTATTTCACAGATCGCGAACACTATATGTATGAGCCAATGCTGAAGGACCTGCCCTGGCATGTCGGAATAAAGGCAAGAGAGCTTTCTGTCTTTAAACTTGCACCGTTTTCACTTTGTCTGATCGTTATCGTATATTTACTTTCTTCCGCGCTGGCTGCGTTTGTTTGGACGGTTGTTAAGTATCAGAGAGATAAGACAGTCTGGAAGATCTTCGAATACAGGATCAAGACTACTGAAGCAATGGCACACGATCTTAAAACGCCCCTGTCAGCTATCATGGCTTATGCCGAGAATATAGAATCATCTGCCGATGATCCCGAGAAGACCCGCGAATATTCAAGGCATATCAGTGACAGGGTCGGTTCGATGAACGACATGATCGAAGGCATTCTCGCGTATTCGAAAAGTGAAGCCGGAAATCAATCTGTAAGCAAAGACGATGTGGATGTTGTAGCACTCGTTAAGCAGAGCTGCGAAGAGTTCCCTTATATGCTGACAGATATAAACGGAATGGGTGTTGTTCTTGAGACAGACAGGCGGCTCTTTAAGCAAGTTATAGATAATCTTCTTTCTAACTGCGACAGATACGGTGATACGGAAAGCGTGGTCGACATATCGATCGATCCTAAAAAGCTTGTTATCACCAACAAAACCGATAAGACTTACGACGATGTCAATTCACTAAAAAAGCCTTTTGTAAAAGGCGAAGATTCGAGAGGTGCAAAAGGCACGGGACTTGGGTTATCCATAGCGGAAAACAACCTGAATATCCTGGGCTACAGGCTCGAACTCGTATCTGAAGAAGGAACGTTTAAAGCAATAATTCACTTTGGATAATAGTGGGAATAGGAAATGGAACAAATGCCTCTGCGCTTTTAAGTGCGGAGGTTTTTGTTGTCATGGGATATAATTAGAAACAGCATCAGGACAGGAGGCACATATGAGAAATATCACTTTAGGCCGTACAGGCATAACCGTTCCGCAGAATGCATTTGGCGCGCTTCCGATCCAGAGGATAAGCACCGAAGATGCCGTAAAGTTATTGCGCAAAGCATATGACGGCGGCATGAGATTTTTCGATACCGCGAGAGCATATTCCGACAGTGAAGAGAAGATGGGAAAAGCTTTCGAAGGCATGCGCGAAAAGGTCTTCATCTCATCAAAGACCATGGCCACTACTAAAGATAAATTCTGGTCAGATCTTGAGACGTCCTTAAAGCTTCTCAAGACCGATTATATTGATATCTATCAGCTCCACTGTGCCGCAAGATGCTACGGCGAAGGTGACGAACTCTATGAATGCATGAAGGAAGCAAAGGCGCAGGGCAAGATACGTCACATCGGTATCACCGCTCATAAGATAGGCGTTGCGGAAGATATCATTGCCAGCGGTCTTTATGAGACACTGCAGTTCCCGTTCTCTTATCTGGCATCAGACAGGGATATAGCTCTCGTGAATAACTGCGAAAAGGCAGGCATGGGCTTCATTGCCATGAAGGGCTTATCAGGCGGGCTTCTCACCAATTCCAAAGCGTGCATGGCTTTCATGAGCGAATATGAAGCGCTCCCGATCTGGGGCGTTCAGAGGGAATCAGAGCTGGATGAGTGGCTCAGCTTTTTCGAGAACGAGGTCACGATGACTGACGAACTCAGGACCTTTATTGATAATGACCGCAAGGAACTCCTGGGCGAGTTCTGCAGAGGCTGCGGCTATTGCATGCCATGCACAGTTGATATCACGATAAACCAATGCGCGAGAATGAGCCAGATGATAAGGCGTGCGCCGTCCGAGAACTGGCTTACGGAACACTGGCAGAATGAGATGATGAAGATCGAGAACTGTGTTGACTGCGGCATCTGCAAAACAAGATGCCCTTATGAACTCGACATACCGAACCTTCTAAAGAAAAATCTTCAGGATTATAAAGAGATTCTCGCAGGAAAAGAGATCTGAAAATGCAAATCAAAACGGCGTTCTGATGCACAGAAACGCCGTTATTTTTGTAGTTGGTACCGGATTCAATTACCCTTCCCAGTATGCTTTAGGCGGAATGTCTCTTCTCGTGGTGCCTTCCTGCTGAGCTACGGTGTATTCACCGGATTCGTCTACATACAGGTTTTCGTAGTTCGTATCCATCCATGAGCCCTCAACGACATAGATCGTTATGTTCTTGAAAGAATTGATAGGCATGGTTGAAATACCTTTTCCGGGCTCGCCGCTGGTTGTCCATTTTTCAAGCTCGACTTCGGCAGGGAAATAGATTGCCATCTCACCGCAATCCCAGAAATTGCTAAGGCCGTTTATATACTTGAGTGACTTCGGAATGGTTACGGAACGCAGACTCTTACATCTGTTGAAAGTTGCCAGGTTAAAGGTCGTTATGGAATCGGGGAGATAGACCTCTTCAAGAGCCGTGCATCCCTGGAAAGCTCCCGAGCGAAGTTCGGTCAAACCCTCGGGAAGAACAACCTTTGTGATCTTCTCGCATCCTGCTAAGCCATAAAAATCCGTAACACCTTCAGGAATGATTATCTCACCTTCGAGATTTTCTTCGATCTCTTTGTCTGTGTATAGATCATGATCCGGGCAAAAAAGCTTGACGTCATCGAATTCCACGAGTTTAAAGTATTTATAGTAATGACCGTCTTTGTCCGGAGCTGCCGGATCCTTGCTCTTTGAATCTGTTTTTGTTTCTTTTCCTCTTTCTGTTTCTTCTATAGCGGTCTTATCTGCCTCGGGTATTTTTGTGTCACCCTTATTGTTAAGCACACCTAGTGTGATTCCCGCTGCTGCGCCTACAACAACCACAGTTGCTGCGATACCGATAATTAAACCTTTGTTGACCATAATCCCTGTTCCTTTCTTTGCTGCCTCTGCAGCCATTTTGGGTGCGGCTCCTGATGTGTGAGCCTCTGCTGATGCGGACAGGGTTGAAAGTGAAGCGGGCATAGCCTTGAAGGGCACCTGCTCTGCTTCTTTGATAAACAGTTTGCTCAAGAACGGTATAGCCATACCGTACAGCTTCGTGTCGTTTTCTTCTTCATACTTCTCGACCTCCTTCTTGATCTTTTTCTTGGCAAAATTCAGACGCCACAAAACTGTTCCCTGGGGGATTCCTAAGCTCTCTGCGATCTCCTTCGTGCTCATCTCATCAAAGTAGAAGAGGATAAGTGTTCTTCTGACATCTTCAGACAAAACGTTGTTGATGATGTCCATGATGATCTTGCGCGTGTCTTCCGACTCGACGATCGAATCCGGCAGGAAGTCCTCCGGGATTGCTTCGACTGAGTCAAAGAACTCATCTTCAACATTGTCTGTCTTCGTCCTTGTGAGACGGTTAAGACACTTGTTGGCAGCATTCTTCTTAAGCCATGCGGTAACTTTGCTCTTATCCTTGATTGAATCGTAAGATTCGATCAGGGATACGAAAGTGTCCTGCACGATGTCCTCAGCGTCGGCCTCATTTTTGAGAAGAGCCATAGCTGTCCAGTACACCGCTTTGTAGGCTTCGTTGTAGATCTGCTCGAGTTCTTTGTCTGTCATGTCTTTTGCCTCCTTAAGTCCGCATCTGTCTTATAGACACATAAGCGATGCGGATTATTGGGTGGTTCGAGAAAAATTTTTTCGCTTTTTATATTATCACGCGAATAGATTATAATATTTATTTGAGAGAATATTGAGAAAAAGACAAACGGGAGCATTATGCACACGACAGATAAACTGAAGACAGGCTTCTTTCAAAAAGAGATAAAGATCTCGTTCAGCAAGTTCTTTCTGGCTTGCATGATCTATCTTGTGCTGCCTATAGTTATCTTCTTCATAGGTTATCTGAAGATCTGGTGGGCAATACTTTTCTCTGTCCTCACGGTCGGAAGTGCAGCGTGGGCATATCTTGACATAGCAAAGAAAAAGCCCGGAACGGCTCTTGCGGAAGCAGAGAAGTCAGTCGCGATCAAGGCGTCGTATTTCCTGTGGCTTATTCCGTTTGCATTATTCTTCCTTTATCTCGGAGGTGTCGGTGAATTCGGCTGGGCCATAGGCGACCACCGCGTGCGTTATGCAACTCTCAATGACCTGATCAATTACAAATGGCCTGTCATATACGATTTCTCGACGCAGCAGAATCCTGTTGTTGCAGAGACTTTAGGTGAGGGCAAGGTGGCGTTTGCTTATTACTTCGTATTCTGGATGGTTCCCGCAGTAGTCGGAAAACTCTTCGGCCTTCTGACGGCAAGGATCGTTCTTCTCATATGGTCGGCGATAGGCTTGATCCTGGTAACTTTAGGTGCGCTGATCCTTTACGGCAAACAGTCCAGATTCCTTTTTATCGGTATCATTCTCTTTGCGGGCTTTGATGTATTCCCGTATCTGTTCAATGAATATGTGCGCGGGTTTGGCGCGACATGGGAGGACTGGACCTGGCATTTCCGTGTGGTCGGAAACTTCTACCAGTTAATGAATGTGTTCCATCAGTCGATCCCGGGATGGCTTATAACGATCCTTCTCCTGTTATGCACGAACTCGAAAAGCATCGGACTTCTTGGCTCTCTGATGTTCTGCTATTCGCCGTGGGCTGCTATCGGCATCCTGCCGATGTGCATCTGCAAGATTGTGGTTACCAACAGGAAGCTCAAGGCAAAGGAAGTACTTAAGAACCTGTTTACTATCGGTAACCTTGTAGCGCCGGTAGTCTTCATTGTATGCTTTGCGACATTCTATACAGCTAATTCCAATGCGACATACGATTACGGCTTCATATGGACATTCTACGAATCCAAGCCCACCATGCTGATCGATTACCTGGCTTATGTTGTTTTCGAGTTCGGATTATGGGTATTGCTCATACACAAGAAGTATAAGAAGGACTGGATGTTCTGGTGCGCTTTCATAACGATGCTGATCATTCCGATCTATAAGATGAGCGGTCCTAATGATCTGCTCATGAGAGGCTCGATGGCGCCTCTGTTTGCGATCTGTCTTTATGCCGTGATGTTCGTAACAGACAGCTTCAACGAGATGATGGAAAAGGGCAACAGGAAGGTCAAGCCGAGACTTATAGTTCTGACGCTCCTCGTTGCAGCATACACGAGCTTCAACTTTATGCTGACATCAACGCTCCTCACGTCCATGACCTATATGAAACTGGAACCTGAAGCTGACATCAAGACCGGCATCGAATCTTTCGGCAACATCAATGATGAGCAGTATATTGTTATGGTACAGGCGCAGTTCTACGTGTATGATTACGAGAATAACGTATTCTTTAAGTATCTGGCAAAGTAATTACGTTTAATAATTCTAATGGGGAACTATATATGGAAGACATTACCAATGTATTTGATTTCTATAACAGCGGCGCTGAGATTGGACGTCTCGAAAGAGGCCTTGGCGTTATCGAGTTTTACAGATCCAAAGAGATAATCTCGAAGTATCTGACAGGTTCAGGCCTGACCGTCTGCGACGTCGGCGGCGGTATCGGCCGTTATTCTGAGTGGCTCGCAGAGCAGGGCGATAATGTGACTCTGATAGAGCTCGCACCTGTTGCTGTCGAATATGCCAACAAGGAAATGAAGACGCCTTATGTTGCCAAAGTCGGCGACGCAAGAGAACTCGATGTTCCTTCAGAATCCTGTGACGCAGTGCTCCTCATGGGACCTTTATATCATCTGATGAATCTGTCTGACAGAATGACTGCCATAACTGAAGCTTACAGGATCCTAAAGCCCGGCGGACTTTTATTTGCTGCCGGCATCTCGAAATTCAGCTCTGCCACATGGGCATTGTCGGTCTATGGCAACGGCGTCGACTTTATAGATGATGATGTCTATATGGATATGTTAAGGCACGAAATGGCTACGGGTGAGCACATCCGTCCCGCCACATATCCGAGGATAATCGCCGACGCATATTTCCACACACCGGAAGGCCTTTGTTCCGAGCTTTCCGACGGCGGATTCTCAATATTGGGTAAGCATGCCGTAGAAGGCTGCGTCTGGTTTACTCCTGAGCTGAACAGCAAGTGGGAAGATCCTGACAGACGCGAGAGATTACTTGAGATAATACATGCATCTGAGACCGATGATTCGATGATGGGAATCAGCCCGCACTTTTTGATCGTTGGAAAAAAGTGAATGTCAATAATTTCGAAAAGTGATAACGGCTGGGAACTGCATACTGTTGCTAACGGAAGTCTCTCTTGTGAGAATTCAAAATTGGACAGCAACGATATAGATGTTGTCGAGAAAATGATCCTGCCGGAATTCG
>JAEEGJ010009714.1_pt1 | contig 25516 bp, 16 predicted proteins | sample 8958761 | NCBI WGS metagenome assembly JAEEGJ01 (sample SAMN16246546, study PRJNA631951) | gut metagenome | biome: gut microbiome; feature: rumen; material: RS-attached | host: Bos | place: Iran: Karaj | collected 2018-10 | reverse complement strand
CGTGGTGTGCATCGCTTCGCGCAGGTAGTTGTTACCGCGGAAAGCGAAGGAAAGGTTTGAAAGACCGCCCGAAATGCGCACGCCGGGAAGGTTGTCCATAATCCAGCGGACCGCGCGGATAAAGTCGATGGCGTAGGCATTGTGTTCTGCCATGCCCGTAGCGACTGTCAAAACGTTCGGGTCGTAAATAATGTCAGAGGGGTCGAAGCCGAGTTTTTTGACCATGATGTCGTAAGCGCGGGCGGCAATTTGCACGCGGCGCTCGTAGTTGGTGGCCTGACCTTCTTCGTCAAAGAGCATCACGATGACGGCACCGCCGAGGCGCTTGATGGTGCGCGCGTGATCAATGAAAGCTTGTTCACCCATCTTGAGGGAGATGGAATTCACGATGCACTTGCCTTGGGCGCACTTGAGGCCCGCTTCGATCACTTCGAATCGGGAAGAGTCCACCATGATGGGCACGCGGCTGATGGCCGGGTCCGAAGCGAGCAAGTTCAGGAAGGTCTGCATTTCGGCGGTAGCATCCAAGAGGCCGTCGTCCATGTTCACGTCGATCACGTCGGCGCCGTCTTCGACTTGCTTGCGGGCGATGTCGAGTGCTTCTTCGTAATTCTTTTCGTTGATGAGGCGGAGGAACTTCTTGGAGCCAGCCACGTTGCAGCGTTCGCCCACCTTCACAAAATCTTCGGCGTTGCAGCTGTCGGCACCGTTGCTCGGACGCACCTGCTCCTTGAACAGCGGTTCCAAACCCGCGAGGCGGAGCAGCGGGCTCGTGGCATACTTGGGCGCGGGCTTTCTGCGTTCGTAATCGGCGGGCAATGCGTCAAGCATCTTGCGCATCGCGGCGATGTGTTCCGGTGTGGTACCGCAGCAACCGCCAATCATGTTCACGAGCTTGTCGTCCAGGTACACGCCCATGAGCCGCACCATGTCTTCGGGCGTGTCGTCGTAACCGCCGAACTGGTTCGGTAGACCCGCGTTCGGGTGACAGCTGATGTAGCAGGGCGCGACCTTGCCCATACGGCGCAGGTACGGCACCATGCCGTCGGCTCCGAGGCCGCAGTTGAGGCCGATGGATAGCGGATGCATGTGCATCACGCTCACGGCGAATGCTTCTACCGTCTGGCCCGAAAGCGTACGGCCCGAGGCGTCGCTCACCGTCATGGAGAACATGACTTCCACAGGTTTGAGGTCGGCGGCTTTGTCACCGGCGTCGGCAGCGCGTTTTTCCATCACTTTGACAAAAGCACTTGCGGCGGCCTTCGCGTTCAGCGTATCAAAAATCGTTTCAATCAGAATCGCATCGACGCCTTCTTCCACCAGCACCTGAATCTGTTCCAGGTAGGCATCTTCCAGTTCGTCAAAAGTAATGCTACGGCTCGCGGGGTCGTTCACGTCTTCGCTCATGGAGAGCATCTTGCTCGTGGGACCCACGTCGCCCAGAATGTACACCTGGCGACCGTACTTTTCCATGGCCTCTGCCGCGGCCTGCTTCGCAATTTTCACGGCGGCGCGGTTCATTTCGGCAATGCGGTGTTCCTGGTGGTATTCATGCTGGCTCACGCGCTGGCTTGAGAAAGTATTCGTCGTCAAACAGTCCACGCCCGCATCCACGTAACGGCGCTGGATATCAAGAATGATATCCGGCTTTTCGATGGAGAGCATGTCGTTGTTCGCGCCCTTGATGCCGTAAGTCTGGATGACAGAACCCATGCCGCCATCGAGCAGCATCATCTTGCTTTCAAAAGCTTCGCGTAAAGTCATTTTCTTGTCCATGGCACGAACCGCCGTATTTTACGTTTTATGCATTTATTTAGTTTTATGCATAAATATAGAAAAGTTTTTATTTAGTCTGCATATCAGCATTGCGAATGATGGGGAATCCGCCGCCACCCTCGTCTTTTTCGTAATCGAAATCGCCTTCGACAATGATGGCATCGCCTTCGGCCGGGTATTCGTCGGGGAACTTGCGGGGTTTTGCTAGCTCAAAGGCCAGCCCTTGCGAACAGCAGGCGAGAGCGTCGGCGATCACGCAGCCGTAAAAACGCCGGTCAATTTGGTCATCGTAGTAGCTCGAAAATACGCCGCCCATCCGGATGCGTTTTCCTTGGAACTTGGCGGGTTCTGTTACCATGCGGTTGACCAGGGCGAACACGACGGTGCCGCTCATTTTAGTCAAGTCAAAATGAAGGGTCTTGATCTGGCCTGGTTTTTGCGCGAAGCTGGGTAATGCAAGCGCAAATAAAACGAGAAACAAAAATATTTTGGACAATGTTAAACTCTTTTGTCGCGAATCAGGCTAATAAGGCAAATGATTCCGAACACCACGATGTCCATGGCCACGATGGTAGAACCCACGGGCGTCCCTGCCAAAATGGCAATCAAGATTCCGGTAAGCGAACACAAGACCGAGATAATGCCTGCGGCAACGGTTACCGAGAAAAAGCTCTTGAAAAGACGCATGGCTGAAAGGGCCGGGAATACGACCAAGGCAGACACCAGCAAGGCGCCCACCAGGTTCATGGCGAGAACGATGATGACGGCGATAATCACGGCAACGAGGATGTTGTAAAGCATCACGCGCACGCCTGTCGCCTGGGCGAAATTTTCGTCAAAGGTGATTGCAAAAATTTTATGGTAGAAAATAACGAATACGGTAAGTACAGCAATGGAAAGTGCCACGCAAAGGTAGACTTCTTCTACCTTGAGCGTGAGAATCGATGTAGAGCCGAAAAGCGTGGTGCATACGTCGCCCGAAATATTTGCCGACGTAGAGAAAATATTCATGAGCAAGTAACCGATAGCGAGCGCGCCCACCGATACCATGGCGATGGCGGCATCGCCTTTGACCTTTGCCTTTTTGCCCGAGCACAAAAGCAGTACGGCGACTGCGATGGTAATCGGGAGAATAATCAGCATGTTGTTGGTTACCTTGAGCACGGCTGCAATCGAAAGCGCGCCGAAGGCCACGTGAGAAAGGCCGTCGCCAATGTAGGAATAGCGTTTGAGCACAAGGGTGACGCCCAGGAGCGACGAACACAGCGAAACGAGTACGCCCACGATAATCGCATAGCGCACAAACGGGAAATCCAGGTAGAAGAAGAGCTTGTCGAGTAATTCTGGCATGGGACTATCCTCTCCTATCTTCGATGGGATCGAAATCCAGAATGCGGCTGGATTCTCTGTGGGCGGCTTCGAGATCGTGCGTCACCATGATGATGGTCATGCCACTCTTGTGCAAGTCGCTAATGATTCGGTACATGGATTCGGTCGATTCCGGATCGAGACCGGTGACGGGCTCGTCGAGCAACAGCAAACGTTCGGCGGCGCAGAGGGCCCGGGCCAAAAGCACGCGTTGCCTTTGGCCCCCCGAAAGTTCGCGGAAGCAGGCCTTGCGCAAACTTTCGGTCCGCGTAAGCGCCATGCACTCCATGGCGCGTTCCCGGTGGGCCCTCTTGTAAAACGGCAAGAGTCCTTTTTTACCCTGGAACGCAGAGAGCACGATTTCTTCGACCGACGCCGGAAAATCTTTCTGCACGTTCGTGATTTGCGGCAAGTAGCCAATCTGGTTTCGCGTAAGGCCGTCGCACAATTCGATACTTCCACTCTTGGGCGAAAGCAGCCCCGAAATGCCGCGCAAAAGCGTGGTCTTTCCGGAACCGTTGCGGCCCACGATGCAAAGGTATTCCCCTGCATTAATATCGTAGTCGAAATCGCTCACGATATCTTTGTTCCCGTACCCAAGTGTCAATTGACGGCACTTAATCAAAACCATAGTGAACCTACTTCAAAGCCTTTTTGATCACTTCAAGATTTTCGCGCATAATGTCGAGGTAGTTTGCGGAATCCATCTGCGAAGTCTTGATGGACTGCATCGAATTAAGCGTAAGCACCTCGGCGGTCTTGGACTTTTTGCTTGCGGCAAGTACTGCCTGCGCAATCTTGCCGTTGCCACCGTCGATCGTGAAGATGGCGGGCAGCGCTAACGAATCCATTTTGTTGGCGAGGAAGGCGACCGTCTCGAAACTTGCCTCGCTTTCGGCGGAACAGCCAACAAACGCGGCATAATACTTAATGCCATAATCGTCCACCAGATAACGAAACGGGAACCTGTCGCCGAACAGGACTGTCTTGTGGGTGACGCTATCCATCGCGGCGCGGTATTGGGCATCCAGGGCGCTGATCTTTGCGATGTAAAGGCCTGCGTTCATGTGGTATTCCATGGCGTGAGCCGTATCTGCTTTTGAAATGGCGTCTGCGAGGGCCATCACCAGGATTTCGGCATTCTTCAGCGAGAGCCAGACGTGTTCATCGTTTTCGACTTCTTCGGCGTGAGCTTCGTGCTCGTGATGATCTTCGTGAGCCTCGTGTTCATCGGCATGTTCATGATGGTGTTCGTGTTCCTCTTCGGCTTGCATGCCTTCGACGACTTCTTCGGCCTTGACGCGGTCGCCCAAAGCCTCGAGCAAGTTCACCTGCACGCGCTTTTCGTTGGGCGTTGCCTCAAGGGCCTTTTCGATCCATTCGTCCGATTCGCCGCCGACGTACACGATCATGTCGGCCTTGGCGATTGTGGCGATGTCGGCTGCCGAGGGCTTGTAACTGTGCAAGTCCATGCCGTTCTTGATCAGGAGCGTCAGGTCCAGGGAATCGGCCTGGTTGCCCAGGATTTCCTTGAGCCAGGCGTACTGCGGGTAAATGGTGGCGACAACGGAAATCTTCTTGCCGTTTGCAGCCTGTTCAAGATTCTTCTTTTCGGAATCCGTGTTGCACGCTATAAAGAGTGTAAGTAGCGCAAAAATAGATGCAATGAATGCAATCTTCTTCATTAAAAGTCCTTCGCCGTTTTGGCGTGAAATTGAATGTGTGAATAAGTCCGGTGTTTATCGGAACACATCAATTCAGCAGCAGGACTTTTTTTGAAACAAGTGTTGCGGGCTGCGAGATCGCGGCCTTGAAACAAATTAATTTGAAATAGAAAAATCGTAACGCAAGTTCAAACGGCGCCACCACCAGTTCCATGCAAACCGAAATCAGTTCCAGGCAACGGTGAATATGGTGGCACACGTGGCAATGTTCGCCGTGGCAATGGTGTTCCATGTGCTTGGCCACGTAAAGCGATGCCAAGACCACAAGCAGCTTGTTGAACAGGGCGTTAACCATGACGCCTCCGCGAACAGCCGGAGCAGCGCCCGAGCAAAACCGATTGCTGTTGGTCGAGCTCGAATCCGCTGCGCTGTACCGAAAGCTGCAACACCTTGAGTGCCGGGCCTTCCAGGTGAAAGAACTTGCCGCATTCCTTGCACACGAGGTGCATCTTTTCTTCGCATTGTCCGGGGCCCGTGTAGCGGTATTGGAGTTCGTTGTTGTCGTCGGCGCCGACAATCTGCACGACTCCCGCCTTTTCCATTCGGGCGAGGTTCCTATATATAGTACTCAGTGAAACTTCGGGCAGGCTCTGGGCAATGCCGGAGGCCTTGAAAATCCGGTCGGGATTTTCGGCCATGTAATCCAGGATCATTTGCCGCGCTTGCGTCTTGTATTCCACTTGTTCCTCTTGAACCGCGAATTTGCGAATCGTTCGCAAAATTTAGTAAAATTGAGAATGATTTGCAAATGTTGTGCCGAAAACGCCGTTTTTTAGCGAAAATCCAAAAAAACGGGAATTTTCCCCCACCTTGTGACGGCTGTCACGAAGTTTTTGGACAAAACGTCCACGGCAATTTTAGTACGAGTATATGTTTTTTTACCTGCAAAGTCTATTTTATTATTGTAAATATACGGGTAAAAAATTATGGTTACGTTTTCTGACATATCGGATTATCGCGACTTCCTGAAGGAGTACTACGATCGCAGGAAGGCAGAAATGCCTTTCTACTCGTACCGTATGATGGGGGATAAGCTGGGGTTGGATTCCAGCTACCTTTATCGTGTGTTGCAGAAGAAGCAGCACTTGCCGGCTCATGCACTCCCCGCCGCGAAGGAAATCCTTGATCTGTCCGGTCGTGAGGCCGAATACTTTGACTTGCTGTTCTCCGCAGCAGTAACCAAGGACAAGGCTAAGCGCGAAGAGCTCATGGCTAAAGCCCTCGATCTTCGTGATGTGGACCGCCACAGCCTGCAGGCTGCCGAGCTCAAGCTGCTCGAGAACTGGTGGATTCCGGCCGTGCGCGCCTACCTCGAACTGAACGGTGGCGTGGTTAACGTAAAGCAGATTTCTAGAGACCTGTGCCCCCCGATTACCGAGGCCCAAGCTCAGGAAGCTATCGACACCTTGCTGGAAGTCGGCTTGGTCAAGAAGATGGCTTCGGGTAAATTGGCAGTTACGGACGCCCATTTGACTGTGGGTGGCCCCGAAAAGAAACAGGCTGTCCGCCATTTCCAGAAAGAAGTGCTCTCTTTGGCGAGCGATGCGCTTGATAACATCCCCGTTGACGAAAGAAATATTTCTACTCTTACATTGTCCGTGGACCAGTCCTGCTTCGATGACTTGGGTGATATGCTTAGGGAATTTAGGCGCTTGGTCCAGAAAAGGGTGGACAGTGCCAAAAACTCCGACCGGGTAATGCAGCTTTCTATGGCGTTCTATCCGATTGCGCGTAAGGGCGGTGTCCGTACCGTTGATTCTGTGGAGGGCGACAAAAGGGAGTCCAAATGAAGAAATGGGTGTGGCATATAGGTTTTGCAGCAGCAGTGGGAGCGCTCATTGCGGCGTGTTCCAGCAGCAACGGCATTGACCCGAGTGCAGGTACTTCGCTTGAGACGGAGAACTCGGTTGCCGTGGTGCTCGCTGTGAAGCAGAGCGATGGTTCGCCTGCTGCCCGTACCAAGGTCTTGGTGCGCCCGGTCGATTTCCTGGCGGGTGCTAATAATATGGATCTTGTCAAGGACCACGAAAAGGGAGAATCCCGAGTGGTCGTATCCGATTCTACTTTGGGTATCTTGAATCTCGAAACCGACGAGCAGGGCCGGTTGAACCTCAAGAGACTCAAACCCGGTACTTATAATGTGGAAGCACGTCAAGATACTACCAAGGCGTTTGTGCGCGTGGTGGTGACCGATGTGTCTCGCGATTCTGTGTCTATCAAGCTCGAACCGACTGGCGCAGTTTCGGGTCAGGTGTACTTGCCCGAAAACGAATCGTCCGTGACGGTGGGCGTCAAGGGACTTGATTACTTTGTTGAAACTGACGAAGACGGCAAGTTCGAATTCCGCCACCTGCCGAAGGGCTTGCTCACTTTGGTCGGCTTTACCTTCCATACTTACAAGACTCTCGACATGGACGGCAAGCCGTCGGCAATCAGCAATCTGTTGACGATTGGCTCCAGCAATGCGAAGGTGGAACCTGGCAAGACGACGGATGTGACGATTGGCCAGAAACAGGCTCCCGCTCCCGATACGACTGTCAAGGAAGACGTCTACCCGGTGGTGCTTTTCGCTGACTTCGAAGACAGCACTTATGGCTGGTATATTTCCAGGTCCAAATATGCCGAGGCACAACTGGATGCCGAAAAGAACGTGGCTGGCCGTAAGGGCATGTCCGCTCACTTCGTGTACCAGAATGATTCCAACGCCAACTGGGCCTTGATGGGACGTGCCTTGAGCGGAATGACGGACATGAGCGAACTTGATTCCGTGGTGTTCTGGGCACGCTCTAGCGTCGGTGATTCTTCTCAGTGGATCAGCCTGTCGTTCGATGTTCTCCTCGATTCTGCAGCTCTCGATAGCACTGGCTACGAAAACGGTAAGGCCTGGGTGCACATGGAACTCGATACCGCTTGGACGCGCTACGTGGTGACTCCGGAAGACTTGATGGAGCCTGACGAACACAATACCGGTGGCAATATCGGTTGGGACGAAGTCAAGAAGCACGTGACGAACCTGAACTTCTTCGGCGGTGGCGTCACGGAAGGCACGCCGTACGAAATGTGGGTCGATGACATCACGATTTACGGTGTCAAGGACCTGGAATAGTTCAACGCTCTAATTTTGGAACAAAACCCCGCGAAAAGCGGGGCTTTTTTTTTGTGCATATTGACAAAGTGTCAATGGAAAGTGTCCTCCGGGACACTTTTTTTTGTGTTTCTGAGGATAATTTTGGAATTAGAAGGTTTGGTAGTGTTTATGCCTTCGAAGGAGTCCATATGGATCTTAGGAATGTTTGGAATTTTGCTGGTCTGAAAAAGACCGCTTGTATGGTTGCGGGTCTTGCCGCATTTGGCTTGGCCGACAACCCGATTTCGAGTTACCACTACTTGGCTGACCCAGGTGCCGCTGCCGACGACACGTATTTCTACGTGATTACCGACTCCGATGACCCGGCCGCATACGATGCGAAAGGTTACAATATCAAGGCCTTGTATGGATTCCGTACCAAGGATATGAAGAACTGGACCGACTTCGGTATCATTTACGATGCCCGCAAGGTGGACGGTATCGGCGATATCTGGGCATCCGGCATTGCGGTGAACCCCAATGACCACAGGCTGTACATCGTGTTCCCCGATGGCGGTGGTGGCGGTATCGGCCTTATCGGTGCCGACAGCATTGCCGGCCCCTGGACAAACCCCGTTCCAGGCAACAAGAAGCTCATCAACAACTGGAATGGCGGTCTCGCGGACTGCGACGGCATCGGCTGGTGCTTTGACCCGGCAATCTTCTTCGATGACGACGGTACAGGCTACTTCACCTTCGGTGGCGGTAACAGCAATAGCCGCCCGGCCAGGGACAACAACAACGATATCTTCAACATCTACAAGTTGAACAGGGATATGAAGGGCTTCGATGTAAGCAGCAAGACTCACCTGATGATCGGTGGTCCGAGGGCGATGGAAGCCTCTTACATTCACAAGTACAAAGGCAATTACTACCTGTCTTACAGTACGGCTGACTTGCGCATTGCCTACGGTATGTCCAAGAACCCCATGGGCCCTTATGAATACAAGGGTATCTTCATGGGCAACCCGAGCATTAACGGTCAGAATATTAACGCGAGCAACAATAACCATCATGGCATTGCCGAATTCAAGGGCCATTGGTATGTGGCATACCATGACCGCCGCATTGCAAACGGTTACGACGGCCTGGAAAAGATTCCTGCCGATGACGGCAAGGCGAATCCGGTACCGGGATTCCACCGTAGCGTGAGCGTTGACGAGTTCTACTACAACAGCGACGGCACCATGAAGGAACTGACCTTCACGAAGGAAGGCCCGAAGCAGATTGAGAACTTCGATCCGTACGACTGGTACCCGGCTCTCACGAGTTCCAAGCAGAAGGGCATCCGTAGCCGTTCCAACTGGAGCCCGGGCAAGGTTGCTGAGCACCTGTTGCTCCCGCTTTCCACGAAGGAATCCTGGATTCGCGTGAGTGGCGTTGACTTTGGTACTGCGGCCACCGGTTTCGTGGTGCAGGCCGCAAGTGCAGCCGACGGCAACAAGATTGAAATCCACACGGGTTCTGCAACGGGTACGCTTGCTGGCACTTGTACCCTCAAGAATACGGGCAACAAGTCTACCTTCGCCGAAACCAAGTGCGAAGTTACTGGCCTCAAGGGCATCGTGGAAAGTGTATTCCTGGTGTTCAAGGGTTCTCAGGATTCTACCATGGCAATCAAGGCCTGGGGCTTCGAAGGCAGCGGAACCACTCCGCCGACTCCGCAGACTCCGTATGGCGACAAGGCTGTGACGATTCCGGCCAAGATTGAAGCCGAAAACTATGACGTTCCGGGTACGGGTCGTGGCGACGAAGCTCAGTCCTATAGCGACAACGAATCCGAAAACCAGGGCGATGCCGAATTCCGTACCGACTTGGGAGTCGACATCGTGCTCGGCGGCACGGGCAAGGCTATCGGTTACACGGCTGCTGGCGAATGGCTGGAATACTCCATTGTGGTTCCTGCCGATGGCGAATACGCTCTGAAGGCATATGCTTCTACGGGTATGGAAAACGGCGCCAGCTTCTGCCTGCTGGTGGATGGCAAGGCCGTGGGCGATACCGTGAAGGTTTCGCAGACGGGCGAAGACTGGAGCGTCTACGAAGAATTCGAAGCCGGCAAGGCAACCCTTACCAAGGGCGAACACATTGTCCGCTTGGTGATTACCGGCGACAACGTGAACGTGGACTGGTTCTCGATTGGCGAAGTGACCACGGGAATTCATCAGAATGCCAAGCTGAATGTTGCCTCTGTTTCGACTTACGACGTGTTCGATTTGAGCGGCAAGAAGATTGCAAGCTTTAAGGCCCGCAACATGATCGAAGCTTCCAAGATGTGGCACGACGGTTCCGTGAAGGGTTCTGAAAAGGCCCGCGGCGTGAACCTGATCCGCAATCGTACCACCGGAATGGTCTCCAAAATCCGCACTGCGAAGTAAAATTTTGTAAATAAAGCCATTGACAAATAGTCAAAGAAAAGTGTCCTCCGGGGCACTTTTTTTGGTGCTTTTGAAGATAATTTTAAAGATGGAAGGTGTGGTGTTTTACCTTCAGAGGAGTCCTTTATGGATGTTTGGAATGTGAAAGGCCTGAAGAAGGCCGCGTGTTTGGTTATGGGTTTGGCGGCTTTCGGCCTTGCCGACAACCCGATTTCTACTTACCATTACCTGGCAGACCCGGGTGCTGCCGCTGACGATGAGTACTTCTATATCATCACGGACTCCGATGACCCGGCTCCGTATAATTCTAACAGTTACAAGATTTACGCCCTTTATGCATTCCGCAGTAGGGATATGCAGAACTGGACCGACTTCGGCATTATTTACGATGCCCGTAAGGTGAGCGGCATTAACGACATTTGGGCTTCTGGCATTGCCGTGCATAACGGCACGTTCTATATCGTGTTCCCCGATGGCGGTGGCGGCGGCATTGGCTACATCAAGGCTCCTGCAATTGAAGGTCCCTGGACAAACGCCGTGGGTAACGGCAAAGATAAACTTGTCGGTGGCCGCGGCATCATCGGCTGTGATGGCGTTGCTTGGTGCTTTGACCCGGGTATCTTTATCGATGACGATGGAACCACCTATGTGACGTGGGGCGGCGGCGAAAGCACCAGCCGTCCGAACACCGACAACTTCGATATCGTCAAGCTGAATGACGCGAAGAATGCTCCGGTGGGTAACGGTTCCCACGTGAAGGTGAACAACTTGCAGACGCGCAAAATGCTCGAAGCTTCTTACATCCATAAGCACAAGGGTACTTACTACTTCTCGTACAGTACCGGTTGGCAGCAGGGTGCTCCGACGATTGACTACGGTATGTCCAACAACGTGATGGGCCCCTACACTTGGAAGGGTACCATTCTGGGCGACCCGAGCATGAACGGCCGCAGCATCAACGGCAACAACAACCACCATGGTATTGCTGAATTCAAGGGCCATTCCTACGTGGTGTATCATGACCGCCGTATTGCCAAGGGCCACAATGGTTTGGAAATTATCCCGGCCGATGACGGTCGCGCCAATCCGAACGAAGGTTACCACCGTAGCGTTTCTGTAGACGAAATGTTCTACAATGCCGATGGTACCATTAAGCAGGTGGTTTGCACCAACGAAGGTCCGGAGCAGATTGAAAACTTTGATCCGTACGATTGGTATCCGGCTCTCACGAGCTCCAAGCAGAAGGGCATTCGTAGCCGCTCTAACTTTGTGCAGGGCAAGGCTGCAGAACATGTGTTGCTCCCGCTTTCGACCAAGGAATCTTGGCTCCGCGTGAGCGGTGTGGACTTCGGTACTGCGGCAACGGCTTTCAAGGTTGAAGCTGCAAGCGCCACTGACGGCAACAAGATTGAAATCCGCACGGGTTCTGCAACGGGTACGCTGGCTGGTACTTGTAACCTCAAGAATACCGGCAACAAGAACACCTATGCTGAAACCACTTGCGAAGTGGAAGGCCTGAAGGGCATTGTCAAGCAGTTGTTCCTGGTGTTCAAGGGCGCTCAGGATTCTACCATGGCTATTAAGGCTTGGGGCTTTGAAGGCAGTGGTTCTACTCCTCCGACTCCGCAGTCTCCGTTCGGCGGCAAGGCTTGGGAAATTCCGGGCAAAATCGAAGTCGAAAACTTCGATGAACCGGGTGTCGGCCGCGGCAGCGAAATCAAGTCTTACAGCGAAAACGATTCCGAAGATCACGGTGCCGAAAGCAATGGCGGCAAGAGCTACCGCGAAGGTACCGGTGTCGACATTTACAAGAAGGCAACCGGCGGCTATGTGGTGGGCTACAACCAGTCCGGCGAATGGCTTGAATACACGGTGAAGGTGGCCAAGGATGGCGATTACACCATGTACGCCTCTGTCGCAACGGACAATTCTACTGCCGGCTTCACACTTTCTATCGATGACAACAAGATTGCCGATGTCGCAGTCTCTGGTTCCAGCTGGGATGACTTTGAAAGCGTGAAGGCCAATGTGTCTCTGAAGGCTGGCGAACATATTCTGCGCATGACGGTAACGGGCGACTGGTTCGACATCGACTACATCAACTTTGTCGAAGGCAAGGACGCTCCGGAAACGACGACGGGTCTTGCTGGCAATGTGAAGCTGAATGCGGCCAAGGTGGCAACGTTCGACGTGTTCGACTTGACTGGCAAGAAGGTGGCAAGCTTTACGGCTCGCAACATGGCCGAAGCTTCCAAACTCTGGCAGAGTGGTTCCATTCAGGGTAGCGAAAAGGCTCAGGGAATTAGCCTGATTCGCAACCGCGCAAACGGCGCAATGGCCAAGGTGCGTACAACCAAATAAGTTTCCCATAAACACATCCAACCAGGAGGACACCCCCGAATGGGGGTGCCCTTCCTTGGGAAGGGAAACTTAAGAATTTTTTGTGACAAATAAGGAGTCGTGATATGAGGATTCAAAAAATTGCAAAGAGTGTGGGCCTAGCCTTTGGAGTGGTTGGCCTTTGGAGTTCGGCAATGGCCTCGACGGTCAATGTCGACGTAACGGAAGAACACCAGGTCATTCGCGGTTTTGGCGGCATGGTGCATAACCAGTGGCAGGGCGGTGGCGGACTTTCTGAAGCCGATGCCAAGATTGCCTTTGGTACGGGCGATGGAACGCTTGGCCTGAATACGCTGCGTATTCCGGTGTATGCAAATTCCAGTGACTTCAACAAGGAAGTTCAGGCTGCAAAGTATGCAAAAAAATACGCCGGCGACGACTTTATTCTGTATGCAACTCCGTGGACTTCTCCGTATGCGGGCGCAAACCAGCACATGTCTTCTTCGAACTACCAGAAGTACGTGGACCACCTGAACAGCTTTAACGATTACATGAAGAACCAGGGCGTTCCCCTGTACGCCATCTCCATCAGTAACGAACCGGACTGGTGCCATGAATGGGCTTGTTGGAGCGCAGACGAAATCTACAACTTCACCAAGGGCTATGCCGATAAAATGCGCAAGAACGGCGTCAAGGTGATTTCGACGGAATCGTTCCGCTACGACAAGAATCTTTACAACAAGGTCTTGAACGATGCCAATGCCCTCAAGAACTGGGACATTCTCGGTGCGCACTTCTATGCCAGCGACAGAAGGACCGGTGACAACTTCTTCCAGTATTCTTTGGCTGACCAGAAGGGCGTGGAACGCTGGATGACGGAACACTACACCGAAAGCCAGGGCAGCGGTAACTACTGGCGCACGATTACGAACACGGGCGACCAGGCAAACCCCAACAAGCGCGATACCGTGAACGCCATGGATGTGGCTTACGAAATCCACCGCGCCATGGTTGTGGGCAACTTCAATCAGTACACCTGGTGGTACATCCGTCGTTGCTATGGCCTGATCATGGAAAAGGACTTTGGCAACAAGCTTCAGATTCCGAGCAACGAAATCGGCAAGATTTCTAAGCGTGGTTACGTGATGAGCCAGTTTGCCCGATTCATCCGCCCGGGTGCCGTGCGCGTGGGTGCTACGGCAAATCCCGAGAAGGAAGTTTTTGCCAGTGCTTACAAGAGTTCCGAAGGCGACTCCGTGATTGTGGTGCTCGTGAACCGCGATTACAAGAATTCCAAGACCGTAACGGTTAACGTGAAGGGTGCCGATGTGGAATCGTTCCATGTGTACACCACGAGCGAAGCAAAGAATGCTAAGTACGAAGGTGAAGTCGAAGTCAAGAATGGCTCTGTAACCATTACGATGGATGCGGGCAATTCTGGTAACAAGGACTGCATCGTGACGCTCGTGGGCGTGGGAACGCCTGCAGAACCAGTACCGCGCGAACCGTTTGGCGGCAAGGCTGTGGAACTCCCGGGCAAGATTGAAGCCGAAAACTTTGACGTTCCGGGTACCGGCAAGGAAAACAAGACCTATTACGACTCCGATTCCGAAAATCATGCTTGCACCGACGAAGGCAAAACTGCCGAGTGCTCCAAGGTTCGTGAAGATACGGGCGTCGATATTTACAAGAAGTCCTCTGGCGCTGTCGTAGTGGGCCATAACCAGGCTGGCGAATGGCTCGAATATACTGTGAACGTGAAGGAAGCTGGCGAATACACCATGACCGCTTCTGTCGCGACGGGCAATACGGATCCGGGCTTTACGCTTTCGATCGATGGCAAGTCCCTGGCCGAGGTTCCGGTTTCCGGTTCCAGCTGGGATGAATTTAAGGATGTCACGGCCAAGGTGACGCTCCCGGCTGGCGAACACATTCTCCGCCTCGAAGTGACGACCTCCTGGTTCGATATCGATTACCTCAAGTTCGAAAAGCCGTGCGAAGACTGCAATACGGGTATTGCCGACGCTCGCCTGAGCTTGCCGACCGAAGCCGAAAACTATCGCATTTTCGATATGAACGGCGGATTCCTCGGTATGGTTACCGCAACGAGCATGCCGGAACTCCGCAGCAATGCGGCTAACCTCGTGAAGCGCGGTGGTGCCTACCTGGCCAAGTCCATGAGCGGCCGCACCAAGCTCATCCAGGTGACAAAATAGGCTTTTTTCAAGCCGATTTATGGAGAAAATCCCGGAATGTTTCCGGGATTTTTCGTTTGTTGACGGTTTATCCATAGAACATGTGTACGGGGGGGCAAAAAAAGGGGGCTTTTGAGGATAGTTTTAGAGTATTGCAAAAGGAGTGTGATATGGATATCAAGAAGATTTCCGAGTTTTTGACCCCAGCCCTTTGGCTTGCGGGCGGGTTGATGATGCTTGCGACAATTGCAAACGCGGCACCGGACCCGAATTTCCACATTTACATTGCGTATGGCCAGTCCAACATGGAAGGCAACGCGACGAACTTCGACAAGAATGTCGACGGAAAGGAACATCCGCGCGTAAAGATGTTCGCAACGACGTCTTGCAGTAACCTTGGTCGCCCGACAGTGGGCGAGATGTACCCAGCAGTGCCTCCGATGTTCAAGTGCAACCAGGGCCTTTCTCCGGCAGACTGGTTTGGCCGCCACATGGCAGACTCCTTGCCCGATGTGACAATCGGTATTATCCCGGTGGCGCAGGGCGGCACGAGTATCCGCCTGTTCGACCCCGATGACTACAAGGCCTATATTGCATCTGCTGCCGATTGGCTCCAGAGCGGCGTGAAGGCTTACGGTAACGATGGTAACGCCATGGGCCGAATCATCGAAGTCGCCAAGAAGGCCCAGGAAAAGGGCGTGATCAAGGGTATCATTTTCCACCAGGGCGAAACCGATGGCGGCATGAGCAACTGGGAACAGATCGTTAAGAAGACCTACGAATACATGCTCGCGCAGCTGGGCCTTAAAGCCGAAGAAACCCCGTTTGTCGCCGGCGAAATGGTGGACGGCGGTTCTTGCGCGGGCTTTAACAGCCGCGTGCACAATCTTTCCAAGTACATCGTCAACTTTGGCGTGGCAAGCTCCAAGGGCTACGGAAGCAAGGGCGACGGTCTGCATTTTACCGTAGAAGGCTACCGCGGCATGGGTCAGCGTTACGCCCAGGAAATGCTGAAACTGGTGAATGTGACTCCGGTGGATCCTGAACCGCAGACTCCGTTCAAGGGAGAAGCTCTTGCGATTCCGGGCAAGATTGAAGTCGAGGACTTCGATATTCCGGGTAAGGGCCGGAACGAAGACGGTACCACCAACGATTCTTACAGCGACGATAGCGAAAACCACGGCGATTCCGACTACCGCAAGGATACCGGCGTAGACCTTTACAAGAAGGCTACCGGAATTGCCGCCGGTTACAACACTACCGGCGACTGGCTCGAATGGACGGTCAATGTTGCCGAAGCTGGCGATTACACTGCTGCCGCTTCTGTCGCTACCGAAGGTGAAGGCGCCTTTACGCTTTCTATCGACGGCAAGTCCATTGGCGAATTTACGGTCACGGGTTCTAGCTACGATGATTTCACCGAAGTCAAGCAGAAGGTGACTCTCCCGGCCGGTAAGCATATCCTGCGCATGGATGTGACGCAGCAATACTTTGATATCGACTACATCAAGTTTGATGCGGACTGCGCCGATTGCGACACCAAGATTACCGATGTACGCCTGAACATGCCGACCGAAGCCGAAAACTTCCGCCTTTTCGACATGAACGGTACCTATCTTGGCGTGGTCCGCGCAACGGGCAAGGCGGAACTCCGCAAGAATGCCGCTAACCTGGTCAAGCGTGGCGGATCCTACATGGCGAAGTCCATGAACGGCCGCACGATGATGATTCAGGTGGCGAAATAGGCCTTTTGCGGCCTAGCCGTCAATTAAAATTTACAAAAGGATTGGGAAAACCCCGGAATGTTTCCGGGGTTTTGCTTTTGTTGACTATTTATCCATAAATCTTGGCGTTTTTCGCGTGAAATCGGCGTTTTTTGAGGATAATTTTAGGGTATTGCAAAGGAGTGTGTTATGGACCTTAAAAAAGTCTCTGAATTTTTAACCCCGGCCCTGTGGCTTGTTGGCGGGCTCATGATGCTTGCGTCGCTTGCCAATGCGGCGCCGAACCCCAATTTCCATATTTATATCGCTTACGGCCAGTCGAACATGGCGGGTAACGGCGAAATTGTGCCTTCCGTGGACCAGGCTAAGGATCCCAAGAATTTCTTGATGATCGCCTCCCATAATGCTAACGCTAGCCAGCGTAGCGGTCGCACCACTCAGTCTATCGAGACGGGCAAGTGGTACCCGGCAATTCCGCCGATGTTCCACCCCTTCGAAAATCTTTCCCCGGCGGACTACTTCGGCCGCGCCATGGTCGATTCCCTGCCGGGCGTTACCGTGGGTATTATCCCGGTGGCTATCGGTGCGGTGAGCATCAAGGCTTTCGACAAGGACCAGTACAAGGCTTATTTCAGTTCTGCGGCAAGTTATATCCAGAACTGGGCGAAAGACTACGATTCCAACCCTTACCAGAGAATTGTGGACCTGGGCAAGAAGGCTAAGGAAGTGGGCGTCATCAAGGGCTTTATTTTCCACCAGGGCGAAACCGATGGATCTGGCACCGAATGGCAGAACAATGTATACAAGACCTACAAGGACATTGTAAACGCTCTTGAACTGGACGAAAACGAAGTCCCGTTTGTTGCCGGCGAAATGATGAACGACCCCACGGGTAACTCCGGCCAGGGCAGCTGCTGCAGCTCCAAGAACGGCGGTATTGCCCAGCTGAAGAGCAAGTTCAAGAAGTTCGGTCTGGCATCTTCCCAGGGGCTGAAGGGTAACGGCAAGGACCCCTACCACTTTGGCCGTGAAGGCGTGATTGAACTCGGCAAGCGTTACTGTTCCGAAATGCTCAAGTTGATCGACAAGACGATTGACCCGGATGCTCCGGAAGTGAACTTGGTTGACCCGAGTCAGTCAACCGTTCCGGACGAACCGCCTGAGGAATATGGCCCGTATGGCGAAGCGCCGGCAAAGATTCCGGGTACCATTGAAGTCGAAGAATACAACAAGGGTGGTGCCGACAAGGGTTACTACGATTTGAGCAAGGGCAACGAAGGCGGCAAGTTCCGCAAGAACGATGTGGACATTTACCAGCCGAACATGGGCCTGGTCGTTGGCCACTGCCAGACGGGTGAATGGCTCAAGTACACCGTGAAGGTGGAAGCCGATGGCGAATACGAAATTTCTGCGCTTGTGGCTAGCGACAATACGACGGGCGGCTTCGAGCTGTATATGGACGATACCCGCATCGGAGAAAAGATCGTGAGCGAAGGCAAGGGCTTTACCAGCTTTACGACGGTGAGCGGCGGCAAGGCTAGCCTGAAGGCCGGCGAACATGAGCTGAAACTCGAAATCGTAGGCGACTGGATCGATATCGACAATATTGAATTCAAGGCTGTCAAGAGTGATGATCCTCCGAGCAAGATCAATACAATTCGCCTGAGCATGACCGAAGCCGAAAGCAGCTTCAACCTGTTCGACATGCAGGGCAAGCATGTGGCAAGCTTCAAGGCCTCTGGCATGGATGCTGCAGTCCGCATGATCAAGGAAGGTGTCAAGGGTATCCGTCAGGGAGTGTATTTGGTTCGCTCTGCCGGCAAGATGGGCATTAAGCAAAAGGTGGTGACCTATGAAAAGTAATGAAGTTTCGATTATCAAGCAGATTGCGTTCTTTTCCGTGGTCGCGATTGTGCTTGGATTTTTATACGGTTAGGACTTAAACTCTCTCTCTTTTGAATTACCCCTGATTGCAAAATCAGGGGTTTTTGTTTTGGAGCCTATTTTGACGCCTATCTTTGACAATTTGTCAAAGGAAGTTGGGCTCTGTTGGGGTATTTTTGGGCATTTTTAGGGTAATTTTATAATGAAGAAATTTGCATGGGCGGTGGTGCGCCCGCAAAAGGAGTACTAACATGGGATGGTTTAAAAGTTTGGGCATTGCCCTCGCTAGTTCGTGTGCAGTTTACGCTGTAACAGTCAACAATCCGATTATGTATGTCGACAGCCCGGACCCCTCGATTGTCCGTGTTGACGACGCCTATTACATGGTCACGACGACCATGCATTTTGCCCCGGGCGTGCCCGTTTTCAAGAGCACGGATTTGGCCCAGTGGCGCACGGTGGGGTATGCTTACCAGACACTCGCCAACAATGACCAGCAAAACCTGAATGGCGGCAAGGACGCTTACGGTAAGGGTTCTTGGGCGTCGAGCATTCGTTACCACAAGGGATTTTTCTACGTGCTGACTCCGTCTTACACGACGGGGAAGACTCATTTGTACAAAACCGCCGATGTGGAAAGCGGCCAGTGGAGCGAAGTGCAGCTCCCGTTCTATCACGACCCATCTTTGTTCTTCGATGACGACGGCACCGTGTGGGTGTTCTACGGCAGCGGCGACCAGATTAGCTACGTGCAGCTAAACGACGATGCAAGCGGTGTGAAGGCCGGCGGCAGGAGCGGTAAGCTCGGCGGCGTGAGCGTGAAGCAGGCTACCGGCAAGAGCGGCTTTATTGTACAGCAGGAAGGCTCGCACATGGAAAAGGTGAACGGTGAATACTACCTGTTCACGATTTCTTGGCCGAATGGTTCTTGCCGTACTGAAGTGGTTTACCGCTCCAAGAGCCTGCTTTCGGGCTATACCGGCAGAGTGTTTTTGGCTGATAACGGTGTTGCGCAGGGCGGCATCTTTGATACGCCCGAAGGCAAGTGGTACGCCCTTTTGTTCCGCGATTCTGGCCCGGTCGGCCGTATGTCGCACTTGGTCCCGATGGAATGGAAAGACGGCTGGCCGGTTCCGACCAGTGGCTCCAAGGCCCCTTCTACAATTGACTTGCCGGAATCTCCGCTGCCGGGCTACGGCATGGTCACGAGCGACGATTTTGAATCCAGCGAACTTGCTCTTGAATGGCAGTTCAACCATAACCCCGATAACAAGAACTGGAGCTTGACTGCAAATCCGGGCTTCTTCCGCATCACGACTGGCCGTACCGATAGCCGCGTGGTGAACGCCAAGAATACCTTGACCCAGCGTTCCTTTGGTCCCAAGAGCTCGGGCCGTACGCTTGTGGATGGCACCGGCATGAAGGATGGCGACATGGCTGGCCTTGTTGCCCTGCAAGATGACAAGGGCTTTGTGGCGCTTGCTAAGGATGGTGGCGGCTACAAGGTGGTCATGTACACCGGAAACAAGAACGGCGAAACGCAGGCTGCAAGCAAGGCTATTTCGGGCTCTAAGGTTTATCTGCGAATCGACTTTGACCTGCCCATTGACCGCGGTACTGCATACTTCTACTACAGCACCGATGGTAACTCTTGGACAAAGATCGGTAACGATGTAAAACTCAGTTACGACCTGCACATGTTCGTGGGTGCTCGCTGGGGCCTCTTTAACATGGCTACCAAGCAGGCTGGCGGTTATGCTGACTTTGACTGGTTCAAGGTCGGTACCGACGTGAACGATGAAATTTACCTCGACGGCGCCGCTTCGGAACCGGTACCGCAGACTCCGTTCTGCGCCGCTGGCGAAAACTGCCCCGCCATTGCAATCCCGGGTACAATCCAAGCCGAAGACTTTGACGTGCCGGGCAAGGGTAAAGGTGGAACCTCTTACTATGATGGCGATTCCGAAAACCACGGCGATAGCGACTACCGCAAGGGTACGGGCGTTGACCTCTACAAGAAGGGCGATGCGGTGGTTGTGGGCTACAACAGCGAAGGCGACTGGCTCGAATACACCGTGAACGTGAAGGAAGCAGGTGATTACACCATGTTTGCGGCTGTGGCTGCAGCAGGCTCTACCTCTAGTTTCAAGCTCTCCTTGGATGACAAGGAAATTACCGAAGAAATTTCTGTGCCGGCAGCAACTTCTGGCGAAGACAACTACGATGAATACAACTTGGTTAAGTCCAATGTGACGCTCCCCGCGGGCGAACATGTGCTGCGCTTCACGGTTGTTGGCGCCTGGCTTGACATCGACTACTTCACCTTCGTGAAGGGTAAGGATGCACCGGAACCGGGCAAGACTGAAATTGTGCATGGCGTTCATTACGATGTGCAGACCGAACAGGTTTACCGCGTGTACGGCCTGAACGGAAGCTTTGTGGGCACCGTGTTTGCCGCAAGCGCAAGCGAAGCCCAGTCTAAAGTTCGCGCCATGGTTTCGGAAAAAGGAATCTACCTGATTAGAGCGAAGAATGGGATGGTTCATCGCTTTACGGTAACGAAGTAAGGACCCATAAAAAAGGAGCGAAGGATGTTTGGTTTCAAAAATTTGGGCAAGGTGGTGCTTGCCTTTGCAGGTGCGGCGCTGTTTACGGGTACTGCCTTTGCAGACAACCTGAATGTGAACGGTACGAACCGTACGATGAACGTGTATGCCCCGAAAAATATCGAAAAGGGTCGTCCGCTCATCATTCAAATGCACGGCATGAATCAGGATGCCCCTTACCAGCAGAATGCCGCCAAGTGGGAGTCGATTGCCGATACGGCACGCTTTGTCGTGGTGTTCCCGAATGGCCAGAATAGGGCTTGGGACATCGGTGGCGACAAGGATATCAACTTCTTGAAGGCGATTATCAACGAAATGTACAACAAGTACGGTATCGATAAAAAACGCGTGTATGTTTCGGGATTCTCGATGGGCGGCATGATGAGCTACCATGCAGCAAACAAGATGGGCGACATGATTGCGGCCATTGCCCCTGTTTCGGGCGGCGGTGGAGTGAATTCTCCCAAGCGCGCCATGCCGATTATGCATACGCACGGTACCTCCGACGACGTGGTGAACTACAACGGCACCGTGAATACCCTGAAGGGCTGGGTCAATGCGCAAAAATGCTCCAGCAATTCGCAGAAGATCAAACCGTATCCGTCGACCAAGCCGGGCTCTGCCGCATCGCTTGAAATCTGGAGCGGCTGCACCGATGGCGTCGAGGTGCGCTTGCTGACTATTGGTGGCAAGGGCCACTGGTATTCCATGGACGAAGCCGTGAGCGTGAACACGAGCGTGGAAATCTGGAATTTTGTGAAGAACTATTCGCTGGACGGTTCCAGCATTACTCCGCCGACCCCTGCGATTGTCGTTCCCACGAACCGCGAAGAAGTCTTTAACGGAGGCTTTGATTCGAGCGCCGTGGCTTGGGACTTGCAGACGCATGGTGACGCTCAGGCCAGCGGCGATGCAAAAGACGGCAAGTACAAACTCGATATTTCGGCAATCGGCACGCAGAATTACCAAGTGCAGCTGATCCAGCACGACTTGCGCCTTGTAAAGGACCAGTGGTACGAGGTAAGCTTTGATGCAGTCGCAAGCGCTGCCCGCACGCTCGAAGTGAACGTGGAACAGCATAATGACCCGTGGGCGAGCTACCTCAAGGAAAAACAGAATTTTGAAATTGGAACAGATGTAAAGAACTTCAAGTTCAATTTCCAGATGACAGCCGCAACGGATACCAACAGCCGCTTGAGCTTTAACGCGGGCGCTGCAACGGGTACGCTTATGCTGGATAATGTCGTGCTTAAAAAGATTGATGCTCCGGCTGAAAACTTGACCGGAATTCAGCTGGGTGCATTGAACAATCGTGTCGAAACCGTGTATACCGTGTTCGACATGAATGGAGCATTTATTGGAAAGATCGCTGCGAAGAGTCATGACGAAGTGAGAGGTAAGCTTCGCATGATGGTGAAGCGCGGCGGCGTTTATCTGATAAAGTCGGGTAATGGGGGAACTCGTCAAATCAAAGTGACCAAGTGACATTGGTCAAAAGGAGTCATGAAATGAAGGTTGCAGTGAGAAAAGTAACGATTGCGGCAGCGCTTTCGCTTACGGCGATGGCTTTTGCCCATCCCGATAGTTTGGTGCTTACGCCCCCGCTGGGGTGGAACAGCTGGAACGTGTTCCACGAAAACATCAACGAAAAGCAGATTCAGGAAATCGCCGATGCCATGGTGTCTTCTGGCTTGAAGGACGCGGGCTACATTTACCTGAACCTCGACGACAACTGGATGGACACCAAGCGCGATGCGCAAGGCAACCTCCAGAATAATCCGAAAACATTCCCGAGCGGCATGAAGGCCATTGCCGATTACGTGCATGCGAAGGGCCTTAAGTTCGGCCTTTACGGCGACCGCGGTAAACGCACTTGCCACCATTACAACAGTAAATGGGACAGCCAGAGCGGTTCCAACGGTCACGAAGAACAAGATGCCAAGAAACTCGCGGAATGGGGCGTTGACTACTGGAAGTACGACAACTGCGACTCCGATCCGAATACCCAGGAAAAAGATTACACCGCCATGTCCAAGGCCCTCCGCAATTCCGGACGCGATATCGTGTTCAGTATTTGCATGTGGGAATACAAGGACTGGATGCCGAAAATCGCTAACCTTTGGCGTACCACCTTCGATATCGGCCCCGCCTGGATTTCTAAATCCTGGTACCGCGGCGTTTACGAAATTATCGACGCCAACAACAAGTACTGGCAGATAGCAAAACCCGGTCACTGGAACGACCCGGACATGCTCGAAGTGGGCAACAACGGCCTCTCTTACGAAGAACAGCGTTCCCAGATGACGATGTGGTCCATCATGGCCGCTCCCATCATGATCAGTTCCGATATCCGCAAGATGAGCAACGAGACCAAGGAACTCTACCTGAACAAGGACATGATTGCCATTAACCAGGACTCCCTTGGCGTTCAGGGGCACCGCATCTCTGACAAGCAGGGCAAGCAGGTTTGGACAAAGCCCTTGAAGAATGGCGACCTTGCCGTGGCCCTCCTCAACAACAACAATTCTACCCAGACTGTCGAATGCAACTTTGCAGACATTGGCGTAGAAGGCGAAGTGGAAGTTCGCGATGCCTGGAAAAAGAAGGATCTGGGCCCGCTTTCGCACGTTTCTATCGAACTTCCGGCTCACGGCTCGGCACTCCTCCGCTTGGTTTTAAAGCCGGTTCCGCGCGCTCCGTTCAAGGGCGAAGCTCTCGCTATTCCGGGCAAGATCGAAGTCGAAGATTTCGACATTAACGGCGTGGGCCAGGGCAATACCACCTATAACGAAAGCGATACCGAAAACCACGGCGATTCTGACTACCGTCCGGGTACAGGCGTAGATCTTTACAAGAAGGCGTCTGGCGTCATTGTCGGTTACAACCAGGCGGGTGAATGGCTTGAATACACCGTGAAGGTGGCAAAGGCCGGAACTTACGCTATGAACGCCTCCGTGGCCTCTGCCAACAGTACGTCAAGCTTTAAGCTTTCGATGGACGGCAAGGATATTACCGAAGAAATCGCAGTGCCTGCTGCCACCGAGGGCGAAGACAACTACGACGAATACAATACGGTCGAAGCCAAGGTCAGCCTGACCGAAGGCGAACACATTCTCCGCTTCACGGTTACCGGCGACTGGATGGACATTGACTATATCGAGTTCTGCGAGGGCGAAACCTGCAATACCACGGGCCTGCACAAGGCAATCCCCGCGGCAGTGCGCAACACCAATTCTCCGCGACTCCTCAAGAAGGGCAATGCCATGTTCATCGAAAAGAACGGCAAGCGCTTTGACCTGACGGGTCACCGCATCAAGTAATTTGCTACTCCAAAATACTCCTAAGAAAAAGAGGCTCCGCTAGCGATAGCGGGGCTTTTTTTATGCGTCACGTTGGCATCGTTTTTGCGACTTGATTACATCTTTGGCTATTGAAATTTCTGCAAAAGTATTTGGCTTTGAAGGGATGAAAATCGTTGGTGCAAGATATAATTTTATAAAGGATAAGTTGGTTTAAAAAAGGATGGTATAAGATGTTTGGAATCAATACAAAAAAAATCGCTTACGTTACCCTTGCTGTGATGGGAGGTCTATTCACTCAAGGGTATTCGCAAGACGTTCTTTATCCTGATATGTTCGCGTTGAACGAAGTTCAACTGCTTGGCGGTCCGTTAAAAGAACGCCAAGACTTGAACGTAGAAACCCTGCTGAGTTACGACGTGGACCGCCTTCTGGCGCCGTTCTACGAAGAAGCGGGCATGCGGCCGAAAGCATCCAAGTTCCCGAACTGGGCTGGTTTGGACGGGCATGTACTCGGGCATTACCTGAGTGCACTTGCGATGCATTACGCCGACAATGACGACATTCGGGTTAAAGAACGGTTGGAATATATCTTGAAAGAACTCAAAACCATTCAGGACCAGAATTCCAAGGACAACAACTTCAAGGGCTACATTAGCGGCGTGCCCAACGGCAAAAAGATGTGGCTCAGCATGAAGAGCGGAAATGCCGGTGCCCAGAACGGCTATTGGGTGCCGTGGTACAATATCCACAAGCTCTATGCGGGCCTGCGCGATGCCTACATTTATGCAGGCTATGAACAGGCCAAGACCATGTTCTTGGCTCTTTGCGACTGGGGCATTACGATTACGAACGGCCTCAACGATTCCAAGATGCAGCAGATGCTCGGCACTGAACACGGCGGCATGCCCGAAGTTTACGCCGACGCCTACAAGCTCACGAACGATACGAAGTATTTGAATGCGGCTAAGAAGTGGTCGCACCAGTGGCTTTTGAATCCGATGTCGCAAGGCAATGACAACTTGACGAACGTGCATGCGAATACACAGGTGCCGAAAGTCGTCGGTTTTGCGCGAATTGCGGAACTCTCTGGCG
>JAEEGJ010009713.1_pt1 | contig 25518 bp, 17 predicted proteins | sample 8958761 | NCBI WGS metagenome assembly JAEEGJ01 (sample SAMN16246546, study PRJNA631951) | gut metagenome | biome: gut microbiome; feature: rumen; material: RS-attached | host: Bos | place: Iran: Karaj | collected 2018-10 | reverse complement strand
ACTAAATTTGTGGCAGAAGATCCATTTAATGCCACACGGACATAATCTGTTGCCATATTTGGAAGCCGGAAGGCTTGAGGCGGGATGCGACGAAGCCGGGCGCGGTCCGCTTGCAGGGCCGGTATATGCTGCCGCGGTCATCCTTCCTGAAGATTTCCACCATCCCCTGCTGGACGATTCGAAGCAGATGACGGAAAAGGACAGGGACCTGCTCCGTCCCGTCATCGAAAAGGAAGCCGTTGCCTGGGCCGTGGAGGCTGTCAGTCCCGAAGAGATCGACAGGCTGAATATCCTCTGGGCCTCGGTCACCGGCATGCAGAGGGCCGTCCTCAGGCTCGATCCCAAACCGGATTTCCTTCTGGTGGACGGGAACAAGTTCAGGCCCTTCGAGGGATACGGCTTCTCTTCATACAGGACAGTGGTACACGGAGACGCCACCTTCGCCTCAATCGCAGCCGCCTCCGTACTGGCCAAGACCTGGAGGGACGAGAAGATGAGATCCCTGGCCGCCGAATATCCCCAGTACGGCTGGGACAGGAATTTCGGATATCCGACAAAGGAACATATCGCCGCGATCAAGGAGTTCGGCCTGACGCCGTACCACCGCCGCAGTTTTCATCCGAAAGAACTGGAACCTTCGTTATTTTGATTATTTTTGTACAAAGAACATACAACGAACAAGATGAAAAGGATTTTATGCTCAATCGCCGCCGCCCTGCTGATCACTACGGGCGCAATGGCAGACGAGGGTATGTGGCTTCTGCCGCTCCTCCAGAAACTGAATGCCGGAGCCATGAAGGACCTCGGCTGCAGGCTCACTCCTGAACAGATCTACAGCGTGAACCATTCCTCCCTCAAGGACGCCATCGTGATATTCGGAGGCGGCTGTACAGGCGAGATGATTTCCGACCAGGGTCTCCTCGTGACTAACCACCACTGCGGATACGGCACCATCCAGGCTCTGTCTACCGACGAGCACAACTACCTCGAGGATGGATACTGGGCAATGAGCCGTGACCAGGAACTCCCCGCCCCCGGTCTCTCGGTGACTTACCTGGTGAGCATGACAGACGTTACCGACCAGCTCGCAAAGGCCGGCGACCAGGCTGCCGTCAGGGAGGCTCTCCAGAAGTCTGCCCAGGACGCCAACCCCAACTGCAGGGTACAGCTCACTTCTTTCTACAACGAGAATTTCTGGTATCTGATCGTTTATAAGGTATATACCGACGTCCGCTTCGTCGGAGCACCTCCGGCATCCATCGGCAAGTTCGGAGGAGAGACCGACAACTGGATGTGGCCCCGTCACACCGGAGACTTCTCGATGTTCAGGGTATATGCAGGACCGGACAACGAGCCCGCAGCATATTCCCCTTCGAACAAGCCTTACGTACCTGCCCAGTCCCTGAAGGTTTCCCTCAAGGGCGTCGAGCAGGGCGACTATGCCATGATCATGGGTTATCCCGGCAGCACCCAGAGGTTCCAGACCGAAGCCCAGCTCAAGTCCATGCTCGACCGTCAGGCTGTCTCCATCGATGCCAGGACCCTGCGTCAGGACATCATGTGGAAGTGGATGGAGAAGGATCCGTCAATCCGCCTGAAATATGCAAGCAAGTATGCCGGAAGCGCAAACGGCTGGAAGAAATGGCAGGGTGAGAGGCTCGCTTTCAAGAATCTCGGAATCATCGAGAAAGAGCAGCAGAAGGAAGCCGACTTCATGAAGTGGGTCGGAAAGAACAAGAAACGCCAGGCCAAGTACGGAACCGCCCTCCAGGACATCAAGGAAGGAGTGGAGTCCAACACCACCGCCCTCGACGTGCAGCTTATCGGAGAGACCGTGGCCAATATCGAGCTGATGGGCTTCTCAAGCGGAATACAGAATACCATGGCTCGTTCCATAAGGGACGGTCAGGATTCCCTTTCGGCATTCAAGACCGCCCTCGCATCCCAGGCCAAGAGGTATCAGGATTACTACGAGCCCCTCGACCGTGAAGAGGCAGCCGCCCTGCTGAAGTACTACCGCGAAAAGGCAAAGCCCGAGTACTACCTCAACGGACTTCCCGGTGATTTCGCCACCCTTGACATCGACAAGTATGTCAACGACCTGTACGACAACAGCAACTTCACTTCTCCTGAAAAACTTCAGGCAGCGGTAGAGGAAAATGGTGTCAAGGTCCTCGCTAAGGATCCCGTCAACCAGCTGATGAACTCCCTGCTCATGACTTACATGAAGTTCGGTGTCGGCGGAATGGGTGCCGGCCGCAGGCCCGCAGCGGCAGGAGCTTCCGGAGCCGACAAGATCAGGGAAGGATCCAAGGCTTTCACCGCAGGTCTGCTCGAATGGCAGAAAGGGAAGGCCACCTATCCCGATGCCAACTTTACCATGAGGCTCACCTACGGATCGGTACTTCCTTACTCACCTAAGGACGCTCTCGTCTACAGGCATTACACCACTCTCAAGGGTGTCATGGAGAAAGAGGATCCCGAGAACTATGAGTTCAAGGTACCCGTCAAACTCAAGGAACTCTACAACGCCCAGGACTATGGCCAGTATGCAATGGCTGACGGAAATCTTCCTGTCTGCTTCCTCACGAACAACGATATCACCGGTGGAAACTCAGGAAGTCCTGTCCTCAACGCTGACGGAGAACTTATCGGACTCGCATTCGACGGCAACTGGGAGAGCATGTCCAGCGACGTTATGTTCGAACCCGAACTGCAGAGGTGCATCTGCGTCGATATCCGCTACGTCCTCTTCCTCATGGACAAGTTCGGAGGCGCAGGCTATCTCCTGAAGGAAATGAATATCACAAAGTAAATGACTGAAAAAGAGATTAAAACCTGGCTCCTGGAGGTGGTTCATCCCGCCAAAGGGAGCCAGAACATTGTAGAACTGGGGATGGTGGACGCCGTCTCCGTCGAAGGAAACAAGGTTACCGTCACACTGGCCTTCCCAAAAAGGCGTGACCCGCTGACTGAATATCTGGTCGGAGCCACCAGGGCGACCGTTATACGCAACGCCCCCCAGGGTACCGAAGTCGAAGTCAAGGCCATAGTCAAGGAAGAGGCTCCGAAGAAGAAGGCCGGGCTTGACCTCGGCATGGAGGAGATCAACAATGTCCGCCATATCATCGGAATTGCTTCAGGCAAAGGCGGGGTAGGAAAATCAACCGTGGCGGTCAACCTGGCTGTCGCCCTGGCCAGGCTTGGCTACAGGGTAGGTCTTGCCGATGCCGATGTCTACGGTCCTTCCGTACCGCTGATGACCGGAACCGAAAACGAGGTGCCCGGCGCCGAAGCGACCGACGAAGGCAAGGAGGTCATCCTGCCGATCGAGAAATACGGTGTGAAATGGATGTCCATCGGCTATTTCGCCGAGCCGGGACAGGCCCTCATCTGGCGTGGCCCGATGGCCTGCAATGCCTTGAAGCAGATGATTCTCCAGGTTCGCTGGGGTGTCCTTGACTTCCTGCTCATCGACATGCCTCCGGGAACCGGAGACATACACATCTCCCTCGTCAATGATATCCCGATGGAAGGCGCGCTGATCGTCACCACTCCCCAGGAAGTAGCCCTGTCGGATGTGGAAAAGGGCGTCAACATGTTCCGTAACGAGAATATCAACCGGAAGATATTCGGCCTGGTCGAAAACATGGCATGGTTCACGCCGGAGGAACTCCCGGACAACAGATACTACATTTTCGGAAAAGACGGCGGACAGCGTATGGCAGACAAGTACGGTATCCCGCTTCTCGGACAGATACCCATCGTCCAGGGTATAAGGGAAGGCGGAGACTCCGGAGAGCCTTCCGCCTTGTCTTCCAGACCGGACGGCCTGGCATTCATAGCCCTGGCACGCTCGCTTGCCGAAGCGGCTGAAAAATAGGATCTTTCCTAGTTCGCGCGCTTGAAGGTAAAGCCGGTCTTCATGCCGTCATAGCTGTCGGCCAGATTCGACACGGCCGACAGTGTCGGCTGGTTGGTGAACTGGCCCACCACCTGTACGACATTGAGCAGCTTGCTGGAGTCGAAAGTCATGGCCATCTGGTCATCGACTATCGACAGGTAGGCTGCCGGCAGCGGGAAGAACGGAGTCTTGAGCGTGAGTTTCTTGTTCTGGTCGTCAAAATCGTAAGTCCCGTCGAACGAGTTGCCCGCAATTGTATAAGTGCAGGTATTGTCTTCCCTCAGCTCGAGAGAGATACCTCCCTTCTTGAACCCGACCATTTCGAAATACGGCACGAGCTTGTCGGCAACGCCCTGGCTTGCCACGGCGCCTCCGGCCTTCTTGAGCAGGTTCTCGCTCTCGAACTGGATCGCCGGCTCATCATATGACCACTTGCCCACCAATGCAGTCTTGGTGGTAGTGTCATAGAACTGCCCGAGCACGGAGCCGAGAATCTTTACGATCGTTACGACCGTCGAAGCCTTCTTGTGACCGCCGAAAATCGACCCGATCGCACCGGCAGTCCTGATAATGGCGCATCCTGATACCGTCAGGGCGCAGCAGATCAAGGCCGCGGTGGCCAAACGATACCTTTTCATGACTAGGCCTCCTTTTCGCCCCTCTTTTCCTGAAGCTTCTGCTTTGCCGTATCGAGGGCGTCAGCAGCCTTGTCCTTCAGGTCATCGGCCTTGTCCTTGGCCTCAGCATAGAGTTCCTTGCTCTTGTCGGCCACCTTTCCGGCGACTTCGACAGTCTTTTCCTTGGCGTCGGCGTAGACATCCTTGGCCTTGTCAGCGACCTTGCCTGCGACCTCGACGGTCTTCTCCTTGGCATCAGCATACATATCCTTGGCCTTGTCAGCCACCTTGCCCGCAACCTCTACGGTCTTCTCCTTGGCGTCGGCATAGATGTCCTTGGCCTTGTCCACAGCCTGTCCGGCGGTATACTGGACCTTTTCCTTAAGCGTTACCTTTCCGTCGCCGTTCAGATCCCTGGGATCGATGGCTTCCTGATTCTTGATGTTCTCTTCCATGTTGTTGAAATTTAAATTATTGATTATCAGTTGATTCTCTCTTCTTCCCGGCTAGCATTCCGGCACCTGCGAGGACCAGCAGGACCAGCAGGGCCCCCGATGATGCCCTGGAAACCTTTTCCCCGAGGGAATATACCTTCGGCTCGAAGCGCATCACGATGTCGTGCTCCCCGGCAGGCAGGACGGCGCCCCTCAATATCCAGTCAGTGCGGAAGATCCCGACTTCCTTTCCGTCTACCGTCGCTTCCCAGTCCGGATAATAAACCTCGCTGAAAACGGCTGCACGGTCGGCTGCCGCGACATAGTGGTAATGCAGCTCTTTCGGACTGTAGCTTGTCATGAATATCGTATCACGCCCTTCGACAAGTTCAGGGACCGGGTTGTCGGGCAGGTCCACAGACTTGAAGTCGGCTCCGATTATCGCTGTCTTCCGAAGGTCGGTGGAAGCGATCAGCCCGATCTCATCATCCGTCGTAGGGGCATCGACGAAGCCGTCCACGAACCAGGCATTCCCATAAGCTCCGGGATTCATTACAGGCGGCATGTCACCGCCGAATATCAGATACTTGGTATTCAGTGCCGACAGGACCTTGGTCTCAGGCAGTGCAGCCTGCACCTCCTCGATCGTCCTGGCGTCCCTGACAGAAGAACCTATCGACTGTATTTCCCCGACGAGGTACCTGTCGATGAGGTCCTGGTATCTCTGGAGTTTTGCAGGACTGTATCCGCCGACACTCTTGTGCCAATATGGATTGAAGGTATCGTTGAATATGTCCGCGCTCAGGTCGGCGACCCTGTACGAAAGGTCCTTGTCCTCCAGTATGATCTTGTCAACCGGCCTCTGGTTGAAATGCCCGTTGAACTGGCGCGGGGTCGTGAAGCTGTCGGCGTTGAGATAGCGCTTGCCGACGGAGAACATGTTCACGAGTATGAGCAAGCATATTCCCACCATGGCTTCCATCCGCCTTGCGTTGCCGATATGTGGATCGGCAGCATAGGATTTGGGAGCCTTGGCAGGCACGCTGAACGCCCAGAGCAGGAGTACGAAACACAGCAGGATGAATACCATCGACCACAAGGCGTCCTTAACCAGCAGGTATTTCCTGTCTTCCTTCAAGGCATCGACTATCACATCCTGCATCCTGGAATCCGATGCTCCGGAGAACGATCCTGCAATGCTTGGAACCAAAACGCAGAGGAGGCAGAATCCGGCGGTCAGTGCCAGAGCGATCCATCCGGCACGGAGGAATTCCTTCTTCTGGTATTCCTGCCTGAGTATCCTGTCCAGGACCAGGAAGGCGAGCATCGGCAGGGTGAACTGCAGGATTATGAGCGCCATCGAGACTGTCCTGAACTTGTTGTACATCGGGACATAGTCATAGAACAGCTTCGTGAACCACATCATATGGCTTCCCAAGGCCAGGAAAACTGCCAGCAGGGTCGTTATAAGCAGCCACCATTTCTCCCTGCCCTTGTACAGGAACAGTCCGAGGAGGAAAAGGAATATCGTGATGGCTCCCATATACATCGGACCGGCAGTGAACGGCTGCGGGCCCCAGTAGAACGGCAGCGCCTTGGCAATTTCATTCGGATTCCCCTGACCGGCCTGCTTGAAAAGCTTGACGACTTCGGATTTGTCCGGATTGATGGAACCGGCGGAGGAACCTCCGTTGAAATTCGGGATCATCAGGTTGGGAAGCTCTTCCCATCCATAGGACCAGGCGGTAGCATAATCGAGCTGCAGGCCTTCGTTGTTGACCTCGCCTCCGGTGGGATGTGACAGTTCCGAGCCACCCCTCATCGTGTACTTGGTATATTCGTAAAGAGGGGCAAGCTTTATCGTATTCGTCCCGATTCCTACAAGGCCCACTGCAAGGAGCAGGGCGGACGCTGCGAAGAAACGGCCGATCCCGGCCCGGCCCTCCTTCGAAGAGACAAGGCTGATGAACAACGCGATGACGAATACCGCTATCATCAAGGCGAGATAGTATGTGATCTGCTGGTGGTTGGCCTTGATCTGCATGCTGAGCGCCAGACTGAACAGGACCGATCCGACGACCGTCCCGGGCAACCAGGATTTCCATCCTTTTCCGCCCTTCAGGGCCTTCCTGTATGTGAATATCACCGCAGCCAGGGCCCATGGCAGCAGGGCCAGGGCCTGCATCTTGGAATTGTGGCCGACCTGGATGATCTGGAAGTTATAGGAACAGAACGTCACGGCAATGGCTCCGCCGACAGCCAGGAACTTGTCGATACCCAATGCCAGCATCAGCAGGAACGCCCCCAAGAGGGAAAGGAACAGGTAACTGGCCGGCCTCTTTCCTGTCATCAGGAGATTGAACAACGGCTGGGTCCAGTCACCCTGGCTGGCAGGGTTGAATGAGGTGTTGGGCATTCCGCCGAACATCGCATCCGTCCAGCGGGTCGGATCGTCCGGGTGGGCCTTATTCCAGGTCACGGTCTCCTGGACCATGCTCCTGTAACCAGTTATGTCGCCCTGGTTGACGATCTTTCCGGAAAGTACCTGGGGCACGAATGAATATGCCAACACGAGGAAGAAAAGGATGATGCCCAGATAGATGGCAACTTTCTTCATTATGGTCTTGTCTGTCATCGCTATTGCTTATCGGCCGTCATTTCCTCCAGATAACCCACCAGTTGCTTCGTTATGTTGCGACGGTTGTATCCGGATATATCCGAGTTATTGTCATTCAGTTCGTTATTCTTGTATTCATCCCAGCAGAAGTCCACCCAGGATGCTATTTGCTTGGTGTCATCCCAATCATACACCATTCCGGAAGAGGTATCCCTTACTATCTTGGCCATTATGCTGTCAGGCTGGCCGATGCCGAGGATCGGACGGCGTGAGGCGAGATATTCGAAAATCTTTCCCGGGACCGCGGAGGCATATTCGGGCTCCTGGCGGAGGCAGAGAAGGAGGAATGAAGCGTTCCGCTGCTCCTGGACCGCAACCCTGTGCGGTTGGTAGCCCAGATATACCAAATTCTCACCAAGACCGGCGGCCTTTATGGATTCCAGGATATCCTCATCCGTCTTGCCCACCAGCCTGATCCTCAGCAATCTCCGGAACTCTTCGTCCGCCATGCACTTTTTGGACAGGACCTGCCACAGGGCCTTGGGATTGCCGTCGGAGGCGAACAGGCCGGTAAGGGTTATGTTGAAATTGCCGTCACCGTCCGGGAGTTTCCGGTAATCCTCCGGGTCGAAACCGTTGGTCATCAGACGGACTTTGTTGGATGTCATGGCCTGGAAATCCTTCTGCTCGTACGGAGACACTGATACAACTATCGTGGCATTGTCCAGGACCTTTTTCTCCAGTTCATGATGCTTCCTGTCTGCACAATCGCTCAATCCAAGATGCTTGTAATAGAACATCTTGGTCCAGGCATCCCTGAAATCGGCAAGCCACGGGAGCCCGGTGGCCTTGGACAGTCCGAGACCAATCAGATGCATCGAGTGAGGTTGACCGGTCGTGATAATGGCATCGACGGGATGCTTTTTCAGATATCCCTTCAGGAATCTTATGGAAGGTTCCACCCAGAATACCCTAGGATCAGGAATGAAGAAATTCCCCCTGACGAAAAGGGAAAGGGACTGCTTCCAGTTCTTCTTGCCCGCGTTGATGGGATTGACCTCGCCCGTCTTCCCCTTTTTCCCAAGGAGCTTCCTGTAGACGGAATAAGGTTCGGTAATATGCCTGCGGACGACCTCGACCTCGGGCGGAATCTCGGAAGAGAGGGTATTGTCCACCGTGGTGAGGTCGGGATTCTCCGGGGTATAGATGACCGGCTGCCAACCTTCGGAAGGAAGATACTTGGCGAATTTCACCCATCTCTGGACTCCGGACCCTCCGGATGGCGGCCAATAATAGGTTATGATAAGTACCCTTTTCATCTGTAAGACATATACCTCTCCAATTTTCAAAGTTAACAAAAAATTGTAAATTTGTGTTTGCACTTTATTGAATGGGACGGATGGCAAAAAACAAGGTCGCTGAAGACACCCCACTGATAAAGCAGTTCTTCTCCGTGAAGGCGCAGCACCCGGAAGCCGTGCTTCTGTACAGGGTGGGGGACTTCTATGAATCGTACTCCGACGATGCCGTCCTGGTCAGCAAGGTCCTGGGTATCATCCAGACCAGGAAATCCAACGGGGACAAAGGCTATGTCGAGATGGCTGGCTTCCCGCACCACGCCCTGGACAACTATCTTCCGAAACTCGTCAGGGCCGGTTACAAGGTGGCGGTTTGCGACCAGCTGGAAGACCCAAAATTCGCCAAGAAACTCGTCAAGCGCGGAGTTACCGAACTTGTCACTCCGGGAATAGCCTTCAACGACCAGCTCCTGAACCAGAAGGAGAACAACTTCCTCGCCGGACTGACCTTTGACAAGGATGAATGCGGCGCGGCATTCCTGGACGTTTCCACAGGATCCTTCCAGGTGGCCCAGGGGTCGCTGGATTATATCGGAACCTTGCTTTCATCCCTGAATCCCAAGGAAATAGTGGTCCAGAGAGGCTACGACAAGGGTGTACGCCAAAGGTACGGTGAGAACCTGTACATATCCACGGTGGAAGAATGGGCCTTCGTCCACGAAGCCGCCGTCGAGAGACTCAAGAAACAACTCGGTGTCGATTCCCTGAAAGGCTTCGGAGTAGAGAGATATCCTCTGGGTGTTTGTTCCGCAGGAGCCCTGATGGTATACCTGGAACAGACGCAGCACACGGGGCTTGGGAACATCTGTTCGATCTCCCGCATCGACGGGGAGAAGTTCGTGTGGATGGACAAGTTCACGATGCGGAACCTGGAACTGTTCAATTCCTCTGCAGGAGGCGACGGAGTCAGCCTGATAAGCGTCATCGACAAGTGTTCCTCTCCGATGGGAGCCAGGCTGCTGAGGAACTGGCTGGCAATGCCGGTGATGGACATACCGGAATTGGAAAGCCGCTACGATGTGGTCCAGCATTTCATCGACCATGGAGAAGACCTGGACGATATCAGGGAAAAGATCGGAGGTATCGGAGACCTTGAAAGGATAATATCAAGGGCGGCTACCGGAAGGATAGTGCCCCGGGAAGTCATGCAGCTGGGAAAGGGCCTCAACCTGATGGAACCCGTCCGTGCCTTATGCAAGGACAAGGGTGTAGCAGCCCTGGACAAACTGGTCGGAGGAATGAAGGACTGCTCCAGACTCCTCGACAGCATAGTCAGGACCATGGACCCGGAACCGGCGGCCGCCATCGGCAAGGGACCTGTCATCGCAGAAGGCGTCGACCCCGAACTGGACGAACTCCGGAACATCTCCTCCGGCGGCAAGGATTACCTTCTCAAACTCCAGCAGAGCGAGGCGCAGCGTACCGGGATATCGTCCCTGAAGATCGGATACAACAATGTTTTCGGCTACTATATCGAGGTCCGCAACACTTTCAAGGACCTTGTCCCGCCTGAGTGGATCCGGAAACAGACCCTCGTAAATGCCGAACGCTACATAACCGAGGAACTGAAGGAATACGAGGAGAAGATCCTGAGCGCGGAAGACCGCATATATGCCCTGGAATCGAAGATTTATGCCGACCTTGTCGCGGCCATACAGAAGAACATCGCGGCCATACAGGCCAACTGCCGGATAATCGCCCGTCTGGATGTACTCTCCGGATTCGCCGCACTGGCTGTCAGCAACAGATACTGCCGTCCCGTCGTAACCAAAGACCTCTCCCTGGAAATCAAGGGAGGACGCCATCCGGTCATCGAGACCCTGATGCCCCCAGGCGAGGAATATGTGCCCAACGACCTCTACCTGGATAACAAGAAGCAGCAGATAATCATCCTGACAGGACCGAACATGGCTGGTAAATCGGCCCTCCTGCGACAGACCGCACTGATCGTGCTCCTCGCCCAGATCGGCTCGTTCGTACCGGCGGAAAGCGCCAGGATAGGCTATTCCGACAAGATATTCACACGTGTCGGAGCATCGGACAACATCTCCCGCGGGGAGTCCACCTTCATGGTCGAGATGCTCGAGACATCCATGATCCTCCACAACCTGTCTTCCCGCTCGCTGGTCCTGCTCGATGAAATCGGACGCGGGACATCGACTTACGACGGTATGTCGATAGCAAGGGCAATCGTGGAGTATATCCATGAATACGGCCACGGGGCCAAGACCCTGTTCGCAACCCACTATCACGAACTCAACGACCTTGAGGACACTTACAAGCGGGTGAGGAATTTCCATATCGCAGTAAAGGAGGTAGGAACCCAGGTCATATTCCTGAGGAAACTGAAGGAAGGAGGAACCGCCCACAGTTTCGGAATCCACGTGGCCAGGATGGCCGGAATGCCGAAAGAGGTGGTCCAAAGCGCAGAAAGCACCCTCAAAGCCCTGGAAATAAATGATTCACAGCATATTGTGAGCGCCCGCAAGGGACAGGTCAAGAAACCGGTCCAGACCAAGTCCGGAACCCTGGAGAGCGACGGCTCGCTGCAGCTGTCCTTCTTCCAGCTGGACGATCCCACCCTGGAATCCCTAAGGGACAAACTGGCTGCGGCCGACCTTAACAACATGACTCCCCTGCAGGCCTTCGACCTCCTCCGGTCCATGAAGGAGGAACTCGGAGTATGACAGAAATATATTTAAATCTTATACAACCATGACCACAAAACTGAAAACCATTCTCTGCGCTGCAGTTCTGGCATTTTGCATGCCCCTAATCTCTTTCGGAGCACAGAAGTCCTGGACCCTCGCCTCTCCGGACGGTAGGGTAAAGGCGGAGATAACGGCTTCCGGAAAGGTAACATATTCGGTCACCTTCGACGGCAAGACCATCCTGGCTCCCTCCGAAATAGCGATGAACCTTGACAACGGACTCGTCTACGGCGAGGGCAAGGTCAAGGGTGTCAAGACCGGAAAGGTCGCTGAAATGATTCCTGCCGTTGCCTACAAGAAGGCCGTCGTTGACAATGAATACAACTGGCTGACCCTGGCTTTCAAGGATTACTCCATCGAGTTCCGCGCCTTTGACAATGCCGTCACTTACCGTTTCGTCTCGACGGCAAGGAAGGGAGACTTCAATGTCAAGGACGAGGATGCCGAATTCAATTTCCCCGAGGACTGGACTGTCTGGGTGCCTTACGTGAGAGACCATAAGGACAATATGGAAAAGCAGTTCTCCAATTCCTTCGAGAATATCTACAAGCATGTCAGGATCTCGGAATGGGAGAAAACAAGGCTGGCTTTCCTGCCCCTGGTGGTGGATGCCTTCGACGGTGTCAAGGTGATGATAACCGAATCCGACCTGCGCGACTATCCCGGCCTCTACCTCAACGGTCAGGGAGGAAAGGTCCTGAAGGGAATCAACGCCCCGTATCCCAAGGACATAGAACTTGGAGGGCACAACATGCTGCAGGGGATCGTCAAGTCCCGCGAGAACTACATAGCCAAGGCTACGGCAGGCAGGAGTTTCCCCTGGAGGATCGTGGGGATCTTCGAAGACGAGAAGGACCTGGTCAATTCCGACCTCACCTGGCTGCTTGGCGAACCGGCGGACAAGGGTGCCGACTGGAGCTGGATCAAGCCCGGAAAGGTGGCTTGGGACTGGTGGAACGACTGGAATGTCTACGGAGTCGATTTCGAGGCCGGAATCAATAACGAGACTTACAAGTATTATATCGACTTCGCGCAGAAGCACGGCATCGAATATGTCATCCTGGACGAAGGATGGGCCGTCAACAAGAAGACCGACCTGTTCCAGATAGTTCCTGAGATCGATCTTGAGGAACTTGTCAGTTATGCGGATTCGAAGAATGTCGGCCTGATCCTCTGGGCCGGATACAAGGCCGTGGACAAGGACATCGAGGGTGTATTCAAGCACTACTCCAAGATGGGCATCAAGGGTTTCAAGGTCGATTTCATGGACCGTGACGACCAGATGGTCATGCAGTTCTACGAGAATGTAGCCAGGACAGCTGCCAAGTACCACATGCTCGTGGACTTCCACGGAGCCTTCAAGCCTTCGGGACTCGAAAGGACATATCCCAACATAATCAATTATGAAGGAGTATACGGACTCGAGCAGATGAAATGGGGCGCCAGGGATTATGACCAGGTGGCCTATGATGTGACGGTCCCCTTCATCAGGATGGCTGCCGGAAGGATGGACTACACCCAGGGTGCGATGATCAACTGTACCAAGGGCATGGCCTATCCGAATAATTCCAGCCCGATGAGCCAGGGCACCCGCTGCCACCAGCTCGCCGAATATGCCATCTTCGAAGCACCCCTGACCATGCTCTGCGATTCCCCCACCCACTACATGGCAGAGGCCGAATGCACCGATTTCATAGCTGCATTCCCTACCGCCTGGGACGAGACCGTTCCAGTCTGCGGCAAGATCGGGGAATATGTCGCCATCGCCCGCCGCAAGGGCAACGACTGGTATGTCGGAGCCTTGACGAACTGGGATGCGCGCGACCTTGTACTCGACCTCGGTTTCATCGGAAGCGGCAGGATGACCGTTTTCCAGGATGGAGTGAATGCCCACAGGGCAGCCCAGGACTATAAGAAGACATCCATTAACCTGCCTGTCGACGGAAAGGTCCATATCCATATGGCCCCCGGCGGCGGCTGGGTAGCAAAGATCACCTTATGAGACGGTATCTGAAAGCATTGTTCGCAGCGGCGGTGCTGGTCCTTTCCGGCACCTCCGCCCTGGCGAAATCCGAAGACCTGAGCCTGATGTCGTTCAATCTCCACGGAAAAGAGACTGACGAATCCGGCGATTTCAGCTGGGCCTCCAGGAAAAAAGGCTGCCTGAAAGCCATCAAGAAGTTCGAACCCGACATCCTCTGCCTGCAGGAGGCATATTCCTACCACAAGGCGGACCTGATGAAGGAACTGAACAAATACATGCTGGTGGACCGCAGCGTCAAGCCCGGCCAGGTCGATCCTGAAGTGAAGAACAACGAGAACCCCATCATGTTCAGGGGGGACAAGTTCGAATTGCTGGATTACGGCTCTTTCTGGCTCAACGAAGGACAGGCCCCTGACACCCCTGGCTGGGATGCCGCCCAGCCGCGGAACGCCACTTGGGTGAAGCTTCGCTACAAGAAATCGGGCGTGATCTTCTTCTGTTTCAACACCCGCTTCGACGATGGCGAGAATGCCGGAAAGAAGAGTTCGGAACTGATGGCGGACAAGGTCAAGGAGATCGCGGGAGATGACGCCGTGGTATTCCTTGGGGGAGACTTCCGGATGGCGTCTTCCGACAGGGCCTTCTCGGAGCTGGAATCCTACATGAAGGACGCCAATTACTCCTTGAAGAAGCCTCAGACCATGGCCACTTTCAACGGCTTCGGCAAACCTGGCAATGCTCCGCTCTGGCCGGACCATATCCATTCCAGGAACGCCAAGGTCGAATCCTACGAGGTGGTGGACGCTAAAAAATATGGCCCGAAGTTCATTTCGGACCATAATCCCGTTTACGCGGAGTTCGAAATCCGCATCCCGAAAGGGAAATGATCAAATCGGCAGGGTCTTCTTCCGTAACCAGGAAGCGATGTCTGAAGGAAGCCTCGGGGAGAGCGTCCTGAATACCCTTTCATTATACTCGTTGAGCCACTTCACTTCCTGGTCGTCAAGGAGTTCCCTCACGATGACCGAGGTGTCGAAATGACATAGCGTCAGGGTCTCGAAACGGAGCCAGCGGCCGAATTCGTTCTCCCCGGCATCCACGCACAGCACAAGGTTCTCGTGGCGGACCCCATGGCGTCCTTCGCGGTATATTCCGGGTTCGTCGGAAGTAATCATTCCCGGCAGCAAGGGCTGGCGGTTGAAATTCTGCCTGATATCCTGAGGGCCCTCGTGGACGTTCAGGTAGAAGCCCACACCGTGACCAGTACCGTGGCCGAAATTCCTCTTGGTGTTCCATAACGGCTCCCTTGCCAGTACATCGAGCTGGCAGCCGGCCGTACCTTTCGGGAATACCACCTTGGCCAATGCGATGTGTCCCTTAAGGATCAGCGTATAGTCCTCTTTCTCAAGCGGGGTGCACGGACCCAGCGGAACCGTCCTGGTTATGTCAGTCGTGCCGAAAAGATACTGCCCTCCGGAGTCGCACAGATAAAGGCCGTTCGCATATATCTCCGCCGAACCCTCCCTTGGAGTGACATAGTGCGGCAAGGCCGCATTAGGCCCGTATGCGGATATCGTTTCGAAACTCTCTCCCCTGAACCCTTCTATCCCGGCACGGAATCCGTGCAGCTTGACGGAACACTCATATTCGTTCAAGGGTTCTCCGGCCTCGACCATACTCTCAAGCCAGTAGAGGAAACGCTCCATGGCCAGACCGTCCTCCAGATGGGCCTCCTTCATTCCGGCAATCTCAACCTCGTTCTTGACGGCCTTCCTCTGCGCAACCGGTGACCTTCCCGTCCTGACATTGTCCTGCAGGGTGTTTTCCTTGAGAATCCCGTAAAGGTCGTAATTCAGGGTGGCCGGGTCGACGAAAAGCCTGCGGATATAGTCGTCGTCCACCATTCCGGCCAGGGCCATGCCCACGTCGGAATAGTCCTGGATGTTCACTCCGTCAGATATCAGTTCATAGAAACTGTCCTCCGTCTCATGGTCGTCCTCAGGGACAGGCCCCTTGCGGACGAACCACTGTGCGGTGTCGGGAGTTATGAGCAGGTATGACATCACGACCGGGTTGTATGCGACATCCTGCCCGCGCACGTTGAGCATCCAGGCAATCTCGTCAAGGGCGGTCAGGAGTATGGCATCACAATCATTTTCATTCAGCCACCTCCGGAGCCAGGTAATCTTCTGGATACGGGACCATCCGACGGTCTCGGTACCAAGGGTGATTATGGGGGTACAGGGAATATCCGGCCTGTCCAGCCACAATGGGGAAAGCAGGTCCGGCACGTTGGCGATGGCCGTCCTGTCACGGCCCACGGCTTCGCGTATCTCGATTACAGAAGTGGCGCTGATGCCAAGACCGTCCACCGCGATGACCACTTCGTCATAACCTTCGAAATGCTTCGATAGCCACTCCGGAATCAGCACCTGGCCCTGAACCCTGGTCTTGTGCAGTTCAATCCCGGTACCTTCCAGCTGTCTTTCAGCCTGGATGAAATACCGGGTGTCAGTCCACAGGCCGGCATGGTCGTCGGTAATCAACAGGTCACCTTCTCCGGTATAGCCGGACACCCACTCAACCTGATGCCAGCGCGGAGCGGAATACTCGCTGCTGTGCGGATCGTTCCCGGTCAGCACGACGGCATCCCATCCGCGTGACCTCATCATCTCACGGATGGTTTCAACCCGGTCTCGGAAACGGTTCATTTCAAAAGACGTTTCTTGGCGCGACGGACAGTTGTAAGGAGAAGCTGGTCGATGGGGATATATTCAGAAACCGATTTCAGGCCGGATACCAGAAGGTGCGACGGGGTATATGCGTCCTTGACGCCGTGGAAGGAATCCACGACATCGTCACCTTTGCTCTTGATGCGGCTCCTGACTTTCTTCTGTGCCTTCTCAAGTTGGTCCAAGGTCTTGATTTCACTGTACTTCATGGCTGGTGGATTTGTCTTCGTCAAAGAAAAGATTGATGAGCAGCGGCACGAAGGTGTCCCTGAAAAGCCTCTTTCTCAGCAGGACCAGCACTCCGAGAAGAAGGAGGAAGAATGCCGCGACGATTGCCGCGCCTCCCGCATAACTGCCTATCATCTCGCCTATCCACATCACTCCGCCAATCGCGATCGAAATGAATATGATGGACACGACGAAAAGGACGAGCAGCATATAGAGGAGCTTGCTCAGCGTCATGGACAGACCCTTGGCCGTGGTCAGCTTGAGATCGTCAATCCTGAGGTCGATGTATTCGGAAGCTTCTTTTCCGAGTTCCTCGACCGGCCTGGTGAAATTACCCATTTCCTATGCTTCTTCGTTTGTATCCAGATCCTCGGGATCCTTGGCAAGAGCCTTCTCAAGCTTGTCAAGCTGCTCGAGGATCTTGGCACGGGCATCCTCTTTCAGGTCGGAAGCCTGATCGGTCAGTGTAGCCTTCAGGTTCTTGAAATCCCGGCGGGCAAGCCTTGCGCGCGCCCTTAGCCTGGAAGTGGCGCTTTCTGCTCCTTCCTTGAGGTCGGCGGCAGCTTCTTTGGCCTTGTCCCAGCCTTCATCGGCAGCATCCACGAACTCGTCCCAGCCCTCGGCTGCGGCGACCTTGACCTTGCGGCGGGTTTCCTCACCCTTCTCAGGAGCGAACAGAAGTCCGAGGGTCAGCCCGGCGGCCGCCCCGGCTATCAATGCGAAAAATGAATCACCTTTCATGGCTTTGGTTGTTTAATGTTTTGGTATTTACAAATATACAATTTTTTATCACTTTCCGCTTTGAACGGTAGGCCATTTTGGGTATCTTTGTAAGACACAAACCTCCCGGAAATGGCCTTTGTCCACCTTCACGTCCATACCCAATATTCCATCCTCGACGGCTTCTCGTCGATAGCCACCCTGTTCGACCGTGCTGAGGCCATGGGCATGCCGGCGCTGGCCATTACCGACCACGGCAACATGTACGGTGTCAAGGAGTTCTTCAAATATGCCGGCAAGCACAAGGTAAAGCCCATCATCGGATGCGAGGTATATGTGACCAGGCACTACGATCCAAGGATCAAGGACAACGAGCATCGTTCATACTACCACCTGATACTTTTGGCCAAAAACTATGAAGGCTACAAGAACCTGTCCAACATCGTTTCCCTGGGGCATATCGAAGGTCTTTACTACGGGAAGCCCAGGGTCAGCCACGAGATAGTCGAGAAGTATCATGAAGGTTTGATCTGCTGCTCCGCATGTCTGGCAGGAGAGATTCCGAAGGATATAGTCGCCGGCGACATGGAGGCCGCAAGGAAGGCAGTGGAATGGCATAAAAGGGTATTCGGAGACGACTACTATCTCGAAGTGATGCTCCACAAGACAGAGGTTCCGGGACTGTCACTCGAGGTTTACGAGCAGCAGAAGATCAGCAATGAAGGAATATTCAAGCTGGCCGAAGAGATGGGGGTGAAGGTAGTGGCCACCAACGACGTCCATTTCGTGGACAAGGAAGACGGCCCGGCCCACGACCACCTGATCTGCCTCAACACCGGAAAGAAGATTTTCGAAGAACCGCGTCTCCATTACACCCAGCAGGAATACCTAAAGAGCGAGCAGGAGATGGCCGCCCTGTTCCCGGACCATCCTGAGGTCCTGGCCAACACCATAGAGATAGCCGACAAGGTCGAGGTTTACAGTATCGACCGTGACCACGTGCTCCCGAAATATGAGATCGACCCGGCCTTCCTCGCCGACATAGACAAATACCTGGAAGAGTACAAGGATGTAATAGAGGCAGGAAAGACAAACAAGAACGGGAAATACCGTGGTGACGAATTCTGCCGCTCCGTGGCCTATCTCTGCCATCTGACCTATCTCGGAGCCGAGAAGCGCTACGGGAAGACCTTGAGCCCGGAACAGGCGGAAAGGCTTGACTTCGAGCTGAAGACCATCTGCAGGATGGGTTTCCCGGATTACTTCCTGATCGTTCAGGATTATATCGCCGCCTGCCGCAGGGGAGGCAGCCTGGTCGGTCCCGGCCGTGGATCCGCCGCCGGGTCGGCGGTCGCCTACTGCCTGGGAATCACCAACCTGGACCCTATCAAGTACCAGCTCCTGTTCGAGCGTTTCCTCAACCCGGACCGAATCTCGATGCCGGATATCGACGTGGACTTCGAAGACCTGGGACTTGCACACAAATATGTGGACGATACCTATGGCAAGGACCACGTCTCCAGGGTGATAACCTTCGGAACGATGCTTGCCAAGGGGGCCATCAAGGATGTGGCCAGGGTCCGCGACCTGCCGCTTGACGAATCCAACAGGCTCTCCGCGATGGTTCCGGACCGCCTGAGCGAAAAGGTTGAGAAAGAATATCCCTTCAACCCGAAACTGGACGAACTGAAGCCCGGTTTCAAGGCCTATGAGCAGAACGGCAAATGGTTCCAGAAGGGTATGGAGGACACCGACGTCAAGATCACCCTCAAGAACTGCTACCGCCTCGTTCCGGACTTGAAGAACGCCCTGGAAAACGGAAGCGACCAGGTGAAGGATGTGCTCAAGTTCGCCCAAAGGCTTGAAGGCTGTATCCGACAGGTCGGCATGCACGCCTGCGCAACCATCATCGGCCGCGGAAGGCTGACCGACTATATTCCCATCTGCCTGTCCCAGGACAAGGAAACCGGGGAGCTGGTATGGACCAGCCAGTATGACGGCCACTACATCGAGGACGTGGGCATGCTGAAGATGGACTTCCTCGGTCTGAATACCCTTACCATCATCCACAAGTGCCTGGACAACATCAAGCTCCGCTTCGGGGAGGATATCGACATCGAGGCCATACCAATCGACGACAAACCTACTTACGAACTGTACAGCCGGGGTGATACCGACAGCGTGTTCCAGTTTGAATCTCCAGGAATGAAGACCTGGCTCCAGAGGCTGCATCCGGAACGTTTCGAGGACCTCATAGCCATGAACGCCCTCTACCGTCCGGGCCCGATGGACTATATTCCCAACTTCGTAAACAGGAAGCTGGGCACCGAGCAGATAGAGTACGACCTTCCCGAGATGGAAGAGTTCCTCAAGGATACCTACGGAGTCACCGTCTACCAGGAGCAGGTCATGCTTCTGTCCCAGAAACTTGCCGGATTCACCAAAGGTGAAGCTGACAAGCTCCGCAAGGCTATGGGAAAGAAGCAGATTGCCATCCTGAACGAGCTCAAGGACAAGTTCATGACAGGAGGAATGGCCAACGGCCATCCCGAGAAAACCCTGGACAAGATCTGGAAGGACTGGGAGAAGTTCGCCCAGTATGCTTTCAACAAGTCACATGCGACCTGCTACGCCTGGGTCTCTTACCAGACCGGCTGGCTCAAATGCCACTACCCCGCCGAATTTTTCGCGGCCAACCTCTCCTGCAACCTCGGAAACACCGGAGAGATCAGGAACATCCTCGCGGACTGCAAGGCTCACAAGATCAAGGTGATGAACCCGGATGTCAACGAGTCGTATTCCCATTTCACCGTGAACAAGGACGGCAACATCCGTTTCGGCCTGAAGGGAATAAAGGGCTTCGGAACAAACGTCGCGGATGCCATCATAGACGGCAGGAAGGACGGCCCCTACAAGGACCTGTTCGACTTCGTGGAGCGCATGGACGGTGTCCTCAATCGCAAGGCACTCGAATGCCTTGTCTACTCCGGGGGTTTCGACTCGTTCAAGATCAAGCGCCGCCAGTTCTTCATGCCCTGCCGGAACGGGAACCTCTTCATCGATGAACTTGCCCGCTATGCCGCCCTCTACAGCCAGGATTCCGCCGACTCCGGCATGTCCCTGTTCGGGGAAATGGAGGAGATGAAACCCGTGCGGCCGGAAATCCCGGAGAACGTGGAGACCGACGACGAGATGGAGATCCTCCAGAAGGAGAAGGAATATGTGGGAATGTACATCTCCTCGCATCCATTGGACAAGTATGCCTTCGAAATCGACACGTTTACGAACCAGGAACTGGCGACCCTGAACAACAGGATAGCGGAGTGCGAGTCCTCGAGGAAGAAGGAGAAGATCGCCGTTGCCGGGCTTGTGACTGAAACTGCCACACTTACGACCAAGACCGGAAAGCCTTATTCAAGGTCGAAGCTGGAGGACTACAGCGGTTCATATGAGCTGTCCCTCTTCGGCAAGGACTATGAGAATTTCATGAAATACCTCCAGCCGCATGCAAGCCTCTATATCGAAGGCGAGATCGATGAAAGGTATTCCCTTAAACAGGAAGAGAGGGCGCAGGGGAAAGTGGCTCCTTTCACTTTCAGGATCAAGGAAATAACCCTGCTTGGAAATCTTAATGAGAATAAGCTTGCCGGATTCTCGATCGGGCTTACAACCCCGATGCTCACCCAGAAGTTCCGCAAGGACCTGGTGGACCTCGTCAAGGCCAACAAGGGAAAGACTCCCCTGAAAATGTTCCTCTACGATCCGGGCACAAAGTACAACATCGAGTTCCACTCGACCAAGTTCCAGGTTGCAGTCACTTCCGAATTCGTCTCCTCGCTGAAACTCATGGGCATCAAGTGCTCCCCTGTTCTAAAATAGTCTTGGAGACGTATTCTTACTTTCTTTGTGTTTAATGTAAAAAGAATCGGATCGGAAATATGAAACCGGCGTCAAACAGATCAATCAAAGGATGCCTGATAGCATTGTTTGTCTTTATCCTGTCCTCCTGCTCCTGGATGGACCAGATATCATACGAGGATGACGAACCGGCCAGGGCATACATCAAATCCAGTTCCGCCACCTGGCAAATATTCGATTTATCTCCTGAAACAAAAACGATCGAGCCAGTGGAAGCCTGGCTGGAAGTGGGAACAAGGGGAGAGGACAATGCCGACATCCGTATCTTTTACCTTTTCAAAACTCAACATGAATTTTATCCTTTTGACGGAACCATAATCCAGGGATCCTGTGAAATACTGCTCAAGGATGTTCCTTTCAAACGTAAATCTGGAAAGATGGTTTTCGATGTCTCCGGGGTGCGGAGTTCCATCAAATTGGCCATTGTGGATGACGATCTTGAATATTCGGATGTCAAGGTTTCCGGGTCGCTGAACATGTCGAAGATTAATCTCGGAGCAGACCTGTCAGTTTCCGGAATGGTCAAAGACAGGCCATTTGGCATCAAGGTGGATGCCCTGTCCAAGACAAAGCCGGATTACAGTCCAGAAATATGTGTTGTGGTCGATTACTATACCTTTGCCGATCTTATCATAAGGAACAATACTGCCCATAGAATGAAGGTGGACCTGACCAGCAAAGCCCCTGGTATAAAGACTATCACCATCAATATCGACCCTATGGACAAGCATCAGGGGTATTATTACCTGAACGAACAACTTCTGTATTATACAGATATTGTCATCACAACGGATGACGGAAAGAAAACAACCGTCGATACAGGTGGCTGGAAGCCTTTCTATAAACAGGATGACTATTCCCTCTTTTATGACATGCAAGGGGAAATCAGACCATACTACTATTACATCTTCTCAGTTGATATTGACGAACAGCTTTTTGACCAGGCCTCGGATGATTGAATATAATAGGGTGATGAAAACCAAGACGGACAGGATAATCAAAGGATTCCTGGTGGCTATATTGGCCGCCCTTGGGTTCGCGTCCTGTTCCAAACCTGTGGACGATCCTGTTTACGACGATTGGTCTACAACCCCCGGCGTATATGCTTACGGCACCAAGCCGGCTTCCTTCAACCAACGCTGATAGCTCCTGAAGTCGAACGGCGGGGCTCCGTAGAGATAGTGGTTACGGAACTTCTGTCCGCCGGTCTCATATTCGATGAGCAGGACTCCCTGTCCATGGGGAACCGGCAGGCCGGCTACGAGCGAACGGTCATTTGAACCGACGCTGAATTTCCCATTGTAAATGACTTTTCCAGATTCGACATCGGTGACCTTGACCTTACCTTCGGCAGGGACGAAGGAATCGTTGACAGCCCTGAGTGGAAGCACTCCTTCCTCCTCATCGTTTATCAGTACACATACCGTCCTCTGGGCGTTCCAGAGGTAGCTGTAAGCCAGTTTCTTTGAATTGTAGTAATCCACGATGGCGTCCGAGACGATAGGCCATCCGTCACGGACGTTCCACCAGATGATGCCTGTGCGGCGGAACCTTTCTCCCCTGAACTTCTCCACGAAATATTTCATCGCTTCGGCCTGGGTGCTCTGGGAAGCTGCTATGAAATCCTCCAAAGTCTTCGGCCTGAATCCGAACAGCAGGTTGATCTGCTTGGTCATAAGGTCGTTGCGTCCCTCGAACTCCACGAAGAAAGGCAAGGGGCGTACCGACTTTGTCATCCACTCCTCGTTCCAGTCTCCGTCCCTGGTCCACGGATAGCGGCAGTCCCTGGTGAACATCTTCTCGACCGACTCCTTGTTCGGAGCTCCGTGGTAGCCTATCTCGCTCACGAAAATGGCCTGGGCATCCTTGTAGAACGGATCCTTGTAGTATCCGCGCGGGCCCCAGAGATGGTCCTGGGGCAAGTCAGACCTCTGGCATCCATTCTGGAAAGCCTCCTCACTGAAATACGGGGAACTGGGCAGGTAAGGCCTGGTCGGATCGAACTCATAGAGTACCTCGGGGATCATCTTGCGGCTGATTACATCACGGTTGGGATCGATGTGGAAGGTCGGAAGGGTCCAGAGCAGGGAGTTGTCATTCTCGTTGTTTCCCGACCAGATTGCGAGGGAAGGGTGACCGCGGAACTTGATCACGACCTGCTTTATCTCATCCCTCAGTTTGGAAACGAACCTGTCGTCCTGCGGGTATATGACTCCGGCCATGGAGAAGTCCTGCCAGACCATTATACCCTCACGGTCGCAGCGGTCATAGAAAGGCGTGTCCTCGTAGACATTGCCGCCCCAGCAGCGGATCATGTTGCAGTTGAGGTCGACAACCATGTCGAGAGTACTGTCCACCCATCTGGCGTCACGGCTGTGGAAGCCGTCCAGAGGCACCCAGTTGGTTCCGCGTACGAATATCCTTTCTCCGTTAATGAAGAAACTGAATTCTCCCTCGCCATCCTTTATCATCTCGCTCCTGTCCAGCCTGACAGTCCTGAATCCCACCTTGCGGGTGTCCGAAGCCAGGACGGTGCCGTCCTCGTCGATTATGCTCACGGTACCGTCGTAAAGCGCCGGATCGCCGTAGCCCTTCGGCCACCACAGTTCTGCCTTGTCCAACTTGAACTCGGTCCTCCAGGCGAAAGTGGGAAGTATCCTCTCCATTTCATATGCCGTGCTTCCGTCCTTCTCCAGCTTGACGTGCAGTTTCACCTTGTCTATCTTCGATGCCGGATACTTGACCTGTACATCGACGAATGCCGACACGTTTCCAGTGGCAGGATCGGTGTCGACGGTCACCCAATGCATGTCGGAAATGCTGACGGGGTCCTGGACGATCAAGGAAACATCCCTCCACAGGCCGGCGCTGACCAGCCGGGGCATAATGTCCCAGCCATAGCAGTGTCGGGGCTTGCGGATCCAGACAGACTCGGTGTAGTGCCTGAAACTGTAGGTCCCGACAAGTTCCTTCTGGGCCTCGAGGACAGCGGAGCGGAGCACCACCTGTAGGAGGTTGTCCCCAGCCTTGGCTTTTCCTGTCACATCGAACCTGTGGGCGATCAAGGCATCATCCGCGGAACCTATCTTCTCACCGTTCAACCAGATGTCGGCGATACAGTCTATCCCCTCGAAATCCAGGATGAGCCTCTGGCCGTCAACCAATGAAGGAGCGGTGAAATGCCTGCTGTACATCCACTGGCAGAACTCGTAGGGACGGAGCTTGTAGATGTTGTTCCCAATCTCCGGGTTCTCGATCATCCCGGCGGCAAGGAGGTCCAGTTCCACATTGCCGGGAACGGTAGCGCTAAGCCTGGTAGTTTTAAGTCCGGCGATCGCGGCAGGATCGGTTACGGGATCACCTTCCTGCTCCCAGAATTCAAGGTCCCACTTTCCGTTAAGGGATATCTTTTCATGGGCGGGTGAGGTGAAGGAAAACACCAGCAGGGCGGCCAGGCAGGCCATAAGGGTAGGTTTGCTATTCATCGTCTGATAGTTTCGTGTTCAAAGAATCGAGTATGGTCCGGGCAAGAGCCGGGGACACCATTGTGGAAAGGTCTTCAAGGGAAGCCGCAGCTATCCGTGCCACTGAACCGTAATGCATCAGAAGGCGGCTTTCGGTCTGTTCGCCGACTCCCTTTATGGCTCGCAGGGCACTTTTGATCTGACCCTTGCTGCGCAGGGAACGGTGGAATGTGATTCCGAAGCGGTGGGCTTCGTCACGGATCTGCATCAGCACCTTGAGCGCGTGGGAATTCCTGTCCAGGAACAACGGATAGGGGTCGTTGATCCTGATGACCAGTTCCATCCGCTTGGCAAGTCCCACGACCATGAGCCTGTCAAGGATTCCAAGTTCCGCAAGGGCCTGCCGGGCGAATTCCAGCTGGCCTTCACCTCCGTCTATAACGACCAGCTGGGGAAGGTCGTCCGGATTTTCAGCAAGCATCCTGGAATACCTCCGGTTGACCACTTCCTTCATGGAAGCGAAATCGTTTGCACCGATCACGGTCTTTATCTTGAACTTGCGGTAATCCTTCTTGGAGGGCACTCCATCGCGGAAAACCACACAAGATGCCACGGGATTGGTCCCCTGGATGTTGGAATTGTCGAAACACTCTATATGCTTCGGCAGCTCCTTCATTCCAAGGGCCTTCTGCAGGTCCTCCATCACCATATTCTTATATTCGTCAGGATTGGTCCGCTCTTTCTGCTTGAGGGAATTGAAATGATATTCCTTGGCATTCTTGGCGCTCAGTTCAAGAAGGGACATCTTGTCTCCCTTTGCCGGTATCCTGA
>JAEEGJ010009712.1_pt1 | contig 25518 bp, 24 predicted proteins | sample 8958761 | NCBI WGS metagenome assembly JAEEGJ01 (sample SAMN16246546, study PRJNA631951) | gut metagenome | biome: gut microbiome; feature: rumen; material: RS-attached | host: Bos | place: Iran: Karaj | collected 2018-10 | reverse complement strand
AAAGCAGATGCGGGCTCAAAGGATTCTGCCGTTCCCGACAGCGAAAAGGCTGAGTACAGGAATATTGAGCTTGATGAGTCTCAGAAAAATACAATGAAGGATGCCATAGTTTCAGGAAAGCATGTATACGGATTCACCGTATTCATCCAGGAAACCTGCCTTCTGAAGGCTGCAAGAGCATTCCTCGTATTCAAGGCCATAGAAGAATCAGGAGAGGTGGTTGTATCATCACCTTCTTCACAGGATATCGAAGATGAAAAATTCGAATTCCGCTTCAGTCTCTTTGCGATCTGTGATTCCGATATTGAAAAAGTGAAGTCGGCGATCCTGAGCGTTTCCGAGATCGAAGAGGCAGTCGGAGAAGAATATACGGAAGAAATGCTTGATTCGGGTTCTGCAGAGGCTGATGTTCCTGCAGATAACGCTGCAGAAGACAAGCCTCTTGAAAATGCACCCGCAACTGTCGGAGCCGGTGCTCCTTCCGTTAAAGAAGGCAAAGGAGCAGGCGGAGCCAAGAAACCCGCTGTCAAGCCTGTTGTCAGCAGAACGATCAGGGTTGATATTGAAAAGCTCGATACTCTCATGAATCTCGTATCCGAGCTCATCATAGCAAAGAATACGATAGTTTCCGCAGCTTCTTCGGATACTCAGGGAGCAGGCGGCGGAAGAAATCCTCTCGTAGAGAATGTTGAATATCTCGAGAGCGTAACAACAAATCTCCACGAAGCCGTCATGAAGGTCAGAATGGTTCCCATCGAGAGTGCAGTCCAGAAATTCCCTCGTATGGTACGTGACCTTGAGAAGAAGCTCGACAAGAAGATGAACCTCACCATAACCGGTGAAGATACAGAACTTGACCGTACCGTTGTTGACGAGATCGGTGATCCTCTGATGCACCTGATCAGAAACAGTGCCGATCACGGTCTTGAAAATACCGCAACCCGTATCGAAAGAGGCAAGCCCGAGACAGGAACGATCTTCCTCAATGCTTACCAGGACGGCAATAACGTCGTAATAGAAGTAGGCGATGACGGTAACGGTATCGATGTTGAGGCAGTCAGAAAGAAGATAATCGAAAGAGGCTATGCTTCAGAGGAGACTGCAAACCAGATGTCCGACAAGGATATCATAAACGTCCTGTTCGATCCCGGATTCTCGATGGCAAAACAGGTTACCGATATATCCGGAAGAGGAGTCGGTCTTGATGTCGTCAAGTCAAATATCGAATCCCTCGGCGGTGATGTTGAGGTAAAGACAAAGCTCGGAGAAGGAAGTACCTTTATCGTAAGACTTCCTCTTACCCTTGCCATCATTCAGGCTCTCATGGTTATCGTGGGCGATGAGAAATATGCTATTTCCCTTGGCTCCATCCAGACCATAGAGGACATTTCTCCAAGCGACATCAAGCTTGTACAGAACAAAGAAGTTATTCAGTTAAGAGGAACGGTTATCCCCATTATCAGACTCAGTGATGTTGTAGACGCAACATCCTCCAAGTCTCCCGAGGACAACATGGTTGTCGTAATCGTTAAGAAGGGTGACCGTCTGGCGGGTCTTGTGGTTGATGAACTTATCGGCCAGCAGGAAATCGTTATCAAGTCCCTTGGCAAGTACATAAGCAAATGCAAATTCATCAGTGGCGCGACAATACTCGGCGATGGCGAAGTAGCGTTGATCCTTGATGCCAATGCATTGATTTAATAGGGGAGGGATTACCATGGATGAATTAAGAGTTGGAACAGAACTTGATACTACACAGTATATAGTAATTAAAATCGGTGAAGAATCCTACGGCATCAACATTGCATTTGTGGACAACATCGTAAGAATGCAGCACATTACACGAGTACCCAAGGTAGCTCCTTACTTAAAGGGCGTTATCAACTTAAGAGGTATCGTAGTTCCCGTTATGAGTTTAAGACTTAAAATGGGCCTTGAAGATGATGTTATTACCAAGGCTACCAGAATTATTATTCTTAAGCATGAGACTCAGGGAACTATCGGAATTATTGTTGATGAAGTAAGAGAAGTAATTACACTTGATTCGGAACATATCGAGAAAGTGGCTCAGGACTCCAATAAGTCCAACGAGCATGTTAACTTCGTATCCGCAGTCGGCAAGACCGGTGACGAACTTGTTTCACTTCTCGATCTTAACACGGTTACATTGGAAACCGAATAAGGTTTATGGGAGAGGTCTATGGATGATTTAAGTTTGGAGAACATGTCAACGCAGTATTATGACGTGTTAAAAGAAATAGGAAACATCGGAGCGGGCAATGCCACCACGGCACTTGCCCAGATGCTTCAGTGTAAAGTTGATATGAAGGTACCTCAGGTTAAGTTACTTGACTTTGGTGAAGTGGGTGCCTTAATGGGCGGCGAGGAGCAGATAATGGCCGGTATTTACCTTTGCGTAGAAGGAGATATTACCGGAAGCATTATGTTCCTTCTTAAAAAGGATGCGGCCAAACACCTGGTTGCGAAGCTCATGGGTATGGAACTTCCGGGAGACGATCTTGACGAAATAGGTACTTCGGCGCTTAAGGAAATCGGTAATATTATTACCGGTGCGTACTTAAACTCCCTGTCGACCCTTACAAACTTAAAGATTTATCCGTCGGTTCCGGACCTTACCATTGATATGGCAGGAGCAATCCTAAGCGTTCCCGCAATTGAATTCGGAACTCTTGGTGACAAGATATTACTTATTCAAACTCAGTTTACCGATGACTGTGAACTGGACGGCTTCTTTATACTGGTGCCGGATCTTGAGTCATACGGTAAGATTTTAGGAGCACTTGGAATAATGTAACTAATTTGCGGGAGTTAATATTCTATGAGTGAATGTATTAAGGTTGGCATGGCAGACCTAAAGGTATGCATAAGCCCCGACAGCGTCACTACGTTGGGGCTTGGCTCCTGTGTAGGTATCGCCATCAGAGATCCCATCACGAAAATCGGAGGCCTTGCCCATGTAATGCTTCCGGATTCCGGAGCTATCAGAAATAATACAAATGTTTATAAATTCGCCGACACCGGCATTGTGGAACTGGTTAATCAGATGGAAAAAGCAGGTGCCAAGCGAAACAGAATGGTTGCCAAAATAGCGGGCGGAGCCCAGATGTTCTCCTTTCAGAACAAATCCGACCTGGTAAGAGTGGGAGACAGAAACGTGGAAGCCAGCAAAAAAACTTTAAAAGAGCTGGGAATTCCTATTTTGGCAGAAGATACCGGCCTTAATTTCGGTCGTACGGTTATCTTTTATCCCGAAACGGGTGATTATGTCATTCGTGCCGTGGGTAAGGAAGAGAGGGTCATTTGAGGTGAACAGAAGACAGCTTCCGCTATTGCTTATGCTTATTGCGGGTGCAATTACAACACTGACAGTATATTTTAAAGGCCTTGGTTTAAAAACAATGCTCATTGCATTGCTGGCTGCTTTGGTTGCCTTTTATTTCATCGGCTCGCTGGTTGAGTATATTCTTTCTTCTTTTGACAAGAAGAATGCTCCGGAGGTCTCCGATGAAGGTGAGGTAATAGAGAAAGAAGCGGCCACTCCGGTTCAGGAGAGAGCACCTGAGGCCGCAGAAGAAGAGGAAGTGGCACAGTAGCTTGATTCTTTAGCCTAAAGAAATAACAGGGGATGGCGTTTTTAAATGGACGAACAGGGAAGGAAAAAACTCTGGGAGAAATATTCTTCCGAAAAGACAGCTGATTTAAGAGAACAATTGATACTTGAGTACGCTCCGTTAGTCAAAGTAGTAGCGGGGCGCCTTAGTATGTATTTAGGTTATAATGTTGAGTACGATGATCTGTGCAGTTACGGCATTTTTGGCCTTATTGACGCTATAGATAAGTTCGATTTCGGCAAGGACGTTAAGTTTGAAACTTATGCAAGTCTTCGTATCAGAGGTTCAATCTTAGATCAGATTCGTAAAATGGACTGGATTCCCAGAACCGTCCGTCAGCGCCAGAGAGATATCGATAAGGCTATGCACGAGATTGAGATAGAAAAGGGTCACCCCGCCACCGATGAAGAGCTTGCAGCCAAGTTAGGCATTTCGGGGGATGAGCTTAACGACTGGCAGTCTCAGCTTAAAGTTACCAATGTTATTTCTTTAAACGAATTTATGGAATCGGGAGCAGAGGTGCCCAATGAGCGTAACCTTGCTTCTCACTTTGAGACTCCCGAAGAAGTAATGGACAAAAAAGAATTAAAGCAAAAGCTCATGGAATCCCTGGAGAGTTTAACCGAGAAAGAAAAGCAGGTTATCCTCCTTTACTACTACGAAGAGCTTACTTTAAAAGAAATAAGCTACGCTCTTGAGGTATCCGAATCAAGAGTGTCACAGCTTCATACAAAAGCTTTATCAAAAATGCGAGAAAAGCTTGGACGATACATGGGAATTCTGTTAGAATCTAAGTAGATAATAAATTTACTTATGGGGGCTTTATATGAATGGTTATTTTCAGATAGTTCAACAGAACAACAGGTGCTGCATCAAGCTTGTACCGCCTACGGACGGTGGCACCCCTTTTAAACCCGAAGACTTAACAGAATACCTTTCCATCAAAAATGTTACTTACGATTTGAAGGCTTTGTTTGCTACGCTTTCAAATCTTTCTGAAACGGTAGTTTTCCCTACCAATACTCCTTTTTCCACCAAAGATTCCGAATATTGCAAAGTCAGCTGCGCTCCCGACAATATGTCAGTGAGCGTTATGATGGTGCCTCCTTTTGAGGGCGGCTCTCAGATGAGCAAAGAAGAGTTCATGCGCGAATTTTCTTCAAGAGGAATCTGCTTTGGCTTTGATATTGCAGCAATCGACAAGTTTTTAAAGGAACGCCCTTACTGTACCCATGTAGTGCTGGTTAAAGGTCAGCCTCCGGTACAGGGTACGGATGCCTCCATTGAATACTTTTTTAATACCGACCCCAGAGTTAAGCCTACACTTAACGAGGACGGCAGCGTAGACTTCTTTAACTTAAATACCATCAATCACTGCAAACAGGGGGACCTTCTTGCGAAGCTTACTCCTGCGGTTCACGGTGAATACGGTACCAACGTTAAAGGCGAGAGGCTTAAGCCGAGAGACGTTAAGGCCGCCATTCTTAAGTTTGGTCACAATATTGATATCAATGAAGAGAAGACTGAACTTCGTTCCCAGGTTAACGGTCATGTTTCCCTGATAGAAGGCAAGGTCTTTGTATCCAACGTATTTGAAGTAGAGAACGTAGACAATTCCGTAGGTAACATAGATTACGACGGAAGCGTTCGCGTTAACGGTAATATCTGTGAGAACTTCTCCGTTAAGGCCAAAGGCTCCATAGAGGTTCGCGGTGTTGTAGAAGGTGCTTACCTTGAGGCCGGTGAGAACATCACTATAGCCAGAGGTATGAACGGTATGCACAAAGGCGTTTTAAAGGCCGGCGGCAATATCGTTACCAAGTTCCTTGAGAACGCTTCGGCTACCGCGGGAGGCTTTCTTGAGTCGGAATCCATCCTTCACTGTAATGTAAGTGCGGGAACGGATATTAAGGTTACCGGTAAGAGAGGCTTTATTTCCGGCGGACGTGCCTGCGCCACCAACTGTATCGAGGTTAAGACCTTAGGCTCCGAAATGGGTACGGATACCGTTGTTGAAGTAGGTATGGATACCAAGGTTAAGGCGGCTGTGCAAGACCTGCAAAAGAAAATTGCAGAGATCAACAAGCAGCTTACCACCATACGCCCCGTACTTGAAGGCGCCAAACAAAAGCTTTCTCAGGGCATTAAGATGACCACTCCCCAGCTCATGCAGATTCAGCAGCTGGCCAAACTCAACAACTCACTTACCGCCGAGCTTAACAAAGCAACGGAAGAGTTAAACGGATACCAGGGAGTCATGGATACGGACGATCCCAACAGCAAGGGCTCCGTAGTTGTTACCGGAGATGTGTTCCCGGGCGTTAAGATATGTATCGAAGATGTTTCAATGGTAGTTAAGGGCGCCGTTAAATATTGCCGCTTTATTAAACAGGCCGGTGATGTTAAAATGGTAGCTATCTAAAAGTGCTTTAAAAATGGGGGAAATTGAATGGGATTAGGACCGCTTGAATTATCGGGCGTTCTGCAGAGGACTCAGGACATTGCGACCATACGTCACAATGAAGAACACAAGGGTCAGGTTGATCAGAACCACTTTGTGGACCGTCTCAACAAGGAAGTGGATGACCGCGCCAACACCGTTAAGAGCACCACCGAAACTCTTAACGAGCAAAAGAAATTCGACGCCAAGGAAAAAGGCTCCAACGAGTACACCGGCGACGGCGGTCGACACAAAAAAGATGAGGATGCTCACAGTCACGGACATGACAAAGAGGGTGTCCACATTAAAATGTCGGAATCTAGTTTTGATATAAGGATATAGTCATGAGTGTAACCGAAATAGTGTTGTTATGTATAGGAGGCTTATTCTTTGCAATAAGCTTCTTTTTACCTGACGTTAAGAAAAAAGAAGAAGAGCACGTCACCAAAGAGGAGATTAAGCGCTTAATCGACGAAGAAATGAAGAGTGCCAAAGAACGCATCGACGATATGGTGGACGAAACGGTCAATTACTCCGTAGAGAAGACCGAGCGTGCCCTTGAAAGACTTTCCAACGAAAAGATTATGGCGGTGGACGAATACTCAGAAACCGTGCTCAAGAAAATAAACGACAATCACAACGAAGCGGTTTTTTTGTACGACATGCTCAATGACAAGGATGAAAAGCTTAAAAACGCCGGGGATGAGATTAAGACCTCCATGGACAAGCTTGAAACCGAGAAAAAGGAGCTTGAGGAGAAAAAACGCATAGAAGAGGAAGCTCAGAAGAAGGCCGAAGAAGTTTTAAAAGAAGCTGCCAAGGCAGAAGAGAAACCTGAGTTTGTGCCCTTTATACCCGAGAGGCTTGAAATTGTGGACGGTGTTGCTGTTCCCGCAGTGAAGGCCGAACCCGTCAAGGACAAGCCCGCTCCCAAGCCTCGCAAAAAGGCTTCCAAAGAAACCTCCGTGCCGGTTCATTTTGAATCCGACAATGACGGCCGCAAGAATTCCAACGAAATGATCAGAAAGCTTCACAGCGAAGGCAAGTCCAACATGCAGATTGCAAGAGAACTTGGACTCGGCGTAGGTGAGGTTAAGCTTGTAATAGATTTATTTGCATCAAAAAAAGAAGGTTAATTCATGAAACTTAAGTCATATTTAAGGGGCATCGGCGCCGGCATGATTGTGGCGGCTCTGATAATGGGTATTTCGGCACCGAAAGGCAACGCCAAAGCCCCTGACCCGGAACCCAAGCAGACCCTTCTTGAGTCTGTACAGGATATATCATCGGCTGATAAGGATGCCTCTTCAAACGCTTCGGACGGGCAGGATAGCGTTTCCGAAGGAGAAGGCGTAAGAGTTGTTTCTATTCCGACACCCGCCTCTGTTGAGGCTGGTACAGAATCTGACGGCACATCGGAAGAGGGCGGCAAGACCGAATTTGTGGATGTTTCCGATGCGGAACCCGACACTCCTCCGGAACCCGAAGGACCTCCCGCCATCGACCCCATGCCGGAGGATGAAACCGGCTATGTTACCAATGGTGAAACAGTTGTTATCAAGGTTATCAAAGGCGACAGTTCCGTAAGCGTAAGCCGTCGTATATTTGAAGCAGGCCTTGTGGAATCCGCAGTGGAGTTTGACCGTTACTTGTGCGAAAATCACTACGACAAATCCATCAGTGTCGGCGAATACGAAATAGCAATCGGTGCTGATTTTGAAGAGATAGCAAAGACGATTACCAGAAGAAAATAAAATGCATGGTACGGGGGTATTTATGGCATTTAAAACGATTTTAAAGAGAAACCATATACTCATTCTTATGGTTTCTTTTTGCTTTTTAATAGGCTGCGGCGGTACAACAGCAGCGGTAAGTGAAAGTGATTCATTGGTATCCGTGGAAACATCGGTATCAGAGGAGACGTCGGTATCGGAGGTATCTGTTGACGATGAATCTGCGGTGGAAGAATCAGAGCCTGAAGTCATTTCTTTTAAGGCGGATTGCAATCGTGAAGAGATGACCCGTGAGGATAAACGTGGAACCTGTACCATTTTTGCCACACGTGCAGATATTACCCATGACGGGATTGATGACAGGATAGTCCTTCAATTTTCGGGAGATGAGGCAGGGACTCCGAACCCAAAGACCGGAATTAATCGGCCTAATAGAAATTGGGCATATATAAAAGTGTACAGCGGAAGCTCCAATCTTGAAAAATGCATTTACAAATCGGAAGGGATTTCCTGGTGTGGTGATAATAGCGCTGTTTATCTCACAAAGTTCAATGGACAGGACTGCCTTCTTTTCACTGAGGTAAGCTACAGTAACGGCATTGTCTCTTATGAGTACTGTTTATTTGGGCTTGATGAAGAGGGTAATATTCTTACAGTCAGCTCGGACTGTATTATTGACCCTGACTTTATTATGAATGATGAAGGAGTATGGATAGATCAGCGCAAGGGAGAAACCAATTCTTACTGCGAAAAATACAAGGATGCTTTACATGAGATGCTCTCTGATGGGGCGATTCTTCTGGTAGACGGCGATTATGACCGGGAGAGAGCGGCATTTTCTGATATAGATGATGTAATATCAGCCGGGGAATTTTTTGATAAGAATGCGCCAAAGTTTATTGAATACAGGAGTTATCTTAAAGTTCTTCCCAATGCTTCCGACCTGCCGGAAGAGATTGCTGATGTGATATATGAAAACAAAGATTTTTATTACGTTTTAAATTCTTTTGCTGAAGAAGATGAGCCCACAGAAACTATTCTTACCAACACAAGAGATTTCTCTTACGATCAATTTTTCATGGAAACAGAAGACGAAAGTCTGTATGTAGATAAATATGATTTTGACTGGGAGAAATATACGATTTTCGATTTGGATGGTGACGGCACCGATGAACTTATCTATGGTGTAACTCAGGGCTTTAGCGAATTTTTTCTGATTTTTCATGTAATAGACAAGGATGTATATGCATATAGCATATATTATAAGGGATTTGCCATATTGTATAATGACGGGACCTTTGAGAGCCTTGCCGGTGCATCGTGCTCGTGTTATAGAAAGATTGAGTCCTTTGACAGACACAGGTACCATATAAAGGATGTCGCTGTATTTGACAGCTATAAGGGGTGCCTTTTGGGAGACAAGAAGGTGTCAGACGAAAAATTTTTCGAATATCTGGACAACCTTGAGAATAAAACGGGACGGGTAATATGGATATCGGATAAATCCGCCGGAACGGAATAAAAACTTGCCTGTGATTATAATTCCGGGGCATATAAAACGAGGATAGCATTATTATTTATTTACGAAAGAGCGATGCGGCATAAAGCTGTCATCGCTCATTTTTTATGTTTTTTTCTTTTAACGCACCGTTATTCTTTCACGGATAGAATAGTTTGTGTAAATTCAATTCGGGGAATACCTTAAAAGGAATAAGAAATTGGCTGAAACAAATTCTAATGAATCCCAAAATTATGATGAATACGGCAGTCCTTTTGAAGAGTTTTCTTTTGCCAAAGAAGACGCGGACACCGGGCATGAGTATGTGCCGCCCCATGATAAGGACTATGTGAATAAGAAGAGCAAATCCGGCAAGAAGTTTATACAGAGGCACGGAGTTATGGTCATGCAGACTGCCGCTGCGGTTTTGGCGGTTGTGGTGGTCAAGGATGCCTTCGGGTATGACCTACTGGCCCATGATCCGTTTAACGACAGGACTTCGGATCACTTGGTGATGACTTCTTATGCCGATGATTTCGATTATTATGAGCCGGAACCCGAGCCTGAACCTGAGACTAAGCCGGCTTATGAGCCCACGGTTTCAGACCATCCCAAGGATGAAGCGGATGATGCTTTTCCCGTTCTTTCCAATCTTGAACCAAACGGATATGTGCCGGGCTTCGGTGTTTTAGACGAAGAATATGTCAGGTTTGAAAATATCGACGGCAGCGTGAACTATCTGTACTGTACCGACGGAATGTGGAACAGAACCAATGAATGGTGGATAGATTCCGAGGGTGTTCATTTTGAGGGCGGTGTGGTCATAACGGATTACTATTACGCACCGAATTCAGATTACGAGACTGAATCGGCCAAAATCAGTAATCAGGCGGGAAGCGCATGGTATAACGGAAGAGATTTTCTTTGGATTCCCGGGGCGCAAGCAAACGGTCTCACGGAACCTTTGTACAGGACACTTCCCATCGGCCCAATACCCGGAGCGTCATATGATGAGGCCACCAATACACTTACCCTTACCAATTTTACCGGCGACTACTTAAATGCCAACCTCATGGGTAACGGCTTCAAGCTTAAACTCGTTGGCGATAATAACCTTAAGGGAATTGTAGTCTGGGGCTTTATGTACGGCGGAAGCCTTACTGTTACCGGTGACGGAACCCTTACAATAGAGCACAAAGATGTGCCGGGAATAAGACTTGAATGCGAGAACAGTGACAGCTGTCTCATGATAGACAAAGATGTGAGACTTGTAATTGAGGGAACAGGACCTCACATACTTGTAACAGACAGCACTCACGAAAAAGGTATCTATTATCTGAAACCTTTAACCGTTAAAGATCACAGGACGGGAGATTACCTTGTACGTGTACAGAGTTCATCCGACGGCCATACATACTGGGAATTCAAGACAGAAAACGAAACGAATGTAACGGGTCTGATCGTAGATTCGAAGGAGGATTAAATAAATGAGCGAAGAAATCATCAAAAAAGAAAAGAAAACCGTACCTGCGGGAAAAGTAGTGGGACTTATTGTAGTCTTCTTTATATTCCTGGCAATCACTAACCCCGCTGTCATTCCGTTCCTGTCCCCTGAGACAAAAGAAAAACTCGAGGGCACCTGGAGCAGGGTTTTCGGAGACGTAACCAAGATTTCCGAGACCTTTAAGTTTAATTTTGCGACGCTTTTCCAGATTATCGCCATTATTCTTTTGATGAGTGCCATTTCCGCAGTTATTCTTTTTGTTGCGGGAAAGCTTAATCCAAAGAGCGCAAAAGCAAAAAGCTTTTTAACCCTTATAAAGAGCGCTACCAGTTACATCGCATTTATCGTAGGTTTCTTCTGGTGCCTTGCAGCGCTCGGCGTTAACGTAAGCACAATCTTTGCCAGCGTCGGAATCTTAACATTGGTAGTAGGCTTCGGCGCCCAGAGCCTGGTGGAAGACTTAATAACCGGTGTTTTCCTGGTATTTGAAGACCAGTTTAACGTAGGCGACATCATTGAAGTGGGCGGCTACAGAGGAACCGTCGAGAGCATCGGCATCCGCACAACCGCCATCAAGGACGTGGGCGGTAACATAAAGCTCATCAACAACTCCGACCTTCGCAACATCTTAAACCGCTCGGCAACCGACAGTGTCGCCGTCACCACCGTAAGCGTGTCCTACGGCACTGACATTGAAAAAGTAGAAAAAGTATTCGAAACCCTTCTTCCCGAGATTCGCACCAAGTACTCAGACGTCTTCCTCGAAGACCCCAAATACATCGGTGTCCAGAACTTAGGTGAAAGCGGCATAGAACTTAAAATCATCGGCAAGGTCAACGAGAAAGACATTTTCTCCGCAGCCCGCCTCCTAAACCGAGAAATAAAAATCGGCTTTGACAAAAACAACATCGAAATCCCCTTCAACCAGATTGTGGTCCATCAGGCCAAATAACTACCCCGGCGGAAGCTCTTGCTTCCGCCTTTTTTATTTTTCCCTTAGGTCGGGCGGGGCTTCAAATAAACAGTATCCCCACCTAGTCAAGCTCCCGTTAAAGAAAGTTTTACTATCGTTTTGTTCAGTCGGCTATAAACCATGCCGCCGACCCGCTCCCGCTTGAACTTCACGAGCGTAGTCTTACGGCTTTTTATAACTCCGCTTTTGACCTACGCCTGGGATACTGTTTATTTGGAGCCCCGCCCGACCTTTATTCCCACCCCGATAGCCACTATGAATTGTGGCGGGACGGATTATTTTGCAGGGAAGCCATAAGCCCGAGAGGGCAAATTGCCCAAAAAAGGGGTGGTGAGGGGGCTGTTTTTGACAGAAGTGGATAATTGTATACAATTATCCAAAATTCCATTGACATGGTCACTTTACTCCGCTAAAATGATAGGCGTTAGGAGTTTAGGAGGTTGTCGAAATGTCATTAACTTTATCAGAAAAAGCCAAGGCGGTTAAGCCTTCATCAACACTTGCCATCACAGCTAAGGCCAAAGAGCTTAAGAAAAGCGGCGTGGACGTAGTAGGTTTTGGAGCAGGCGAGCCCGACTTTAACACACCCAAGAATATTTGCAATGCGGCCATTAAGGCTATCGAGACAGGCTTTACCAAGTATACGCCCGCTTCGGGTACCAATGAACTTAAGGCTGCCATCAGTAAGAAATTCAGAGACTTCAACGGACTTGATTATGCGCCCAATCAGATTGTTATTTCCAACGGCGGTAAACATGCCCTTACCAATATATTTGATGCTATTTTAAATCCCGGCGATGAGGTTATTATTCCTGCGCCTTACTGGCTCAGCTATCCCGAGATGGTGAAGTTATCCGACGGCGTTCCCGTATTTGTATACGGAGCCAAAGAAAACGGATATAAGATTACGGCAGAACAGCTTGACAAGGCCATTACAGACAAGACCAAAGCTTTCGTGCTTAATTCTCCCAGCAACCCCACCGGTATGGTTTATTCCAAGAAGGAACTTCAGGCACTTGCAGAGGTTATCGTTAAGAGAGACATCTATGTAATTGCCGATGAAATGTACGAATACCTTACATACGATAAGGCTAAACATGTAAGTATCGCTTCCCTTGGCGAAGACATTTACAAGCACACCATTACCTGTTCCGGTCTTTCCAAGTCCTATGCTATGACAGGCTGGAGAATCGGTTACACAGGTTCATCCGTAGAGATTGCGAAGCTCATGTCGGCCATGCAGTCCCATGCGACTTCCAACCCCAACTCCATCGCGCAGTTTGCATCCGTTGAGGCACTTACAGGTCCTCAGGACGATGTCAAGAAGATGCGTGACGAGTTTGACAAAAGAAGAGTGCACATGTACGAGCGTGTTAAGGCAATGCCTTATGTGGACGTTATGAAGCCCGAAGGTGCTTTCTACGTATTCATTGACATGTCCGAGGCACTTAAGAAGTCTTACAAGGGCGAGAAGCTTGAGACAAGCGCCAAGCTTGCAGAGTTTCTTTTGAACGATTACGCGGTAGCCGTTATTCCTTGTGCGGACTTTGGCTTCCCTACCCACATCCGTCTTTCCTACGCCATCAGCATGGAACAGATTGACAAGGGCCTTGACAGAATCGAAGCCTTCTTAAAGGAACTTAAATAAGCGTTGTAAATATAAAGGGACTGAATGACAATTCAGTCCTTTTTTTGTACAATTAAAAGGGTATGAATTGTTTCTTACGGCATAAATGCTATTCTATGGTCATGAAGCGAACACGGAGGAAACTGTGGAAGACAAAATGTTTTATCTGTTGCTTTTGATAATACTGTCTGTGGTACTGATGGGCTGTCTGGTTATCCTTATACGAAGCTATTATAAAATGGCTGAGGCCCACAGAATTCTTAAGGATAACATTAAGAATCTTGAAGAGTTAAATGACAGACTCAGGATGGACAGACATGATTATTTGAACCACCTTCAAATCATATACGGGCTTATGGAACTCGAAGAGTATGATGAGATGAAGTCTTATCTTAAGAAAGAGTACAAAGAACTTCTTTCGACGGGAAAGGCCATCAAGACGGCTAAACCTGCAGTAAATGCCCTTCTTGCCGCCAAACTGTCGGAGTGCGAGTCAAAAGAAATTGAGTTTCGCATCGAAGTCAAGTCAGACCTTAAAAAACTCACCATTGAAGACTGGGAACTTTGCAAGGTGCTTTCGAATCTTATAGACAATGCCATAAAAGCCCTTGAAGATTCGGATAAGGCGGAGAAAAAGATTTTTATCAATATTACGGAGACCCCCACGGAATATGTTTTTGAGGTGGAGAATAACGGACCGAAGATACCTGACGATATTAGGGACCGGATATTCAAAAAAGGCTTCAGCACCAAGAAATCAGAGGGTCACGGAATGGGTCTTTCAATTGTTTTAAAGATTCTGGAAGATAGCAACGGAAGCATTTCTTTTGACACAGACGACGAAAGAACTGTTTTTACGGCAGTGATTAAAAAAGGAGAATGACCATGGAAGCTGTTCAGATATTGGGTATAATTGTCCTTATTATCGGAATTGTTTTAATCGGAGTCGAGGTTTATATGCCGGGCTTCGGATTTCCGGGAATCAGCGGTATTATTTGTACCGTCGCAGGCATTTTCTTGACCGGAAGGGACATGAACGAGAGGATAAAGGTCGGTGCGATTGCCATAGTGGCGATAATCATTGTTCTGACCGTAAGCATCATAGTCTTTAATTCAAAGAAGATTAAGTCGCCGATTAAACTTGAAGACGATTTAAATGGCAGGAATCTTTTTATCGAGGAAGAGGATATGAAGTATCTTATCGGTAAAAAGGGTATTGCGCTTACGGATTTAAAGCCCTCAGGCAAGGGGGAGTTTGACGGGGTCAAACTTGATGTAATTACGGTGGGTTATATAAAAAAGGGTACGGAACTTACCATTACCGAAATAAAAAACAATAAAATATTTGTTGATGGTTAAAGGAGGGTTATTATGAAAACTGCATTGATAGTTTCAGCTTTGATAATTGTTTTACTGGTAGTATTTTTTACGGTCATTCCTGTGGGAATGTGGATTTCCGCGGTGGCCAGCGGAGTTAAAATCAGTATTTTTTCTCTCGTGGGTATGAAACTCAGACGTGTAAAGCCTGCATTTATCGTGCGTCCCATGATTAAGGCCACAAAAGCAGGTCTCACGGTTAAGACCAATGAACTTGAAGCCCATTATCTTGCGGGCGGCGATGTGGACAGCGTTGTGAATGCCCTTATTGCGGCAGAGCGCGCCGGCATGAATCTTTCTTTTGAACAGGCATCCGCAATAGACCTAGCGGGACGTGATGTATTCGAAGCGGTTACCATGAGCGTAACTCCAAAGGTTATCGAAACTCCCGTGATTTCAGCTGTTGCCAAAGACGGTATCGAACTTCTGGTAAAGGCACGTGTCACTGTAAGAACCAACATCGACAGATTAATCGGCGGTGCAGGCGAAGCAACGGTTCTTGCCAGAGTAGGCGAGGGCATCGTTACTACCGTCGGCTCTGCAGCTACCCACAGCAGCGTGCTTGAGAATCCCGACGATATTTCAAGAGTGGTACTTGAAAAGGGACTTGATTCAGGAACTGCTTACGAGATTATTTCCATAGATATAGCGGACATTGATATAGGCCGAAACATCGGTGCCAACCTGCAGAGCCTTCAGGCGGAAGCCAATACCAAAATCGCCCAGGCCAAAGCCGAAGAAAGAAGAGCTATGGCGGTTGCACTTGAGCAGGAGATGAAGGCAGAAGTAGTGAAGGCTGAAGCCGATGTTCCCAGAGCAATGGCGGAAGCATTAAGATCCGGCAATCTTGGAGCCATCGATTATTACAAACTTCAGAATATTCAGGCTGATACCAAGATGAAGAACGATATCGGAACCGGCGTTACGGGTTACGTTGACAGTAAAAAGAAATAATCAGAGAGTACAATCGAACCGGCAGGGGTAAGCTATGATAAACGTTATGGTTGTTGAAGACGAGGAACAGATTCGTCACATTCTTAAAAAGATGATTGAGAAAAATGAAGGCTGCAGCGTGGTTTCCGCATGCGAAAACTTTGCATCCGCCATATCAGACTTTATCAGGCTTCGCCCCGATGCGGTTTTTATGGACATCGATCTTAAGGGCGAAAGCGGTTTGGAGTGTGCCAAAGCCATGACGGAAGTGGACCCGAAGGTTAAGATTGTTTTTGCCACGGCCCACAGCGAATACATGGCCAATGCTTTTGAGATATATGCTTTTGACTATCTCGTTAAGCCCTTTGACATGGCCAGAATACACAAGACCCTTAATCGTATCAAGGAGATGACGGCGGCCAAAGAGACTCCCGAGAAAGGCGAATCATCTTTGGAAAAACTTATCATTAAGGGCAAAGAAGAGATTAACATTATCGATGTCAAAGACATCATAATGATAGAACGGACCGACGGTATGTCCAGGATAGTTACAAAAGAAGACGTTTTCCTCACATCCCAGGCTCTGGGGGCGCTGGAAGAGAAGCTTGACCCGGAACGGTTTATGCGCTGTCACAAGTCTTACATAATTCGGGTAGAAGCCATCAGGAAACTTGAGGTATACGGAAGATGGACTTACACTGTATATTTAAAGGATACGGAGGAAACCGCTCTGATGACCTCGGAAAAATACGAGGAGATAAAAAAGAGACTTTTGCAATGAATTTTGATGCAAATTTCTAATTGATAAGTTGTCATAAAAAAATTATGCAAACCGGGGTTATGTAAACTACATAACCCTGTTTTTTTATTTTTTTCAAAAAAAATTTTTTCCAATATTTTGTATAAAGGTTCACATAATAAAACAGATTTTGTGCTTTGACGCGATATATGTCACAAATGACACAAAATCTAACAAAATTGGGATTTGCTTTATTAATAATGAGCGGATATAATAGGACTTACCACACCAAAAACGGTTGACAGAACATGTCATTTTGGAAGGAAAAAGAGAAGATGCAGTCTTATATTGATGCCTTTATTACTTATTTACATAATGTTAAGAAGATGTCAGAGAACACTGAGCTTTCCTACAGACGCGATTTAAGTAAAGTGTGCCGTTACATGGAGGAACAGGGTATTCACAATCCCGCGGACATTACGGCTACCAATCTTAATTCCTACGTTCTTTATCTTGAGAAGAACAAGTTCAGTGCAGCTACCATTTCCCGTAATATAGCCTGCATCAAGACCTTCTATCATTACCTGTACAAAGAAGGCAAGGTTAAGACCGACGCATCCGAGACTCTTAAGGCACCCAAGGTTGAGAAGAAGATTCCCGAGATTTTAACTACCTCCGAAGTGGTAAGGCTTTTAGAGCAGCCTCAGGGCAACAGCCCCAAGGACGTACGCGACAAGGCAATGCTTGAGCTTTTATACGCTACAGGTATCAGAGTCAGCGAGCTTATTTCCCTCAGGGTTGAAGACGTCAATATGCAGATGGGCTTTATCGTCTGCCATGACAGGACCAAAGAACGCGTCATTCCCTTCGGTCACGAAGCCAAGACCGCCATTCAGGCATATCTTGACAATGCCAGAGAGGGCATGCTTGACAACAAAAACGAAGAGACACTTTTTGTAAACTGTTCCGGACAGCCCATGTCGAGACAGGGCTTTTGGAAGCTTATAAAATATTATGCCAAACAGGCGGGAATCGAGGCGGATATTACACCTCATACCTTGAGACATTCTTTTGCGGCTCACCTGGTGGAGAACGGCGCCGATTTACGAAGCGTTCAGGAGATGTTAGGACACTCCGACATTTCCACCACCCAGATTTATGCCAACATGAATCATTCACGCATCAGGGATGTATACTCCAAGGCTCATCCCAGAGGATAATAATAAGTACTGTGCAGTCGGATTGCTTGTTGAAGCATTCCGGCTGTTTTGTTATTATCATTATTATGAAGAAAACAGTTTACGCGGACAATGCCGCCACCACTAAAATTTCAGATGAAGCACTTAAGGCAATGGAGCCTTTCTATAAAGAAATCTATTTTAATCCGTCTCAGGGCTACGCCCCCGGTTCTTTGGCCAAAAGAAGCTTAAACGACGCCAGACGAACCATTGCGGAGACCCTTCATTCTTTTGACAGAGAGATTATCTTTACATCCGGAGGGTCGGAATCGGACAATCTTGCAATTATTGGAGTGCTTGATGCATGTCGGGACAAGGGAAGTCATATTATTACCACAGATATTGAGCATAAAGCGGTTCTTAATACGGTTAAGTATCTTGAGAAAAACGGCGCACGTGTCACTTATGTCCATGCGGGGGCCGACGGCAGGGTTAATCCTGCAGATATTGAGGCGGCGATTAGCAATGATACGGTTTTGATTTCGGTCATGACTGCCAACAACGAAACGGGTACCATTCAGCCCATAGAAGAAATAGCGCGCATAGCCAAGGCTCACGGAGTGCTGTTTCATACCGATGCCGTGCAGGCTTACGGAAAGCTTCCTATTGACCCTGTTACCATGAATATAGATTTAATGAGTGTTTCGGCACATAAGTTTAACGGGCCGAGGGGCGCCGGGTTTTTATATGTGAAGAGGGGTACTCCGTTGGCGGGGCTCATTCACGGAGGCGACCAGGAGTACGGACTTCGGGCCGGTACAGAGAATCTTCCGGCAATTGCGGGCATGGCCACAGCTGCGAGGATTGCCTGCGAGAAGATGGAAGAGCGGGGAGAATACGAGCGTAAGCTTACCGGGCACCTTTATGAGCGTGTTATGAGCGAGATTGAAGGCGTCAGTCTGAACGGTGATTTTGAGAAGAGATTGCCGGGGACACTGAATTTTTCTTTTGACAATATTGAAGGAGAATCCTTGCTCATCGCTCTTGATATGAAAGGAATCTGTGTTTCCACCGGTTCTGCCTGCGTGCTCAGTACGGATGCTCCGTCCCACGTTATTACGGCCATTACCGGGAGCGAGGAAAGGGCGAGGCAGTCCGTAAGGATTTCTTTGTCCCATGAGAATACCATGGAAGAAGTTGACTATATTGCCGACATGTTGCGCGAAAGCGTTGAATATCTGCGAGGATTAAGAAAAAATGGATAAAAATAAAGTTGTGGTGGGACTCTCCGGCGGAGTTGATTCTGCTGTGACCGCATACCTTCTTAAGAAAGAGGGGTACGAAGTCATCGGTGTCACCATGAGACAGTTCAAAGAAGAAAATTTTTCCGGTGATGCGGCTCAGGTGGCTGAATCTCTGGGGATTAAGCATGTTATAGAGGATTTGTCCGACGAGTTTGAGCGGGAGATTATGCGTTATTTTGCCTCTGAATACGAGAAGGGCAGGACGCCGAATCCCTGTACCCTGTGCAATCCCCGCATTAAGTGGGAGATGCTTACCCGCGCGGCGGACAGGGAGGATGCTTTTTACGTGGCTACGGGCCATTATGCCAATATTGATATGATTAACGGCCGTTACTCGATTAAAAATGCGGTGACGGCGACCAAGGATCAGACTTATGCCTTGTGTAATCTGACTCAGGACCAATTGTCGAGAACCTTGATGCCTCTTGGCAGGTATGAGAAGTCGGAGGTTCGTGCGATTGCGGAAGAAGCGGGAATTCCGGTGGCCGGTAAGGCGGACAGCCAGGACATATGCTTTATACCCGACGGTGACTATGCGGGATTTCTGGAGCGCTTTACGGGCAAGAAGTTTGAACCCGGCGATTTTGTGGACAAAGACGGAAGAGTGCTCGGACGTCATAACGGTATCGTGCATTACACAATCGGACAGCGAAAGGGGCTCAATCTGCCCATGGGCAAGCCTGTATTTGTTACGGGGATTGATGTGCCCGGCAATCGCGTGATTATCGGGGACAATGAGGATTTGTTCACTACGGTTTTCTTTGTCCGTGATGTGAATTTCATGGCAGGGAAGGAAGAAGACCTGCCAAAGACTCTTATGTGCAAGATTCGATATGCCCATAAAGGCGAGGTGTGTACTTTAAGTCAGGAGTCGGATGGTCTTTATCGTGCGGAGTTTGCGGCACCGGTTCGGGCCATTACACCGGGACAGACAGCGGTTTTCTACGACGGAGACTATGTTTTTGCCGGCAGCGTCATTGCCTGATTTAGTAAATTTTAGTAAATTTTCTTGGCTTTTTGGGAAGCAAAGAGCAATACATGATTAGTAATCAAAACCTCCTGTTTTGTACAATCTAGTAAAAGGATTTACAAGAGGAGGTTTCTTTATATGCTGGATACTTTAAAACAGGCTGTTAACCCGTATCTTCCTTCCTGGGAATATGTTCCGGACGGAGAACCTTATGTATTTGGGGACAGGGTTTATGTTTACGGTTCTCACGATTTCTTTAACGGCGATGTGTACTGCATGGGGGATTATGTGTGCTGGTCGGCGCCGGTTGACAATCTCGGTGACTGGAGATACGAAGGCGTAATCTATCGCAAAGATCAGGAACCAGGCAATGACGATTTGCAGGGCAATCTTTATGCTCCCGATGTGGCTGTGGGCCCTGACGGAAGATATTATTTGTACTATAGCATCAGCAATGACTGTACGGTATCTGTTGCGGTTTGCGACACACCTGCGGGCAAATATGAGTTTTACGACCATGTGCACTACAAGGACGGTACCATTCTCGGCAAAGGCACCAAGGAAGATCCTCAGTTTGATCCGGGTGTTCTTCGTGAGGGCGACAAGGTTTATTTGTACACCGGATTCTGCGGATACGGCGACAAGTCCCGTCGCGGTCCCATGTGCACGGTTCTCGGCCCCGACATGGTTACCATAGAAGAGGACCCCGTATTTATCGCCAAGAGCTCCGCTTATTCATCCGAGAGTGATTCTTATTACGGACACGAGTTCTTTGAAGCTCCTTCCATTCGCAAAAAGGGCGATTATTATTACTTTATTTATTCATCAATTAAGTTCCACGAGCTTTGCTACATGATGAGCAAGGATCCTCGCGAGGGCTTTGAATACAAGGGCGTTTTGGTAAGTGGTGGCGACCTTCACATCGATACTTATAAGCCCGCCGATAAATGTGCTTATTATACGGCCAATAACCACGGCAGCATGGTGCAGATTAAGGACGAATGGTTTATTTTCTATCACAGACACACCAACGGCACCAATTACAGCCGTCAGGGCTGCTTTGAAAAGCTTACTCCCAATGCGGACGGCACCTTCAAGCAGGCCGAAATGACTTCCTGCTGCGGCCTCAAGCCTCTTGTGGGCAAGGGCGAATATCCTACATACATCGCATGTAACCTGTTCAATGATATCGACATGACCTACGTTGCTTGGTCAGGCTGGATGGACGACCGCTTCCCCAAGATTACCCAGGAAGGCCGCGACGGCGATGAAAATTACGGCTACATCGCCAACATGCGCGATTCCGCTACTGCAGGCTTTAAGTACTTTGACTGCAAGGGCATTAAGAAGATTTCCGTCAAGACCAAAGGCTACGCAAACGGCGAAATTCAGGTTAAGACCGCCTGGGACGGTCCGGTACTCGGTTCTATTCCCATCGGCTACGCCAATGTCTGGCACTACACCTCCGCCGACATCACCGTTCCCGACGGTGTCAATGCCTTATACTTCACCTTCAAAGGTCAGGGCCATTTGCAGTTTGCTTCTTTTGTCCTTGAATAATAATTTGATCTATAGTATATTACCAAGGTACCGGATGTACGCATCCGGTACCTTTTATCTTATTTCACCCTGAAATAAGGCATCGGGCTATAATTAGCTCGCTTTGTGGCTGATTTTTCGCCATTCCGGTATGTCAGGAATTGATTCAGCTAATAATCAGCACATTTCTACGATTTTTTTCGCCAGTTTATCCCGATTAACGGGCATTCGGCTATAAAAATCCCCAATTAATCATATTTATTGCCATTACAAAAGAGTAGTAGCGAAAAAAACACATTTTTTTGCCGAATTATTCGCTTTTACAACAGGAGAAGTCTTTTATTAGCAATAATAAGTGGCATCGTAATTGTTTTTTTCGCCGAAAGGAGAAAAGAGACATATGTCAATGAAAAGAAATCAGTTTTCACAGGCCGATTGGGCGTTAGATTTACGTTCAGAGGCACAGAAGAGAGCTAATATGCTGAAAAGCGCGGTTAGGGAGGCGGAAGATTATGTTAAAAGAGCACCGCAGGGCATGCTTAGAGACATTAAGCACGGGAATTCCTTCCAATACTTTTGGAGAAAAGAAAAAAGTGATACAAACGGCACATATTTGCCTGCAAGTTCAGAGACAAGGACAATAAGGGAACTGGCGCAAAAGGATTATTGCCTGAAATTTATAAAAGAAGCAAAAGAGGAATTGCGCTCTTTGGAAAATTATTTAAGTACAACAGAAAAGAGAAATGTCGAAGCCGTTTACATAGACATGAGTGAAGCGAGAAAGATTTATGCAAATCCATTTATCACCCCCGACGACCTCTACATCAGACAGTGGGAGGACAGAACGTATGAGCCGGGATATTTTGCGCCGGACTATCCTGAATACTATTCTGCAAAAGGAGAAAGAGTACGCTCAAAAGCTGAAGAAAATATTGCAAATCTGCTAATCCTTAACAAAGTCCCTTATCATTATGAGTGCCCCATTGTTATCGGCGGGGAAGAGAAGCGCCCTGACTTCTATTGCTTAAACGTCAGGACAAAGAAAGAATATCTCTGGGAGCATTTCGGAATGATGGACAACAATGAATATGCGAGAAACAACGTTGAAAAGATAAATAAAATGGCCGCAAACGGTTATGTTCACGGCCAAAACTGCATATTTACTTTTGAAACATCGATTCTTCCGCTTAACACAAGAATCATTCAGCTTATGATAGATAAATTCCTGCTGTAACCAAGCGCAGCCCACATTATAACTTCACATAGGTAGGAATTCTGTCCTTGAATACGCTGTAGTATTTGAAGCCGCAATCAAGAAGAATCTGCTCAGCTACGTCAAAAGCACCCGCAATGTGCTCGGGTTTGTGGGCATCGGAGCCGACGGTGATGATTTCGCCGCCTTTTTCCTTGTAGGCGCGTACGATGTCGATGCAGGGGTTGGGCTGGGACATGCCGCGCTTGTAAATCGCTGAGGTGTTAATTTCGATTCCCTTTTCATTCTCAAGAAGAATATTGACGACTTCGTCGGTGAAGTTTTTGTAATCCATGGAGTTGTAAGCTGCCTCACCGCCGGGAACGGTACGGTTAACGTAGTCCATGTGGCCGAGAACATCGTAGTTTGTAAACTGCTTAAGGTTTCTGAGCATGGCTTCGTAGTATTCGGTAATAGCTTCTTTTACAGGTCTTCCCTCAAAAAAACGTGGCTCGTAAGTATCCACCCCGTTAACAAGGTGGATGGAACCGATTATAAAGTCGAATTCATGAGAACGGGTAAGTACCGCATTTTTTCTGAAAGAGCATTCCTGCATGCCGACTTCGATACCAAAACCGATGGTAATCTTGTCCTTGTACTGCTCGCGAAGGCTTAAAAGTTCATATAAATATGAATCTACGTTTAAGTCCCAGGTGCCTTCCGGAAACATTTCGCTTACGGGATAATCGAAATCATTGTGTTCGGTTATATTAATATGGGTAAGTCCTTTAGAAATGGCGCTTTCCACCATATCCTTAAGGGGCGCTTTTGAATCGGCGCTGAAAGAAGAGTGCATGTGCTGATCAGCAAGTATGGGCATATGTGTGTCCTCCAATCTATATAATATTGGTGCCAAAGAAAGGGCACCGAAATAATTTACAAAAAGGATTATAACATTTTAATCTTTTTGTATAAACCATATATTTTATTAATTTAATTAAGAGAAGTATTGAATTTTGTGCTCAAATACTATAAAATAATGGCGCTGACAAAATTTTGACAATAAAGTTTGAATACGGAAGTGTCAAAATAAAATATATTTATATTCCAGGAGGAAATTAAAATGGCAGTAAGAGTAGCAATTAATGGTTTTGGCCGTATCGGTCGTCTTGCATTCAGACAGATGTTTGGTGCAGAAGGTTACGAAGTTGTTGCAATCAACGACTTAACCTCTCCTAAGATGCTTGCACATCTTTTAAAGTACGATTCTTCACAGGGCAACTACGCTAAGAACCACACCGTAGAAGCAGGCGAAGATTCCATCACCGTAGACGGCAAGAAGATCACAATTTATAAAGAGGCAGACGCTAACAACCTTCCTTGGGGAGAGTTGAAAGTTGACGTTGTTCTTGAGTGTACCGGTTTCTACACCTCTAAGGACAAGGCTCAGGCTCACATCAACGCAGGCGCTCGTAAGGTAGTTATTTCCGCACCCGCCGGTAACGACCTTCCTACCATCGTTTACAATGTTAACCACAAGACACTTAAGCCCGAAGATACCATCATCTCCGCAGCTTCTTGTACTACAAACTGCTTAGCACCTATGGCTAAGGCTCTTAACGACCTTGCAGGCATCAAGTCCGGTATCATGAGCACCATCCACGCTTACACCGGTGACCAGATGATCCTTGACGGTCCTCAGAGAAAGGGCGATTTAAGAAGAAGCCGTGCAGGCGCTATCAACATCGTTCCCAACTCAACAGGTGCAGCTAAGGCAATCGGCCTTGTTATTCCTGAACTTAACGGTAAGCTCATCGGTTCCGCTCAGCGTGTTCCTACCCCTACCGGTTCTACCACAATCCTTGTAGCAACTGTTGAAAAGTCTGTTACCAAGGAAGAAATCAACGCAGCTATGAAAGCAGCAGCTACCGAGTCCTTCGGTTACAACGAAGATGAAATCGTTTCTTCCGATATCATCGGTTCTACCTATGGTTCAATCTTCGATGCTACCCAGACAATGGTTGGCGCTGACAATCTTGTACAGGTTGTTTCATGGTATGATAACGAGAACTCTTACACCTCTCAGATGGTTCGTACCATTAAGTACTTCTCAGAGTTAAAGTAATTTAGAGTTCACTTCTAAAGACCTAAGAGGGTCCGGCTTTTTGGGCCGGGCCCTTAAATTTTATAATCCAAATTGGAGGACACAAAAATGGCATTAAACAAGAAATCTGTTGATGATTTTAGTGCTAAGGGTAAGCGCGTATTAGTACGTTGCGACTTCAATGTACCCTTAAAGAACGGTGAGATTACAGACGATACCCGTATCGTTGCAGCTCTTCCCACCATCAAGAAGCTCATTGCCGACGGCGGCAAGGTTATCCTTTGCTCCCACCTTGGCAAGGTTAAAGAAGGACCCAACGAGAAAGAATCCCTTGCTCCCGTAGCTAAGGCACTTTCCGCTAAGCTTGGCAAAGAAGTAGTTTTCGTTTCCGATTACAACGTAACCGGCGAAGCTGCTACCAAGGCTGTAGAAGCTATGAAGGAAGGCGATGTAGTTCTCCTTCAGAATACCCGTTTCCGTATGGAAGAAGAGACCAAGCCCGCTAAGGCAGGCGAGAAGTTCGCTGAAGAACTTGCAGCTCTTTGCGATGACTATGTATGCGATGCATTCGGTTCTTCTCACAGAGCACACGCATCTGTATCCGTTGTTACCAAGTACGTTCGTGCTAAAGGCGGCAACTGTGCAGTTGGTTACCTTATGCAGAAAGAAATCAACTTCCTCGGCAATGCAGTTGAGAACCCTGTACGTCCTTTCGTAGCAATTCTCGGCGGCGCTAAGGTAGCTGACAAGCTTAACGTTATTGACAACCTCCTTG
>JAEEGJ010009711.1_pt1 | contig 25518 bp, 27 predicted proteins | sample 8958761 | NCBI WGS metagenome assembly JAEEGJ01 (sample SAMN16246546, study PRJNA631951) | gut metagenome | biome: gut microbiome; feature: rumen; material: RS-attached | host: Bos | place: Iran: Karaj | collected 2018-10 | reverse complement strand
CGAGAAAGGATAGTCCTTAGAAGTCTTGATGTATCCGAACAAAGCAGGATATATACAAGATGCTCATCAGGCTCCTCAAGTGACTTAAGCATGAGATTCTGACAGTCAGGTGCAGTCTTATCAGCATTGATGATAAGAACCTTGTGAGACGATATCTGAGGCTTAACCTCGGCATCTCTTACGACCTCACGAAGATCTGCGATCCTTATATTCTTTCTGCCGTCAGTAGGTTCAACGGATATTAGATCAGGATGTGTTCCCGCATCGATATACTTACATGAAGCACACTGCCCGCAAGCACCGTCAGAAGTTCTGTCCATGCAAAGGATAGCTTTCGCCGTCTCCTTCGCGAAAAGATGCTTTCCTATGCCCTCAGGGCCCGTGAAAAGAAGAGAACACGCAGAAGGCGCGGCCGTAATATCCTTAAGTCTGGACTTTATGGATTCCTGCCCTGTCAGCCTGCTAAATCCCATATAAGATTACGTATTTCCTCGTAGATAACTTCGGGCGTTCTGTCTGCATCGATAACCTTGATACGGTCCTCAGACTTGGCAAGCTCAAGATAACCTTCTCTTACCACCTCCTGATAAGAAAGACCCATCATCTCGATACGGTCTTCTTCGCCTCTTGAAGCTCTTCTTTCATATGCTGTCTTAGGATCGATATCAAGAAGAATCGTGATATCGGGGCTTACGTCATTAGTCGCCTTAAGATTAAGGAAGTCAGTAAGATCTCTTCCCATCTTATTGGCATAACCCTGGTAAGCAGTCGTTGAATCGTAGAATCTGTCGCAGATAACGTTAACGCCGCTCTCTAATGCAGGAACGATAACTTCTTCAGTAATCTGGGCTCTTGCAGCCTCGAACAAAAGAAGCTCAGCCATTCTCGTCATAGAGTCATTCTTACGGTCAAGAAGAATCGTTCTGATCTTCTCTCCTACAGCAGTTCCTCCGGGCTCTCTTACCTCGATGAACTTAATGCCCTTATTGGTGAATTCTTCCTTAAGAAGAGCAAGCTGCGTACTCTTGCCGCAGCCGTCTATACCTTCAAATGTGATGAATAATCCTTTGCTCATTCAAGCTTAATCGTATGGATCTCAGCGATCTCGATCCAAATCTCTTTCTCAATTCTATCGTTATCAGCCTTAATATCAGCCACTGTCTCTTCAGCAGGCTTAATAGGCTTCACAGGCTCGATGCTTCTCCTGTGCTGCTTTCTGTTTCTGTTATCGCGATTATCTCTGTTCTCGCGGTTCTCAAAGCCCTCTTTCCTGGGCTTGTTCTCACGAGGCTTTCTGTTCTCGTTGTTTCCGCGATTCTCATTATTACCACGGTTCTCGCCTCTTTCCTGACGATTGCCGTTCTCTCTGTTAGGATTATTCCTGTTACGGTTATGGTTCCTGTTACGGTTCCTGTTATTCTGTCCGCGGTTCTGTCCGTTAGAGCTGTTTCTGTTGTTATCAGAAGGTGCCGGTGCCAAATTCTCTTCCGCCATCAGATCTCTCCTTATTCGATATTACCCGTGAATTATATATTGTTATCCCTTAAACTTCAAACTTAATGCCTGAAGGTCTTACAGCCTTATCATCAGGTATCGTGCCGTTATAAAGGCCTAATTCCTTCAACGGAACCAGCACAAAAGCTCTCTCATACATCCTCGGATGAGGAATAGTGAGTTCTTCTGTATCAAGTCTTACCCCTGACATGAGCAAGATATCAAGATCTATGGTTCTCGGTCCGTTCTTTATGGTCCTTACGCGTCCCAAGTCGAGCTCTATCCTCTGCAAATTGTGAAGAAGCTCAGTAGGCTTAAGATATGTGCTGATAACAAGGCAGCCGTTAAGGAAATCATTCTGATCCTCATAACCGACAGGCTCTGTCCAATAAAGTGAAGAACATCTCTTCACCTCAACGCCTTCAATCTGCTTAATAGCATCGATGGCAAGTCTTATAGTCTGCTCACTGTCTCCCATGTTGCTGCCAAAGCTAATAACTGCTTCACTTCTTCTGACCGCGATCTCGGTCTCCATGGATTCAAAGATACCGTCAACAGGCGCATCAGGCTTTCTTACGAGGACCTTAACCACGTCGATCATCTCATAAGAGGAGATAACCTTTCTTCCGATCTCATAAGCCAGATGCTCAATCAGATCAAAGCTTGAATCCTTAACGATTGATTCGGCAATGCTGTAAACTTCAGCATAATTAACCGTATCTGAAAGCTCGTCCGTAACTGCACCTTTAAGCTCGCGGAACATCATGTCAATACTCACATAGAAATACTGACCGTTCTTCTTCTCTTCGGGAAGACAGCCTGTAAACCCGTAAAGCTTCATCTCCTTGAGACTTATCTTATCCATGCATTCTCTCCCATGCTTTCACAGCGGCATATGTGTCCTTAACATCATGAACTCTAATCTCTGTCGCGCCCTTCTCCACACCGTAAAGTGCAAGTGCAAGCGATGCGCCGAGTCTCTCGTCAGCCTTAGTGTCCCCCTTATAGAAATCAGCCGTAACTCTCTTACGGGATACGCCTAAGAATATGGGGTAACCCCACTTGGCTTTCATATCTGGGATTGCATTAATAAGATCAATATCCTGCTCGCGCGTCTTTGTAAATCCGACGCCGGGATCAAGCACGATAAGGCTGTCATCGATTCCAGCTGTCTTTGCCGCATCAACAGTTCTTTGAAGCATAACTTCCCATCCTTCATCGGGATCTCCGAATCCGTCTCTCATAAGAACTGCCTTTGCCTTATACTTCGCGATAACCTTTCCCATATCAGGATCGCCCATAAGGCCTGTAATGTCGTTGATTATATCTGCACCGGCCTTCAAAGAAGCCTCAGCTGTGCCTGCTCTGAAAGTATCAACTGATATCACGCAGGAAGGATCTTTCTCCTTGATAGCCTTAATGACAGGGACTACTCTTCTTATCTCCTCTTCCTCGGGAACATCTTCGAATCCGGGACGCGTTGACATTCCGCCGATGTCGATTACATCTGCGCCGTCAGCCTTCATCGCGAGTGCATGTTCGCAGGCAACAGACGGATCAAAGAACTTTCCGCCGTCAGAGAAAGAGTCCGGAGTTACATTAAGTATTCCGTAGATTATGACATCATTCATCAGCCGTTCCTCTGGCGGTTGATAAGAGCTAATGCCTCATTACGTGTACGGAGGTCAGAACGGCAGCCGCCTCTCATAGCAGAAGTAACTGTCTTAGAGCCGGGCTTTCTTATACCTCTCATGGTCATGCAAAGATGCTCGGCCTCAATTACAACGCATACTGCGCGGGCGTCCACCGCCTTTTCGATGGTGTCTGCGATCTGGCTTGTAAGGCGCTCCTGTATCTGAGGCTTACGTGAGAGTGTATCTACGATACGTGCTACTTTCGACAGGCCAAGGATTTTTCCGTCCTTAGGGATGTATACAACGTGGCACTTTCCGTGGAAAGGCAGCAGATGATGCTCACACATGGAGTAGAACGGGATGTCGCCGATAAGGATCATCTCGTCGTTGCCCTCTTCCGTGAAAACCTTTATGTCCTTGTTGATGTCGCGGTGAAGTCCCGAGAAAATCTCGGCATACATTCTTGCAACTCTCTGAGGTGTCTCCTGAATACCTTCCCTGTCAGGATCCTCGCCAACAGCCTTAAGGATAGTTCTTACCGCATCCTCGATAGCAGGCAGATCCATATTCTCGCGGCTCTCTGCCGGAATACCGTCATCATTCTTATAGTCGTACAAGAGCTCACCCTCTTCCTATTCTTGATTTTCTGTACTCGAGCGGAGTCATGCCCATAAGTTTCTTAAAGGCAACATTAAATCTTTGAGGGCTCGAGAAACCTGCCTGCGAAGCGATTCCGGACACTTTGATCTCATCGTTCTCCAGAAGCTCGCACGCCTTATCTATCCTCTTCTTCATAAGGTACGTCATGGGGCTTACGCCTATCTCATCTCGAAAAGCTCTCGTAAAGTATCCCTGGCTTAGGAAAACATACGAAGCTGCCTCTGCGACAGTGATACCTCTCTCATAGTTCTGATCAATATAATCGCAGGCAATGAGAACAAGCTCACGAGCCTTTCCGTTACGAACCTTGAGCGAAGCCTCCCACTCCTTCTTCATAGCGCGGGACAAAGTAAGCATAAGCTCTACAGTAAGGACTTCCATCATGAGGTCCTTGTTGAAAGCGTCTTCCTTCTTCTCATCAACAATACGTTCGAGAAGGCTGCCGATAGTCTTCTTATAAGTACCGGACAAAGTAATGAAAGAATGATTACCGTAATCACTCTGAACACTAGCCTCTTCGCTACCCGCGAACTCAAGGAAGCTCTCTAGTGAGGGCTGCGCTGTACCCGGGTTATTAGGCTTGCTGAAACCGAAGTAAAGTCCGATCGTGTCTGCGACCTTTGAAATAACGCGGATCTTATGCGCCGTGTGAGGCTTGATGATAAGAGTTGTACCGGGTTCGATCACGAGACTTGTATTCTCGAAGATGAACTCGACCTTACCGCTTCTTAAGTAAAAGAGTTCATGGAAAGGATGCACGCTCATCTCAGCGTTTACTTCCTTCTTCTCTCTTATCTGCTCAAGTCCTTCGAAAACAACGGGCATAGAACCGCTGTCGTTCTTCATACTTTCTTCGAGCACTGGCAGAAGCTTATCAAACATATATTGTTTCCTTACATAAATCTAATATTATCGATGTAGATCTCACCATTCTTGGAAGCATCTACAATAGTGAACCTCAAATGTTCAAGAACGATGTCTTCGTCCTTGTTCCATTCTATCTCAAGCCTCTGCCAGTTCAAAGACTGACGGATCTCCTTGGTAACGAAGCCTGAGACGCGAAGTTCTTTCTTTACGGCATCCGGATTGAAGACGTCGATGACCATCTTACGCTTATTTCTGATGATCAAAGGTCCCATCAGGGATGCATAGTCGAGATTAGGCTCGAAGCCATAAAGTGAATTCTCTGTCTCATATCTGATATGAAGTGATGAGCTTCCTTCAGACTTATTCATATTGTCTGTAGAGATTACGCCGTTACCCTTAAAGGTTCTGAAAACCTTAAGGACTTCGAAGTCTTCTCCCCACTCCTTCATACCGATAAGCTCGAGATCATCACAGCTTGAGAAGTAGAGATCCGGAGCATAGTATGCAGGAAGCCTGTCAAATCTGAAAGGCATAACAGGAAGGTCATTAAGATTCTTGAATGTCGCATCATGAGGGAACGGAGAGAATCCGTAAGTTACACTTACAGGCTCTTCGATATCATCTCTCCAGACCATAACTCTTACGCCGTGCAGGATACGCGCCTGTGCAGGATAGAAGATTCTATCCTCACCGCATACTGCAAAGCCACGAAGCTCACTCTTTCCTTCTGCGAGTCTTAAGCCGTCTGCAAGATTCTCGAACTCGAGAATGAGCTTATTACCGGCCTTCTCAACGCCGATACACTCAGGGCAAGACTTAGGCATCTTGGGAGTAACGTGAAGTCCCAATGCGATAACCGCAAGTCTGATACCAAGCGTAAATGACTTTGTCTTATCAGGAAGCAACAGATCGTGCAAGCTGATAAGGCCGCTGGGCATATTAAGCTTACCTGTGAATTCACGAAGGTTCTCATTGAACTCAAGGACCTTATAAGGGAAATCCCTGTCTACGCACTTAGGATGCATAGTTACAAACAGGATCGACGGCATAAGGCTGTCATCGTAAACTTCCTTAGGCTCGAATGTCTGTGACAATGTACCGAGAAGTCCCATAAGAAGCAGATCATATCTTCCGAACAACTGCTCTTCAGCTTCTGGAGAGAAACACATACCTCTTACCGACAGACCGGACAAAGCTGCAAGCTTACATCTATACAAAGTGGAAAGACGGAACTTCTTCTTGATGAACTGTGAATCATCAATGTTAGCAACTTTTCCTGTCTTCTCCTGCATGCTCGATACCATGTTAAAGTCGAGTGCCTTAGCAGAAGACTGACTTCCCTGTTCGGGTACGATCTTCTTGTTGAAAGATGAACTGCTAGATGACGGAAAATCGAGTTCTGCGGCAGCTTCGATATTCTCGGCTGCAGTCTTTTCGCCAAGGATGGCGGAATACTCTTTCTCCTTATCAAGGTCAAAGTCGAGATTCTCTCTGCCCTTGGATACATCTGTCTTGAGCTGCTCCTCACGACGAATCTGACGGTCTCTCTTGATGAGAGCCTTATATCTTTCCTCGTCAGTGGTAAGACCTAATTCTGTAAGATAATCACGCAGAGCGGTCTGATTCTCGATAACTTCATCAGAAATCCAGTTAAGGATAGTAGATCCGGGTGTCGACAGATCAACGACACCGATAGGATAGTTGACCTGATCTGCAATTGTATAAGCAAATGAAAATGCTGATGAAGAAACATCCGCAAGTTTCTTAGTATCTGTAATCTTAATCCAGCTTGCGTCCTTAAAGTGCGTCTTCGGTGCAAACTCGATATCTTCCTCTTCAGACTCAAGTCCGCTTCTTGAAGGCGTAAAGAATCTCAAGTTAGTCATTACATGACGCTTAAGAGGAGTCTTGGGAGCATTAGCATTCTTCATGGGAATGCAAAGATAATCATTACCTAAGAACACCCATACATCGCCGCATCGGATATCGTTAAAGCTGACTACATTTGAAAAACACTTAAATACAAAAGTATATGTATCAGTAGAAGCTTTATAAGCAGGAATATTAAAACGGAAATGACCCTTATCAGATGTCGTTGTCTCAAGGCTTAAGATGACACCGTAATCGGTATCGAGCTTAGAGACTTTACGGCCGTCCGTAGGGTCCTTCGAGATCTCGAGAGTGATAGTAGCTGAAGGTGCAGCCGTACCTTCGATCACAAACGGAACGTTCTGCTGGAATACAGCCTTATTACCTATCCAGCTTGGAAGAGTTATAGCATTGACCTGGATCACCTTCTATCCTCCCCTGCTATAACAAGATTGATCTTCTTGGATCTTATGTAATCAGCTGTCTGCTGGGATATCTGATCATCAGTAATCAGATAATCGATCTTATTAGGTGTAATGAAAACCGAAGCTGAGTCGTCGCCGATCTTAGTAGAATCTACAAGCGCAACGATATTCTTGCTTCTTTCAACACATATTCTCTTAAGCTCAAGCTCGAAGAAGTTATTACCTGAAAGACCTGCATCAGCTGAAAAACCGTTACCTGAAACAAAATAGTATTCAGCTGAAAGTCTGCTGATCATCTCACGGCTCATTACGCCCTCGATAGTACCTGAATGAGGTCTGAGCATACCTCCAATAAGAATAATAGATTTGAAATTATTATATCTTTGAAGCTCTATAGCTGTATTTATACCGTTAGTGATAACCGTTACATCGATCGTATTCTCAAGGAAAGGGATCATATGAAAAGCAGTTGAACTTGCATCCATGAAGATCGTATCGCCGTTTCCTACCAGGAGAGCAGCTCTCTTACCTATCTGTTTCTTAAGATCGATATTGGTTACTGAGCGGACCATATAGTTCTCGCTCACTTCATCTCGTTGTCTCTCAGGAAGCCTTACTCCGCCGTGGTATCTTACGATCGCGCCCTCCCTCGCGAGATCCCTAAGATCGGTCCTTATAGTAGCACCTGTAACGCCAAGTCTTACCGATAGATCATTTGTGTTGATGGAACCCTCAGATTCGAGGATATCAAGGATCTGTTTACGTCTTTCAAGATTAATCATGAAGATATATTAGCAAGGCGTATTTTCTTAGTCAATCATTTGTTTTTATTTGTTTTCATTTCCGAAAATCATGGCTTCTCTAAGCTTAGCAGCAACATTCTCGGAAACTTCTTTTTCTCCCTCAGGATATATCCAGTCGTAACCGTCGTTCTCAAGTCTCGGAAATACATGAAAGTGGAAATGACCGAACTCACAGTTAGCGCCGCCGTTCTGCATAACACCGTAGCCTTTTGCCCCGTAGACTTTACCGAAAGCTTTTATGATCTTTCTGGAAACATCGGTTATATCCAAAACATATTCATCGGGAAGGTCCACGATAGAATCCACATGCATCTTCGGAATAATCAGGACGTGACCTTCATTAGCCGGGGCAATATCCAGAAATGATATGGTCTTCTCAGTCTCATTAACTATATGAGCTTCAGTCATCTTATGGTTGGCTATGTCGCAAAATAGGCACATACTTCTTCTCCTTTATTTATCTTTCAGCTACAAAGCGATAAAGCTCTACATTACCGTCTCTTTCAGTCGATTCAATTCGAAATCCGCACTTTTCAGTATAAAACTTCACATTCTCTTTCTTTTCAATTGGTGTAACTAAAGTGAGTACTTTCCAATCTTCATAGAATGTCTTAACAAAGCGTATTGCCTGCGTCCCGATTCCTTTTCCCTGATACTCGGGAATTATGCACAGACAACCGACCTCATACACGCCCTCACCCAGGTTAATACAAGATACACAGCCTACTGGCTCATCATCGCACAGTATGATGTGCTTCAGAGATTTACTGATTGACGCTTCCATCATTTCCGGGGTTTGACCATAGCCCGGGCACGCACCGAATCGCACATAATCATCATAGAATGAAGCGTTATAGATATCTACCAATAGTGCTGCGTCTTCTATGGACGCTTGTTTATACTCTATTTTCATAATTAATCCGTCTTATTTGGATTTCTTTGCTTTCTTCTCTGGCAGTTCCGCGTACATGCCTACAAGCAATTCTTCAATCATGTCCGTATTCTCAAATCTGTCGAATACATGCATCAGTGTTTTTGAACCTTCATAAGGATAACGAAGTTCAGAATCCGCAAGAAGTCTGTCCGATGTCGTCGTTCTCTTTAAGAACAGTTCGTTACCGCAAATGTCACCTATCAACTTACCATTGAAGTAGACTAGGTAACCGCCCATCATGGATTTGATGACAACATCACCTACTGCAGAAAAACACTCTCGTACATATTCGTTAAATTCATTCATTTTGACTATCCCTCATACTTATCGCTTTTTATTATAATCCAATCTCAACAAAGCTTTTCCGTTGGGCAACGGCTCTTTATGAGAAAGTATCTTCGAATATTTAATCTCATTCATTGCTGCATCCAATGCAGACTCTTCCATCTGATGGTGAACTTCATCCAATCTGTCGAACGAATGAAGATACGGCGAATCTGAGACCCATTGCTTTGTATCCGTATTGATTTGTATTACGCAGGATACATAGTCAGGATCAACATTAACTAATGCATTCTTAAAGACCTCATAGCCGATATACTCGATAAGAAGATTGGCTATTACCAAACCTGCGTGCGGCAGCTTGTCAGATTCATTAATCAGATCAATCTTCAAACATCTGAGCACATCTGATATATCGGCATATCTGCGCTCCACTACGCGCAAATATTCTTCGTTAATATCAACTCCGTAAACCGCGCGATACTTTTTCCGTTCAACATGCTCCAAACCGTTACCGCCTGCAATTCCAAACACGATCGCCGAATCGACAGGATAATCACTAAACTGTGACTTCATGATCATATTCATTGTCTGAAGCTGCTTAACAGAATCCAGACTCATATGATTCTCATAATCATCAAGCTTTATCTCTTCCCAAGGATTAGCCATATTAATCTCCTTTAACCCTCTGCCCGCCGAAAGCATGTATCGATCTGGTACCCGCCTTTACACGTCCGCCCTGAAGACTTCCCTTAGGAATAAACAGTTCATCGCCGGAGTGCAGAATATGTTCTTCGCCGTCTATGGTAACAATGTATTCCCCCTCAACGCAAAGCATGTACTCATCATAATCGTGCATATGCTCTTTGGAGACACGGTCTGATTGGTAAATCCAGAAAGCCATCTGGCTGCCGTCATTTGCAGTATAGTAATACCCTTCTATATCCTGTGTATTCTGCTGTGAAGCAGGAATCTTATTCTCACTTCTAAACATAAACCTTGGGAAATCCATCAGTTGTTGCTCCTTGAAATTATCTGTAGTCCACTTAATGATTCTGCACGCCAGATATTCGCTTTTACCAATATGTCATCGATAATCTTTTCCTTACCTTTAACATATGAATTCCTATCCTCAGGATATCTGGCACACAGGTCTTTCTTAAGAGATTCATAATCTTTAGTATCCTCCGGATGCGCATTCAGATAATCCCTGAAATTAATGTAATTATGCCAGTCTTCCGAATCAGCGATAACCACATGTATAAAATGAGTAACTATTTCATGATCAAGATCACCGCAGCGGTAAAGATGCTGTCCCGGAACATCCTGTCTTCTGTATACAATTCCGTTTTCTGCAAGCTCTTCATTATGCTTCATAATGTCCTGAAAATCTCTTACAGCGACCGCAATATCTATGATCGGCTTAGCACAAATACATCGGATCGATGTACTCCCGACATGCTGAACATCTACTATATCGTCACCAAGGATATCCTTGAGTTTCTTACAGGTGTTTACACCTTCAATATCCCAGGCTTCCTGATGAGCTTCAAGTTTAACGGTGTCTTTCCTTAATCCTAATGACATGGCACATTCATTTATCTTAGTCAGTAATTTTTCTGTTAATCATAACCATTATACCCGTAGCGGGCAGATACAACACAGCTGAAGGCAAGATGCAAAATCATCAGGTAAAATGCATTATTCCAGTGAGTATGGCTGCAACTAACGGGTATCCGATGCATGTTGCGACCCACTTTTGGATCCATGTTTTCTTATGTATATATGGCATGAGATCTTCAGTCCCGGGAATGATCCACGCCTTCGTATGTCCAACCCAGTACCAGTCTATGAACAGGCGGTCAAACAATCCGCAAACCATATACATGACCGTAAGCTGTATAAAACATTCCTTAAAGCCCGTCGCTTTGTTAACGAAGAATACCGTCAGCGGAGCGCCGATCAGAAGTGCAGACATAAATACAGCTCCTGACCATAAATTGTTCTTCTTGATCTGTTCCTTAGTGATAAGACCAATCTCGACAACGCGTTCCTTCACGGGCTCTTCGTAGTAATGAACCCCGCCTACGGGACCGTTCTGGATATTGATGACACACACCAGAAGAAGAATAAAACTCAACACCAATCCTTCGATAATTGCTAATATCATTTCAATACTCCTTTCCTGCCGTCACGCTTTTAAATATCGGTAGATCGAATCGAATATGAGATCAACATTCGTTTCCAGCGATTCTTCGAATAATGTCTCCCTGTTCTGGTACAGTGCATATATTGACTTTATGAAGTTGACGACGACACCGGGATCTATATCCTCTCTTACGCCCTTTAACCTCGGCAGGAGATACTCGATCTTCTGACGGTCGCTCGACGTATTAAAATAAGTTGTATCGGTAAGATGCGACTTGAGCCAAACCCAGTCGTCCAGGCTGATCTTAAGGAGAAAATTGGTCTCAGGTCTGAAGTTCTCACGGAAAACACTCAAGAACTTCTTCAACGGTATCGTTCCGTCCTTCTCGAAAACAGTCGCCATCCTAAGTTCTGCTTCCTTTTCTGCCTCCTTAATCAACGCCAGGACGAAGTTCTCTTTGGAGTCAAAGAAAATGTAAAAGGATCCGACAGCAACTCCGGCCGACTTCGCCACCGTGGCTACCGTCATCTTTTTAAATCCTATCGAGGTGGAAAGTTCAAATCCGGCTTCGATCAGTTTTTCCTGTATCTCGTCCTTCTGTTCCTGTGTAAATGCAATTGGCATAATTATCTCTTCCTGTGAATATTCGTTATCAATTATTCATACGAATATTATCACGTAAATATTCATAGGTCAAATTCAGGCCTATAATAATTAACACACCAAAAGCCAACACGACTGTAGTTATAACACTGGCTTCTATTCCATAATCACCACCATTTAAGATATTCGAACCGACAGATCTCATATCAAATACTGCTGCAACATTCTCATCAATTCCGCTCAAGTTGAGGCCGAGGATGCTGAAGAGAATATAGTTCCACGTCGAATGCAGCCCACAAGCCGCCCATATGTTCCTAGAACGCATCGTAATAAGCGAAAAGATAATAGACACCAGAACGAGGTTGATCACACCTACAGCGACGATTTGAGGCGATCCTCCCTCCATACCCTGAAGATGAGGGATGGTAAACAAGGCTGCACTCACTCCTACTGTGACCGGAACGGAAGTTTTCTTGATGAGAAGCTGATGAACAACTCCCCTGCAGAGGATCTCTTCCATGGCGCTCTGGAGTACAAAACAGATGAACATGGCCGCAACCATCTTTGTGTCTATATTTCCGAACACACCGTTAAATCTTATTGCACCCGTAAGGACGGTAATTACAACAGCTATCACTAACAGAACTGCACCGATTAAGGCGCCTGCCAGATAGCTTACGGGCTTACCCGTGAATCCGAGTTCTTTAACAGACTTCTTCTGGAACAGCTTCCAGAACAAAAAGATCGCACAGATGATGAATGCGTATCCAAAATAAGTCATCAGCGTGATAGTCTTGGAATCGAACATCTCGCCCTGCAAAGGATTCTTACCGCAGGCAAAGTGAACTGCCAGAACTATCACCTCACCTACAAGTTCCGAGCCGAATTTGCAGACCCAGAAAAGCAGAATGACCTTAATCACATACAAAAACTTGGGCATTTCTGTTCGGTTATTGAATGGGCTTATATCCTTTATGAAGTTCATTATCTTAATCATGTTTTTCTCCTTTTTTGAGCGCACTAATACTAAGACCCGGCACCACGGACCTTGGAAATTCATAATCTTGTTAAGTTAGATCAACCTGGGAATCCGTTAACGATAAAGTAAATAAGCATCGAGATAAGATCGATGGCAAGCAACGCGCCGAATCCTATGAGGAACCATTTGAATGCTGTTTTGGCACGCTTGCCGTTCTTCTCTGTGAGGATCTTCTGGTCGAGCACGTCGGCCATGGTCTTATGGTCGTCGGTCTTAACCGGCTCGATTCCTTTAAGAAGATAATCCGTAGTCACTTCGAAGATATCGCTCATGATAACTACCTTCTCGAGATCGGGGGCAGTCTGCTCGCTCTCCCACTTCGAGACGGCCTGGCGGGATACGCCTACCGCGTCTGCCAGCTCTTCCTGAGACATGCCTTTAGATTTTCTAAGGCTCTGAATTCTGTCAGCAATTGTCATTCAATCCACCTCCGAGATTTGTTGTCTCAAGACTAGCAATTTCCGCTGTAACATATCCACCAACCATAGCTTGAACTTTGTCAACCAGAGGTTGCAACCCTGTATTTATTGGGTCTTTCCTATTATAACACCCTTCTCAAAAAGAAAGGGACCGCCCTTTGGGCAGTCCCTCAAACGGAAATTTAATAAATGAATGATTAAGCATCAATTCCGAAAGAATTACAGGTAGCAGTCCACTCAGAGGAACCTGTGAAGCCTGCAATAACCTGTGATCTTGTGTAGTTTCTAATCATCAGTCAGATTTTCACCCGTCAAGAGCTTCGATGAAGCTTCTCATGTCGGCGGCGATCAGTTCCTGCTCGAAGTTATAAACCAAGTGACCGCAGTCGAGTTCTACTACGCTTGCGTTTACCTGCTCCTGCACGAAATCATTTGTCTGTCTGCGCCACAGGTCCACATCCGCCTCGCCTCCGTCCGCAACGAAAAGCAGCATCGGAATATCAGGCTGCGGAGCATTCATGATCTGCTCACTGACTTCCGGGATATCATTACCTTCATTCATAACGGTCTCATTCAGCAGTCTCGCATACATGATCTGTCTGAAAGTCTGAATATCTTCTTCCGTCAATCCTTCCGTATACAGGAGCACGTCATCGGGAAACAGTCTGCATATGCCGGACAGGCGCAAAGCCTTGATGAGCAGGTATTGCGCATCATAAGAGTGATTATTGGGATCATAGTTCTCATAAGTCTGCGGGACAGCCATATCAAGTCCCACGATAGCCTCGATCTCATCCGGGTACTGCTGTGCCCACATCAAAGCCTCAAGTGCCGAGAATGAGTGGGGACACAGAATAAAAGGTCCTTCGATTCCGCTCAGCGCAAGCGCTTCTCTGTCCTGTCTTAAGATAGTGCTGATCGACCTCTCACCCTCGACAACGTCACTGAAGCCGTAACCGAATTTCTCTACAACAACTATACGGTAGTCATCAGACAGCAACGAGTACAGAGACTTGAAATCGTATATGGGCGAGGAAATTCCGGAACCTGACAAGAATACCAATGTATGGTCCCCCTCACCTTCTGTATAGATGCACATGTTGTGCCCGTCGACCTCAACGAACTGACCTACAGGCGGATTTTCAAAGATCACTGCCTCTTTCTTAAGCATGATTTGGTTGTAGACAAACATAACCAGCAGAAAAGCCGCGAACGCTGCCAGCAGGATCAGTAAGACTTTCCCGGTAACTCTAAATATCTTCTTCATATATACCTCCCGTTCCGTAATACTACTTATTACGTTATACATCATATCACGAGGTATTAGAATTTCAAGGGGACTTTTGTTAATGAAATGAAAATTCAAAAGAAGAAAAGACTGATCATTGTATCATTTTGAGAAGCAGGCGATGTGAATTCAAAGCTTAAACCATAATTTAACCAATTTATTCGGTTTATATACAGGTTTATACAGAGTTTTGATGATTTGTCTTTTTAGCCGGTAAATCTGCGTCAGGTCAGTAAACACTGGCTTTTCCAGACAAAACAAAAGGGTCTGCAGTTTCCTGCAAACCCTTATTGGTGGGAAGAGGTGGATTCGAACCACGCAAAAGCGTCCTAATCACGAAGTCAATAAAATCAGGCGTTTGAGCATCATGTGCAACACTAAAAACTTAGCTTAAACCAAATTTAAACCACAATAATTAATACATAGGGGAACCAATAAAGATAATGACCGAGTGCAGAATATTTATTCACTTGGTCATTCTTTTATTCCATTTAACCCTCTGCCCTCTTGCTTCGGGTTAAACATATAATCTTTCCTTACACCTATTCGAGATAATAGCCCTTGAAGACAAGACCTTTAACAATAAATAGAGACACTAGTAGCAATGCAGATATTGCTATGGTCTTAACGATAGAGATTTCATCTATTCTTTTGTAAAAATATTTTTTTACTGAATGAAGCGGTATTGTTATCAGGATATTAAGAACTATAGTTATCACCATTATGAGTATATTCTTGTGCCACTGAGGAAGGACCAATATAATCACTTTATGCATTGCTTGTATAGAGAAAAATGATGCAATCCAAAACTCAAGAGTACAATCAGATAAATAACTGACAACGCGAGTTTTACTAATAGCCATAATAATCTTCGAATGATCCATAATAGATGCTATTATCAGAAGCGATGAAATTATAAGCGAATACCCATTGAAATAGTAAGGGTATCCATCAAATTGAGGAAACAAATTATATAGAATTATAATTCCCGAGAACAAAAGCCCCCAACAAAACAAATGTAATATTGAACAAATTGGCGACTTGCTCTCTTTTTCTATGAGTCTGCTTTTTATTACATAATCTGACAACAAAGCCCCAAACGTGAATTCAACCATTCTACAAATAACATTAGTATAAATGTTTATTCCATAGTTTATTCCGACAAACGGAAAAGAAAATTGCAAGGCAACGAGTACAATTAACAGAAAGACTTTATTCTTCTTTTGAAGCGAAGAAACACCACCAATAACCAATGGACATAATAGATAGCAGAAGAATATACAACTAACAAACCATAACCCAGTACTAATGAAGTAGTTATATATTCCAAAGGACTGTAGCATGAATAATTGTACAGGAAGCGTGTAAATATCATTAAAAGAAATCTCTTTAGTAAAGAGAATATACATAAAAGCCCAAACAATCATATATAAAGGAAATAAAGACATGAATCTCTTCTTCCAAAAACGGATAAGTCTTTTACCTTCAAATATATCTTGGTCATTATATATATAGTACATAATGAATCCCGACAAAACGAAGAACACTGTCATCCATACCGTTGATTGATAAATGATAGGGGTAAGAGAATGAAACTCTACACCAAGATTCCATTTAATATGATATAGCAGCACTAGAAAAGCCATAACCACTCTTACAATGTTAAGTTGCCATATATAATTCTTCTTGTGATCCACTTCTCAATAATCTCCTTATACAGCATGAATATTAAGCACAACACAAGTTCAACTACTGGTTGGGTCTTCTTCTATGTTCAATGATACCTATAAACGTTATTGCCACTAAGGTTATTAACGAAACAATGATACCAATCGTTATTCCCGGCGTCTTATATCGCAAGACCACCGTATTATCACCTTCTTGAAGCGGAATTCTGATTAAGCCATCGGCAAATGCAATAATGTCAGTTATATTCCCGTTTACATAAGCCGTCCACCCGTCCGCAGAAGGTATTGATGTTTGTAGATACTCCGAATTTGACACGTTTACTTCACAGGAAACGTAACCATCCTCAATAATTAGATTCTCAACAGAATCATTTACTCTCAATGATTGAATAACACACTGCAATTCTTCGAAATCTATTCTGTAAAAACGCGTACCGGCGAAAACACCAGGAGTTTCCGATTCAATTGTTATACTGAGACAACCTTGATCCGACCATACTGGTACATAGAACAGAGTCTGAGCCTGCCACTCACCTACATGGATCCAATCGCTACCATTGATCTTTACAGCGCCATATAACGGATTATCTACATAACCGTACACAGCATCATCTACCACAACATTTATGTTAAAACAATCTGCGTTTCCGATTGAAGAATACTCAGTAACTATTGGTTTGAAAACTTCAACTCTTCGACCAACTAAGTTACTGTACATAGAATTAACGAACTCAAATGGATTCGAAAACTCATCCAATCCAGTATCATATGCACTTCCATCCACTGAGAAAACTATTGGCAACGAATAGGGGTTTTCATACAATCGACATTCAGGACTTAATGGGCTATCGCCAATATCAACCAATCCCTGTATGGGATAATTTGAAATTATATAGTTTACTCCTAACAAGGAATCAGTAGGAATAATCGAGGTTAATACAACTTGCAGATTACCACCCCAACAGTTATAACCCATATTCGACTCTAAATCAGTTTGTATATTCTCAGACAGTGATGAATAACCTGATATCCCCATGAATCCGACAGCCATTGAATCATTGACAGTAGAAGAATAACTGAGATTACCTTGTCTATGAAATGTTTGAGAAATCCTGTAGTAACCGTCATCAATAGTCTTAATATCATTTATCGATTCTTCAAGATTACAGATATATCCCGCATACTCCGACCCATTATCCATCATATAACTGTCAACTAAATAACTAGCATTAAAGAACAATTCTGCAGCACACACAACAACGATTGAAATATTACCAATCGTAATATGCAACTTATTCTTCTTTTCAATTGGGAATAGGAAAGCAATTAACAAAACAAATGCGGTCGTTGCATATACATGATTCAGATTCCATTTCGGGTTTACATATGCCAGTAACAACAACGCTGCAGACAAGCCTATACCCTCTACTATAAACTGATTTCTGTTATTGTTATCGGTATCGAATCGATTCAATCCCTTGGCCGCTATGAACAGAATTATGAAGCACCCTAAATATGAATATCTATACCAATACCCTTCTCCGCTCTTAAACAAAGAAAACGCAAAAAACAAAGGCTCATAATAATATGACAAAACACCAAACAGCAACAGCAATCCACATTTGATCTTATCCGAAAACACTACAGAACAGTTTCTGAAAAAATGTATAACCGCTAAAAGAGCTAAGCTGCCGCAAAACAATGCTACACTGCCCGATTCACTATAAGCACCAATAGTGTGATTCTCAATCGCTGAATATAGATTTCCCATAAAACTACTGTGAACACTAGACCAATCAAACGATGAGCCTTCACCACTACGCAAAGCAATTATACTTGGAACAAAAAGACATGAACTAAGTAACACGCCTAAACTCATTGAAAGAAAAAAACGACATATATCGTTGAATAATCTTCTTCTTTGAAAACTATCAAGTTTCCCATGTAATAATTCTGATTCTTCGTAGAAGAACCATATCAGAGAAAATAAACAATTTATGCCTCCCGTATACCAATTTAAAAGCACCGTAATTCCTGTAGCAACAGCCAGAGGAACAATTCTCTTCTCATTTACACAGTAATATATTCCCAACAACATAATGGGAAGCATATATACCCCATCGAGCCACATCATGTTGAAGCTCTGCGCGATATTGTACTCCATCAATCCGTAACTTATTCCCAATACAATAGTGAAAACCGTTCGAATATCAACAAATCTTTTCTTTACATAATAGCTAAAACAGTATGCTGCAATTACCGATTTGATTGCAAACAACATGTCGATGAACGCAGGTGCTTTTTCTTTTGGAAACAATAAAAACAAAGCATTCAGAGGAGAAGCCAAATAATATGCAAAGAATGGTATAGCTGTTCCGCCCAACTCTTTTGTGAAAGTGTAATTAAGAGAATGCTTTCCCGCAAATAAGTCTTTATACCAACTTAAAAAATCTACATATTGATAATACGCATCTTGTGTGGCTAATGTAGTATTCCCAAACCATAAGCATCCTTTAGTAGCAAATAGAATGAAAATAACAAGCCCAACTATAGCCGATGCAACTAAACATGGAATATGAATACTTAATGATTTTTTTAATATTGGTGTGCTTTCAGTCATTGCAATCCCCCGACTGGATTGGCTGTAGAGGGGAATTATCATATGAGAATACTCGCGAATAAGCATTATCTATTCTTGAGCATACTCTCAAATAGTATTGCCTATCAGTAATACCCAATCTGACAATAGCCTGTCTTATTACTTCTACAGCAAAACCCAAGAAATATACGGCGACACCGACAAATAAAGCATATTTCAAATCGTTCTGATGAGCTCTATTCTTAAAAACCTCAATCCATAAATAATCTCTAAATATAGGGGTCTGATGAAATACATATATGCCTAGTGTAAGGTTGGATATGAAATTGATTATCGGCAAGCGGATTTCTTTCAAATTCTTAAAAAAGAAAAAAGCACTAAATACACATAGCAAATTGGGTAGACTTTGCAACCTGCTTCGATATGATTCACCTAATGCGACAGCGTCATCAGATAATTCTCCTAGTATTTCTAGATGTCCAACAACACGAATCACAAGTATGACAATCGTCATAGTTAAAAACAGCGAGATATTAAAAACCTGTTTATCAAAGATCTTAACTGGATTCTTTTTAATATAACCAGTTAATAAATAAAGGAAAATAAAGTGGAATAATTCGTGATTCATTATTCCGTAATGTGTCGATATAGAAGCCGGCAGCACCATGAAAACAAAGAAAAAACAAATAATATATCTCTGTTTACTAATAGAAATCTCATTGATTATCACATTCAGAATAGGACTTAATAGAAGAAGAATGATGTAAAAACTACAAAACCACAGCGGACTTCTTGTTAAAGGGAAAAAAACAGACCAAAAAGCGTCATTAGATACCTCTATCCCAGCATAATAAACACTAAATAGCATTAACGGAACAGATAGTGTAAATACTGTCAGCCATGTTCTAAAAACTCGGTCAATCTTAAATTGTTTATCACACATAAACCAAGCGCCGATAACAACAAAGATTCCACATGCGATCCTATCAAAGTTAGTTAACAAAAAATATCCCCACTGGGGATCATTGGGGATTTCAGTGAACAACTCACCCTGCGATGAAGCATGGCAATAAATAATTGCTAATACGCATATGATTCTTAATAACTCTAAATTACTATTTCTGCTTTTTCTTGTCTTTGTATCCATATTTTTCACTAGGTTGCGTATATATCCACTGACACAACCTATCTTATAGCACCGCATTACCTTTTGCAATGCAGTTTGCAATGCTTACCTTCAACCTAAAGTTGATTACTATTTGCAATATATGGAGGTATCGTATGCCCTTTCACATCAAATCCGACAAGAAGCAATCCGAGAATAAAACTATTCGTTTCCCAGCTGACTTAGTTGATGAGATTGAGGTTGCAATTAAGGGGCACGACGTTACCTTCTCTGGATTCGTAATTCAAGCCTGTGAATACGCCTTAAATAATTTGGACGATACTATTCCTGATAAGAAATAGTTATATGTGACATTGCTCCTTTGTACGCACATTTCCCCTGTCCTCTGGGTTAGCAAGCAACGCATTTGTACGCACAAATGCAATTATGCTTCAGGGATATCCCTGAAACCCTGATCTAATATCTGCCTGAAAGAGGAAGAATTGTAATGTTACAATTTTTGATTTTTCACTCACAACACCCCATCAAAGCCCCCTTCTTTGTCGGTATATATGAGGGGTGTTTTTTCTTTTAGCAAAGTTTTTCCGTTAGGTACCCCAAAAACTACCTCTCCCATTCCTAGTATATGAAGGGTATTATTCACTCCCCTTCTCGAACTTTGACAACTTCATAGTGCCTCTCCGTTACATGCCACAAGGCAAATATCAAAGACAGGAGAACAAGAAGATGAAAAAAGAAATATCATTATCGGAGAAGGCACTGCTCACTCTTGAAGAAGCATCAGCATACTTCAACATCGGTATCAACAGAATAAGGTATATCACCAACGATGAGAACAGTCCTTATGTCTTATGGATCGGAAGCAAGCGCTTAATCAAACGCAAACCTTTTGAAGAATACCTTTATTCGCAGTATTCGATCTGACCCATTAATTGAACTGTTCAACGGGGCAACCGGCTTTATAATAGAGTTGGTTCCCCTTTTCGGAGGAAAAAATGCTGAAACCAAGATATGCAAAAGGGAGAATAAGACTTAAGAGAGGAGAGCAACAAAGACCAAACGGCACATTTGCGTATAGGTGGACTGACAGATACGGTTCAAGGCACGCTGTATATGCCAAAACGATGAAAGAGCTTCGAATCAAGGAAGAGGCTATCTTGAGGGATACCCTGGACGGAATCCTAAGCTTAGGTGCTAACGCCACTATCAATTCATACTTTGATATTTGGCAAAAGATCAAGAGCGGAATAAGACAAACCTCCTTCGTTACCTACCGTAAGCTCTATCAGCGTTATATTGAACCACAATTCGGTAAAACTATGCTCAAAGACCTAAGCTACAGCAGGGTCGTACTGTTCTACAAGGATCTACTTGAGAATCGCGGATTAGGAATATCAAGTGTAAACAACATAAACGTAGTCCTCTCCATGATACTCAATGTGGCAATCCGAGACGGTGTAATGAGAAACAATCCGTGCACCGGAGCGATGAAAGAGCTGAAGCGTAAATACGCAGGCACCAAGAAGGAAGTCAAGGCATTGACGCAGGCTGAACAGGAAGTATTCGAAGACTTTCTTAAAAGACCGGGGATATTCCACTGCCTGTATCCTTTGATAACAGTGATGTTATACACAGGGATACGAGTCGGCGAATTAGGCGGCATGAGATGGGCTGACGTGGACTTCGAGAAAAATGTGATAGAAATCTCACACACTCTCGTATTCGATGAGAAGCCCGACCAGAAAGGGTGCTCATTCTCCTTGAATCCGCCTAAGACAAAGATGGGCGAACGAAGAATCCCCATGAATCCCAAAGTAAGAGATGCTCTTCTGAGGGAGAAAAGGCGTCAGATGGCAAACGGGATCACATGCAGTGTAACAATTGACGGATACTCGGATTTTGTTTTCCTTGATGATAAAGGCGGTCTGTTTCACTATAAGAAGCTCAATCACCGTTTAGACAGGATATCTGCTGCGATAGACAACGAGATTAAGAGCAAGGGCACGGTAAACGGCTTATCCTCCTTCCCTCACGTACACAATCACATGCTGAGGCATACGTTTGCGACACGAATGAGAGAAGCAGGAGCTGACATAAAGGCTACAGCGGACATTATGGGGCACACAGAAGTCGAATTAACGCTCAACACCTATACCGATGCCAGCGAAGATTTCAAGAGACAGGAAATCGCTCTTCTCGATGTCCTCGATTCTAAGCAGGCGATGTGACTTCAAAGCTTAAACCATGATTTAAACCAATTTATTCGGTATATATACAGGTTTATACAGAGTTTTGATGATTTGTCTTTTTAGACAATATGTAATGACCCCCGATTTGTAGGTTCGTGGATTTACCCATATACTACAAGTCGCTTAAAACAATGTGGTGACGGGAATTACCGCATACAAATGGAGGTCAGATATGGATTATAGCACGGTTTATGTAGGCATGGATGTTCACAAAGAAACCTTCTCGGTTTGCTGTTATACAAACGAGAAGGAAAAAGCTGAGTATTGTCAGACAATTGATGCTCATTACAGTAAAGTCCTGAACTATCTTGAAGCAATGAAATTTCACTATGGTAATGATGTTCTGTTTATCTGCGGATATGAAGCCGGATGTCTCGGTTATACTTTGTACCATCAGTTAACTGATCACGGCATTACCTGTGTTATTCTCGCGCCTACAACGATGTTAAAGCCGTCAAGCGGAAAGAAGATTAAAACAGACAAAAGAGATGCTGCTTTGATAGCACGTTGCCTGGCTCATAATGATTATAAAGCCGTACACATCCCTACGGATAAAGATGAACAGATCAAAGATTTTATTAGGATGAGAAACGATCACAATCTCGCATTAAAGAAGATCAAGCAACAGATTCTGGCATTCTGCCTGAGGCACGGATATAGATATGATGCAGGAAAGAGCTACTGGACTCAGAAACATCTTGTATGGTTGCGTACGATAGAGATTGATGGACTGTATAAGGAAATCTTAGATGAATATCTCCTTACCTACCACACATTAATAGATAAAATAGATCGCATTGACAGACGAATTGAAGAATTGGCATACGATGAAGACTACAAAGACAAGGTAAATAAGCTTGTCTGTTTCATTGGAATAAAAACACATACAGCACTTGCAGTTATAGCTGAGACTGGCGATTTCAAACGATTCAAGGATGCGAGATCTTATTCTGCATATCTCGGTCTTGTCCCTGGAGAAGACTCAAGCGGGCAAAAGAGATGTGGGCTATCCATTACCAAATCGGGTAACAGCCATATACGTAGTCTCCTAGTAGAGACTGCCCAAAGTTATACAAGAGGTCAGATTGGGCATAAATCAAAAGCTCTCAAAGAACGCCAAAGAAGTAATCCATCAGAAATAATCACATATGCGGATAAGGCTAATGAGCGATTAAAAAGAAAATACTACGGCATGACATTAAGAAATGGTAAAAGAGCTAATGTTGCAAAGACTGCAGTTGCAAGAGAACTCTCATGTTTCATTTGGGGAATGATGACGGAAAACTATAACTAAGGACAATTAGCATGAATATAAATATCAGAAGCGGATAAGTGAAACACTTGCTCGGAACCCTGAAAGCACCTTGAAAGGGCTATGGCCATTTTAAGGTTTGAGCAATGTACGAGCCAGCTATGTCGGCACAAGAAATTGTGATCCACGCTTTTAGAGGGTATAGCTCACGGCGGACCATTGACCTGTAGGTAACCAATCCACGTATATCAGAGTGGCCAAGGCCGAGAACTGATACTCCATAGCTCTTCTAAGATGCTTTCAGGTATTGTTGATACTAATTCAGTATTGACACAGGTCATTACATATCAGCTGGTAAATCTGCGTTAACCCAGTAAACACGGGCTTTTCCATGCAAAACAAAAGGGTCTGCAGTTACCTGCAAACCCTTATTGGTGTGAAGAGGTGGATTCGAACCACGCAAAAACGTCCTCATCGCTAAGCCAACAAAATCAAGCATTTGAGTATCATGTGCAACACTAAAAACTTAGCTTAAACCAAATTTAAACCACAAAATTTAATACATAGGGGAACCAAAACAAAACGACCGGGTACACTTTGGGCACCCGGTCTTTTTTGCTTTATATATGATTATTCGGGGCATTTCAAAAGTCAAACTTTTCTTACCCGTCAAGAGCTTCGATGAAACATCTCATCTCCTCCGCAATTCTCTCTGATTCAAACTGATGAACATAATGATCGCAATCAAGCTCAATCAATGTGCCGAAGGTCGCAGCATCAACCAACTCCTGGTGTGTACTCCTCCAGTATTCATAATTACTATTGTATGTAGAAACGAATTGCAGTGTCGGTGTACTCGGAAGAGCTTCGGCATTAATCTCCTCGATCACATCACCGATGGCATCATTTTCACGACATACAGTATCATTTGCCTGATTTCTGCAAACCAACGCCGTATATTGCCTCCACTCATCTTCTGTGTAAGTTTCGTCATACTCACTGATTGCCATAAACAATCGGTTTATACCGCTAAATCGTACTATTTTATTCAAAGTGATTGCGAAGTTTTGCGCAAAGCCTTCTTTCATTTCTGCAAGCCCATCATAATTAGCGGACGACATATCGAGACCCACTATCGCTTCTACCTCTTCCGGATATTTTTGTGCCCAAAGAAGTGCTTCAAACCCTGACAGTGAATGAGGACACAATATGAAAGGACCTTCTATGCCCATCTGCTCTAATGCCTCTCTGTCCTGACGCAGTATAGTATCAAAGTCCCTTTCTCCGTCAATCTCATCACTGAATCCATAGCCGAATTTCTCGATTACCACACACCTGTAATCATTGCTGAGTTTAGAGTAAAGAGGTCTAAAGTCATAAATCGGTGATTCCGTTCCCCAGCCGGACATAAATACAATGGTATGCTCTCCTTCTCCCTCCACATATATATTCATGTTCCGGCCGTCTATTTCTACGAATTCGCCGGGATGATCTATAAGCAGTTCTTGTTCCCGGCTCATAGCAATCTCATTCCAGATTTTCACAACAGTCAAAAAAACCAATAAGACCGCTATTATTCCAAGCAACGCTCTCCCAATGATCTTCAATACCTTTTTCATACATACCTCCCATAGCACAATACCACTTATTACGATATACATCATATCACGAAGTATGCGATTTTCAAGGATGGCTTTTGTTAATGAAATGAAAACTCCAAAGAAGAACAGACTGATAATTTAACTATCCGATCATATTGGTAATCATTGTTCATTTCGAGAAACAGTCATATGCTTAAAACATGGCTTGCCTTATATACATTTCGTCGATCAGCACTCTAGTAATACAGATGTTGACGTATGCTATGTATTCTCTTTGATCGTTCTTCATTCTGAATCTTTTATATATTGTCCAAGCCCATATTCCTCAATATAATCATCGTCAAATTCGAACCGCAAGAACGAATCATATCGTTTTATATACTCGATATAGAGTTCTTCCCAATTAAGTTTCATGACCAGGTTGAATCCCAGGAAGTATTTCCATGAATCCTCATTGTACTTTTCAGTATAATCGAATATCCATCTGATAATATGCCCTTCTGAGGGAGAAAAGGCGGCAGATGGCAAACGGTAGCA
>JAEEGJ010009710.1_pt1 | contig 25523 bp, 24 predicted proteins | sample 8958761 | NCBI WGS metagenome assembly JAEEGJ01 (sample SAMN16246546, study PRJNA631951) | gut metagenome | biome: gut microbiome; feature: rumen; material: RS-attached | host: Bos | place: Iran: Karaj | collected 2018-10 | reverse complement strand
TAAAGACACTTCACTGTATATCCATGATTCAACAAACTTTGTCTGTGCCTTTGCCGTTAAGCATGACTGAATGCAAAACATATATATAAAAGGATATTTCATACTGTTAAATTCCGATTTATCTGTCTTTTATCTCTATCTTTTTTATTACCTTGGCTGGAACGCCACCAACAATCGTATTCGGTTCCACATCCTTTTTCACCACGGCACCAGCAGCTACTACGGCTCCATCGCCGATGGTTACTCCAGCAAGAACGGTGACATTGGCTCCTATCCATACGTTCTTGCCGATGTGTATGGGAGCATACGACATACTCTGACGCTTGGCAGGGTCAAGGTCGTGATTGATGGTTGCCAATACGACGTTGTGACCTATGAGTGCACCCTCGTCAATGGTGATGCCACCTTGGTCTTGGAACTTACAACCCATGTTGATGAAGACCCGTTCACCAACGATAGTGTTCTTGCCGCAATCGGTATGAAACGGAGGAAACATGCCTACCGTCTTGGGTACTTCACGTCCCCAAAGCTGTTCCAACAAATCGTGCAACTGCTCTGGAGTATGATACTTGCCGTTAATCTCAGCCGTAATCTTCAGTGCCTCCTGCGACAACTGATGAAACATCATGTGGACATCACCACCTCCAACGACGGGTTTGCCCGATGCTATGTAATCACGAAATTCTTGTATTGTCATTGTCTCTGATTCATCTGATAAAGTTCATGCCTTGCCACTCTTCGCGTTCAGGATAATCGGGATTACCATTGGCGTGAATCTTCTTCAGCAACCAAGCCATATTGTCGGCCAGCGTGCGCATGGTCTGCATTCCCTCTGTGTCCTGTGCCACTTCTCCAGGTGTCCGTCCATAGGCGATATTCCAGTATTGTGAGGTCACTATGGGCATGTTCATCATCTCGAACATGATGTTCAGCGTCTGATAGGCTGCCGAAGCACCACCACGACGGCACACGGCCACTGCTGCTGCAGGCTTGTTCTGTACGTTAGCACCTGAGAAGAAGGCACGTTGCAACACTGCCATCACTGCTCCGTTGGGCTGACCATAATAGACAGGCGAACCCACGATGAGCGCATCGGCCTCATTGAGCTTTTCAACGATACGGTTGCAGATGTCGTCATCAAAGACACAATGCCCTAATTGCTTCGCCTGACACTGTCCGCAGGCTATACAGCCACGAACGGGCTTGTTGCCCAGCTGCATGATTTCCGACTCTACACCATTCTTCTCCAATTGACGGGCTATCTCCGATAGTGCAGTAAAAGTGTTGCCATTCTTGTTGGCACTGCCGTTTAATAATAATACTTTCATTTCGATTCTGTTTTATGTTCTTTTGTAAACTTGTAAATTGCTAACGTAGGAAGGATAACCAATAGCAACAATGTAACTTCTACCAAAGCATACGAGCCGAAATAGTCAACCAAAGTTTGGAATTTCAGGACTCCATCCACAAGAAAGACCAGAAAGGCAAACCAGCAGAGAAGAAATATTGCCGAATACTTGATTTTCCGTTTCTTCAGTTTCATCATTCGATAGTTTAATACCATTTATACCCGTGTTCCTTACAATAGTCAATCGCAGGCTGATAGCCTTGGAACGTGGCCTTGTGAATCCACTTTAACCCTTTGCGCTCATCCTTCGGTACGCCTGTGCCGGTCATCAGGAACCAGCCCGTAGCAAATTGTGCCTGGGCATCACCGCCATTAGCAGCCAATTCGTACCAGAAAGCGCACTCCGACAGATCTTTCTCTACGCCATCACCGTTCCAATAGGCCGCTCCGCAGTTCTTCTGACTCTGTACATGTCCTTGGAAGGCTGCCTCACGATACCAAAGGAAGGCTTTATGGTGATCCATTTCCGTGCCGTTGCCGAGATAATAGGCATTGGCCACGTTAACCTGCGACTGCATATCACCTTTGTCTGCGGCCTTCATGTACCACTCAAAGGCTTGCTCTGTATTTTGCTCCACACCCTTGCCGTGATAGTAACACTCGCCGACGTTGAAGCAACCATAGACATCACCCAGCTCAGCAGCCTTCATATACCACTCGAAAGCTATTTCCAGATTGACCTTTACGCCAGTGCCACGTTCGTAGCAGACCCCAAGGTTGTTCATCGCCTTGGTGTCACCCTCGTAAGCCTTTTCACGATAGCCATCTGCCTTGTTTCGCTCCTTTGGCATAGGTATTAAATTTCCTCCATCTCGCTTGCTACACGAGCCTCACAGTCCCTCATGGCATCGATGGTCTTTTGCAGCACCTCATCCAATGGCCATCCCAGCATTTCTGCTCCCTGTTCAATAACCTCACGAGAACAGCCTGCGGCAAAACCTTTTGACTTGTACTTCTTCTTGAGCGACTTCAGTTCCATGTCCTGAACGCTCTTCGACGGGCGCATCAGGGCTGAAGCCCATATCAGCCCGGTCAGTTCATCGGTAGCATAGAGCACTTTTTCCATCAGGTGCTCTGGCTTCACATCTACGGTTATGCCATAGCCGTGGCTGCAGATGGCATGGATCATTTCCTCGCCAACGCCTCCTTCACGCAGCAGTTCCGGGGCTTTGATGCAATGCTCCTCGGGATATAGTTCAAAGTCGATGTCGTGCAGCAGTCCGACCATTCCCCAGAAGTCCACTTCACTGGCGAACCCAAGCTGCTCGGCGTACCAGCGCATCACACCTTCCACTGTCAGCGCATGCTGCAGGTGAAACGGGTCTTTATTATACTTTCTCAGCAGCTCCCACGCTGCCTCTCTCATGATGATACTTTCCATAATCCTCTATTCCGTTATAACACTGTCAATAGCATTAAAGCGCCCATCCATGAGCATGACAGTACAATTACTGATAGGCTTGTCATTGAAATCAGTGACTCTACCTGAAATTTTAATTGTTTGCTGTGCAAAAGCTGAAAGACTGGCCACAGTCAATAATAAGGATAATAACAGTTTCATAACACTTTCTTAAATATCTTCAATATGGTAGACGTTAGCGTCATTTCAATTGTTTGCCGTCAGCGAAAGCATTGCCAACGGCTTTACCAAGCTGGATATAGGTGTGATGAACAGGATCGAATGTGATCAGATTCATCTTCTCCACATCGGGTTTGCCGTCTTCTGCCAGATACTTTTCATCACAGAGAATGTTAACTATTTCAGCTACGAGGTAATAGCCAGTCTCGCTCTCGTCAATCTTCTGCTTCACACGGCACTCAAGCGTCATAGGGAACTCCTTGAATACAGGTGCATTCACATTGGGAGCCTTCTCGATAGTCCAACCCGTTTTCTGCATCTTGTCAGGGGTGTTCCTGCCACTGGCGATGCCCACATAGTCGGAAGCTACTAAAGTGTCAGCTGTTGCGAATGTAAGAGTAAACTCAGGATTAATGGCAAGATTGTCCGTCGTCTGATGTGAACCAAGTGAGATCATAATCTCATGCATATCCCACTGACCACCCCAAGCAGCGTTCATTGCATTGGGCTTACCGTTCTTATTATAAGTGCCGATAATCAGCACTGGCTGTGGAAGAATCCACGCTGTTGACTTAAAACTTTTCATATTGTATTTGATATTATAAAATAGACGATTAATGCGAGTTGAACAATGATAATAGCTGGGACACCATACTTGAACTTCTTATGCTGAGTCTTATGATGCCAAACCTTCATTCCTAACCAAGCCATGTTGATGGCAGCGAGATAGATAAGGACGATGTGTAGGTAGCTCTGGTCGTTCATCAGTTCATCTTAGTCATGTGATACCCCATACGTTTCAACTGCATAGCAGCTCCAAAGAGGTATAGCTGGTGCAGGCATGAGACATAGGCATCGAAAGCCTCCTTGGTTCCTGGCTCTATATGCTGGTGCATCAAGGCATTATAGACCCGTGAGGCACACTCGCCAGTTACCTTCTCCAAAGCGGTGTAGTCAACACCTTGCAACAGCAGGACTTCCTCACGGATATATTCGTCCATTGAATCGTAGCCCCTCTTGTCTCGCATGTAGGCATAGAGGTCGTCAATCTTGGAATAGATGTCCCATTCCGTGTCCCACATCTTAGCTACAGCCATGCCGATATACATCATCCAGCCGAGTGATGCCGAGGGGTAGTCCTGAAACTCGCGGATGCCGTCAGGGATGTAAGCCTTGGCTATTTCTTCCCATTTGTCTTCAACATCAGGACACTCCGGCAGACGTTCGTCAACCTCCTTCATTGACTGCAGGAACTGGTGCAGGTCCTGGTGTAGTTGCTCTTCAAATTTATCTATCATCATTATAGCATATTTTCCAATATCTCAACAGCCTTTGTGATGTCCTCTTTAAACCTTTTGTGGTCTCTCAGGAAGTCAGCCCTGCCACCAGAAATAACATCAAGTAGTTCCTGGCTCATCTCATCTGCATACGAGGCAATAGCAATCTCAATGTTATCCTTCTGCCAGTTGAGCGAAGAATGGATATAGACATTCCGCTTCTGATGCAGAAAGCTATAGGCGGTCTCTATGCTGTCCTTTGTTATCATTGATCGTAGCCGATGGGTCTGAATTGTTTCTGATGCTCACTCCATACGAAGCCGTACTTCATGAGGTAGTCCTTAATTTCCTTGGCTTCTCTGCTGAAGGCATAGCATAGTGATTCGAGACTGTCAAACTCTTCGTCTCTCAGAAGCATGTTGACACTCGAAACGAGTATGGCAGGGTCTTTCGGTAAGAAATCCATTTCACAAATTCTATTAAAACACACTGCAAAGGTACTAATTTTCCCTTTATTATTTGTATCTTTGCAGCCAACATTACAATACTTTAAGAGAAATATGGCACATAATTGCGAAAACTGTAAGTTCAGGGCACACTATGACAAGAAGCCCAATTCGATGTTAGGCAAGTTCTGGCGTTGGCACATTAACTTCTGTCCAGGCTGGAAGGGTTATTTTACCTCTCAGAGTGAGGAGAAGAAAGCTGAGTTGAGGGCAAAGTATAACTTCACCAAGTATTAGTCTATGGCACATTTCGGACAGTCTGATGATTTCAGGCGTGATGAGCTTATCCGCATCATTGAGCATTCAGTGGAAAAGCTGACGTTAGCAGAGTTGGAAGCTCTATACTATGATATGACTACGAAGTCGTATATCAATGACAATTAAGTGATATGGTACAGCAAATAGAGATAATCCTAAAACCGAAACGCAGAGGTTTCCACTTGGTGACGAGTGAGATTCTGAGCCAGTTGCCGAAACTGCCTAAGACGGGTATCATGAATATATTCTGCAAACATACGAGTTGCGGACTGAGCATCAATGAGAATGCTGATCCTGATGTTCGTTTGGATATGGAAACCATCTTCAACCGTCTGGTTCCTGAGAATCGTCCCGAGTATGAGCATACCTTGGAAGGTGCCGATGATATGCCTGCTCACGCCAAGTCCACGTTGAGCGGTGTCAGCCTCACTATTCCCATTACTGACGGACGCTTGAATCTGGGAACCTGGCAGGGCATCTACTTCTGCGAGTACCGCAATTACGGTGGTTCCAGGGAGTTGGTGGTAACGATTATAGGAGAATGAAACATAAGGGAATCATCTGCGGCATACTGGCTGTTGTCTGTTATGGTACAAATCCATTCGGAGCACCTGCAACTGCAAATTCATCACCCATCTCACAATAGCAGCCAACCTCAGCGGGGGGCTGTCCCCGCGATACGAGAAACGGCTACATACAATAATCACGGCTGACATCACGTTATATAGAATATGACAAAAGCATTATTTATCAACGGATTTTTATTATTATTCAAAAAATAGTCGTACCTTTGTGCCGTACATCGAAAGGCCATACATAGGAAGAATATCGAGAGAGAATCGGCACTACACCGAGACTGAACCGAAACTCAACCGAAACTCAGTACTCGCTACACCCTTCCTTCTCCCTCGCAACATACTACCCCAAGACGCCCCAAAGAATTGCCAAAAACAACAACAAAAAAACAATAGTAGAAACATCAAAACAACAACGATATGGCACGAGTAAAAGGAATAATAGAAAACCTGCATGGCCGACTGAGCAACAACATAACCATCTGCCACCGAGGCGACAAGACGTTCACACGTCCAGCTCACATCCAACAGCCACACCGACTGTCACGCATGCAACTGCTATTACGCGAACGACTGAGTCACAACAACGCTCTCTGGCGCGCACTCAAGGAGTCCGGGCACGTCTATTTCGAAACGGACAAGTCCCCATACAACCGCTTCATGGCCATCAACATGCAATCGCCCGTGCCCTACATCCCAAAACAGCAGTTCCACTCCGGAAATGCCCTGCTACTGCCTGACATGGTACTCAGCGATGGCCCGCTACCCCCCATCAACTACCAACTGGACGAGGTGGACGGACAACCGGCCCTCCTCACAGACCTCACCAAGAAGGAGACGCAGAAATCCACACTACTGCTCTACGTCTTGCGCCAGAAGGTTCTCCCGCATCAGAACCAACCCGACCAGTTCTACATCAGCATCAAGGTGGAAACCCTCACGCCCAACGACTTTACTGTCGTACCGTCAACCCTCCTGACACCCTACCAGAGCAAGTCCGGTACCCTCGCCATCGTCGGTCCACGTTTCGCCGACCCCATGCTCGGCTTCGGTATCGTCCGTCTCAAGGACGGTCACGCCTCCCGTCAGCATGTTGTCACCCGCTGCACCTACTACGAGCATTATACCTCAGAAGAAGCAATCCAAGCCGCCGCAAATTCCTATGGCGGACTGACAGGCGAAAACACATTCCCTAAACTGTAAACATACAAACATCACCGCAGACACAATAAATACGGCGATGTTTGCGTTTATATAGTTGTATATATACAAATAGTAAGGTATGATAGATTACATCAAGGGGGAGTTGACCGAACTGACCCCCGCGTTGGCAACTGTAGAGGCTGCCGGCGTAGGTTACGGACTGAACATTTCGCTGAACACCTTCAGTGCCATTCAGGGTAAAAAGGAGGTGAAACTCTATGTACATGAGGCCATACGTGAGGATGCCTATGTACTCTATGGTTTTGTCAACAAGAAAGAGCGCGAGATGTTCGAACTGCTCATCACGGTAAGCGGCGTGGGGGCCAATACCGCCAGAATGATGCTCTCCGGTATGAGCGTGAGCGAATTGTGCAATGCCATCTCAACAGGCAATGCCCGATTGATTCAAGGCATTAAGGGCATCGGCAAGATGACAGCACAGCGACTGATAGTCGACCTCAGAGACAAAATTGTGGCTCTTGGCATCACCGACGAGATTCCTGCTGGCGGACAGATGGCTGCACCAGTCAACAACCAAGTGAAAGACGAGGCCGTATCGGCTCTGACAATGCTGGGATTCGCACCTGCTCCCACACAGAAGGTGGTATTGCAGATTCTGCAACAGCAGCCTGACCTGCCTGTGGAACAGGTCGTGAAGTTGGCACTCAAACAGATTAAGTGAAGCGATTCGTCTACACCGTATTAGTCCTGTTGAGCATTGCTGCCTTAGCAGCGCCCCCTCAGGATAAAAAGACGCAACAGAAACCTGCGCCCAAGGCACAGCCCGTCGCTACGGTGGAGGATGAGACTATCCCCGACTCCCTACTACATCCCCGATGGAAAATCCAGAAGACAGCTCCCGTGCTGGTGGAAGACCTCGACTCGTCGGCCCTTGACCTGAAGATGCCCGACAACATCCGTCAGACGGTAGAATACAACGACTCGCTGAACCTCTACCTCATTGGCTCGAAAATAGGCGATACCTACCTGAACGCGCCTGTCGTAATGACACCTGAAGAGTATCAGAAATGGAGCGAGAAGCGCGCCCTACGCGACTTCTTCCGCTCGAAAGATGCGGAGAATGTAAAGACCGAAGGCAAGGACAAGTTCTCGTTTGCCGACATGCACTTCGACCTGGGGCCCGCCGAGAAAATCTTCGGTCCTGGCGGTGTGCGCATCAAAACACAGGGAACAGCCGAACTGAAACTCGGCGCTACGATGAAAAACATTGACAATCCATCACTACCCATCCGTAACCGCAAAACTACAAGCTTTGACTTCGACGAGAAAATCAACCTGAATGTAAACGGTAAGGTAGGCGACAAGGTAAATATGAACCTGAACTATAACACCGACGCCACCTTCGACTTCGACACACAGAATATGAAGTTGAAGTATGACGGCAAGGAAGACGAGATTATCAAACTGGTGGAAGGTGGAAACGTGAGCTTCCCATCGAACAACTCATTGGTGAAAGGCGCCTCCAGCCTGTTTGGCATCCGCACAGATATGCAGTTCGGAAAACTGAAACTGCAAACAGTGGTCTCGCAAAAGAAATCATCGACCAAAAGCGTATCATCCAAAGGCGGTACACAAACGACAGCCTTCGAACTCAACGCCGTCGATTACGAGGAGAACCGCCACTTCTTCCTCTCACACTATTTCCGTGAGCGTTACGATCAGGCCATGTCGACACTGCCTAACCTGACGACGGGTATTGAGATTAATCGTGTGGAAGTGTGGATCACCAATAAGACGGGAACCACCTCGAACACCCGAAATATCATCGCACTGACCGACTTAGGTGAGAATACGACAATCAGCTATCCCTGGCAACTGACGGGCGCAGCAGTACCTTGTAATGCAGCCAATACTGAATATCAGACTTTAGTAGACCAGTACGCCGATGCCCGCGACATTGACCAGGCAAGCACCGTATTGGCTGGAATTAAGGACTTCGAAGGCGGTGTGGACTATGAGAAACTGGCAAGTGCACGACTGCTGAGTTCATCAGAATATACGGTCAACAAAGCGCTGGGATATATCTCGTTGAAGACAGGTTTGCAGACAGACCAAGTGCTAGCCGTCGCATACGAATTTACAGCAGGCGGACAAACCTATCAAGTGGGAGAATTTGCCAGCGACAACACACAGACAGGTCAGGCCCTGTTTGTAAAGACATTGAAGAACACGTCGAATAATCCCTCTCAGGGCAACTGGGACCTGATGATGAAAAACGTGTACTATCTGGCCTCAACGGTGGAACGCACAAAGTTCAGGCTCGACATCAAGTACCAGAGCGACACCGCAGGCGTGTATCTGACATATATCCCCGATCAGCGCGTAAAAGAACAGACACTGCTAAGGATGCTGGGCTGTGACCGTCTGGACAATAACAACAAGAACCACGCCAACGGTTATTTCGACTTCGTGGAAGGCTATACCGTCAGTAACGGCCGTGTATTCCTGCCATCGGCAGAGCCTTTCGGCGACTATCTGCGCAGTCAGCTCAAGGCAAAGGGGCTCTCAGATGCAGAGGCCGACAAATATGTATTCAGCCAACTCTACGACTCGACCAAAACCGTCGCCAAACAGGTTGCGGAGAAAAACAAGTTTGTGATGATGGGCCAATACAAAGGTCGCAGTGCCAATGTCATCTCGCTCGATGCCTATAATGTACCACAGGGATCGGTAGTGGTCACGGCAGGCGGTGTGACCCTGCAAGAAGGCTCCGACTATTCCGTAGACTACAGCGCCGGTGAGGTGACAATCCTGAACCAAAGCATCATCGATGCAGGCACCAATGTTAATGTATCGTTGGAATCAAATACGGAATATGGTATGCAACGAAAGACGATGCTCGGAGTGAACTGGGAATACGACTTTACAAAGAACTTCCAGATTGGCGGTACACTGATGCACTTGTCTGAACAAGCACTTATTTCAAAGGTCACAATGGGTGAGGAGCCGCTGAGGAACACCATCTGGGGCCTGAACGTAAACTGGAAGCAAGACAGTCAGTGGCTGACCAGCATGCTCAACAAAATACCATTGTTGCACGTAAAGGAGCCGTCGCACATCACCTTTACAGGTGAATTCGCCCACCTGATAGCTGGTTCGGCTAGCGGCACACAAGACAATGCCTCGTATATCGACGACTTCGAGAACACAAAGAACTACATCCCCGTGGGCGAGCCGAAGATGTGGACCATTTCCAGCGTGCCTACAATGTTCAGGGAGTCATCCGACAAGACGGGTGTGACCAGCGGTTACAACCGTGCTCTGTTGGCCTGGTATTATGTAGATCCCATTTTCACACGTCACTCCTCCACCCTTACCCCCAGTCATATTAAGAGCGATTTGGAACAACTCTCCAACCATTATGTCAGAGAGGTTTATGTGAAGGAACTCTACCCCAACCGTCAGCAGTCAACCTATAGTGGTGCCACCTCAACTCTCTCTGTGCTGAACCTGGCCTACTATCCAGAGGAACGCGGTCCCTATAACCTGACCCTCGATATGAACAGTGACGGAACGCTGCGACAGCCCGAGACCAAGTGGGGCGGTATGATGCGCAGACTGGAAACCACAGACTTTGAACAGGCCAATATCGAATATATCGAATTCTGGATGCTCGACCCTTATATCTATATCCGTGAGCAAGGCAATGCTTCAGACTATAGTGGTGATCTCTACTTCAACTTGGGCGAAGTGAGTGAAGATATCCTCCGTGATGGCAAGAAATTCTATGAGAGCGGTATGCCTGTCGACGGCTCAAACTCATTTACCAACACCCAATGGGGACGCATTCCCCAACAGGCTACGCAGACCTATGCCTTCGCCACAACCACGGGTTCCCGCGCTTTGCAAGATGTGGGACTCAATGGTCTGAACGACGAACAGGAGCGGGAGTTCGGTGCTTATAAGGAGTGGATTGACGCCCTTGGCGGCATCATCACCAACGACAGTATTCTCCAGGCCTGGCGTAACGACCCGGCTGGCGACAACTACCATTATTATCGCGGTTCGGATTTCGACAACGAACAAAAGAGTATACTTGAGCGCTACAAACGAATCAACAACCCTCAAGGTAATTCGCCCGATACGGACGACCGCACGGAATCGTATGACACCAGCTACAAGACCGGGCCTGATGTAGAGGATATCAATCAGGACTTCACGTTGAACGAATATGAGCGCTACTACCAGTATCGCGTACACATCAGTCCAGAGATTCTCGATGCCTTCCGCAACGGTAATGCTGTACCTGGGTCATACATTACAGATATGCGTACCAGCGGCGTGAAGCTACGCAACGGTGACACCACCAGCGTCAACTGGTTCCAATTCCGCATCCCCGTAACGGAATATGAGCGAAAGGAAGGCTCGATTACCGACTTCTCCAGCATCCGATTCATGCGTATGTTCCTGACCAATTTCCAAAAACCTATCGTACTGCGCTTCGGTAGTCTTGACTTGGTGCGTGGTGAATGGCGTATCTATAAGCAGAATCTCTCAGGCGGCCTGGAGACAGGTACGGTTAAAGTAAGTGCCGTTAATATCGAGGAGAACAACGACAAGCAACCTGTCAACTATGTACTGCCACCAGGCATCACCCGTGTGACAGACCCCTCACAGCCTCAGCTGGTGGAAAACAATGAACAGGCACTGAACATTGTTGTTGAGAACCTGAGTCCAAATGAATCGAAAGCCGTTTACAAGAATTCCAATTACGACCTTCGCCACTACAAACGCATGCAGATGTTCGTGCATGCCAACCATCTGTTGCCAGACCAGACAGCATTGAAGGATAATCAGTTGGCCGTGTTCATTCGTTTGGGAAGTGATTATAAGAGCAATTACTATGAGTATGAAATTCCACTGAAACTGACACCCGACCGCAACACCTACAGCCGCTATTCAACCACAGACCGCAGAGAGGTATGGCCAGAAGACAATATGCTCGACATCGACCTCAGCGTGTTCACCACGTTGAAGAAAGAGCGTAATAAACTGAAGGCGCAGGGTGCAGCCTCATATAATCAGCTGTTTACGGCCCACGACGAGAAGCGCACCAACAATAAGGTAAGCATCATCGGTAATCCTACACTGGGTGAAGTAAAGACAATGGTGATTGGTGTGAGGAATGTTTCTGGAGAAATAAAATCAGGTGAAGTCTGGGTCAATGAGCTACGATTATTGGAAACCAACAACGACGGGGGCTGGGCAGCTTCAGGAAATCTGCAGGTTCAACTCTCAGACTTCGGATCGGTGAACGTGACGGGCCGTTATATTGGAGATGGGTTCGGCGGTCTGGAGGAGAGCGTGATGCAGCGCAATACTGACACCCAAAAGCAATATTCGGTAACCACCTCGTTGGAACTGGGCAAGTTGTTCCCTGAGAAAGCACAAGTGACAGCACCGCTCTATTATTCTGTCACGAAAGATGAGGTACGCCCACGCTATAATCCCCTCGATTCCGACATGCGACTGAAGGATGCTCTCGACGCTGCTGCTGACCAACACGAGCGCGACAGCATCGAATCGTTGGCAGTGACAAAGACGACCAACACAAACTTCTCGCTCAGTAATGTGCGTTGGGGACTGAAAACGAAGCGTCATCCAATGCCCTACGACCCAGGTAACTTCTCGTTCAGTTACAGTCATGCCCATCAGTATAGTTCTGGTGAGACAACTGTTTACGAGAAGCGTGACGAATGGCGAGGATCTCTGAACTACACCTATTCACCCGTATATAAGACCTGGGAGCCATTCAGCAAACTGAAGGGCAAGTCAAAATGGCTTAATTTCCCCAAGGCCTTCGGACTGAATTACCTGCCGCAAAGCATCAGTTTTAACTCAACCATCAGTCGTGAGTATTATGAACTGCAGGAGCGCGACCTAGAGGATCTGAGCGGTCAGAAACTGCCGCTGATCTTCAACCAAGAGTTCTTCTGGAATCGTGACTTCTCGCTGCGATGGGACTTCACAAAAAATCTGCACTTCAATTTCCAGTCGGCTACACATGCTCAGATAGAAGAACCCTATACCCCAGTAAACAAGGATCTCTACGCAGATCATTACTATGCGTGGAAGGACTCCGTTTGGCAGAGTATCAAGAACTTAGGTACCCCACTCGATTATCAGCAGCAGACCACCGTCTCTTATCAGTTGCCACTGAACAAACTGCCAATCTTCGACTGGCTGAATAGCGATGCTTCGTATAATGCAAACTATTCATGGTCACGCGGAACGGAACTCGAGGACGGCACCTCGTTGGGTAATATCATCAATAGCCGCAGAAACCTGAACATCAATGCCACATTGAATATGGAAACGCTCTACAACCACTTCCCATTCCTGAAAAAAGTGAGCGAGCGGTTCAAGAAAGCCATTCCCAAGAAGACACCCACAAAGAAATCCTCATCATCCTCGAAATCAGAAAAATCTGACAATTCAAAGAAATCTGACAACTCCGAGAAAACCGCCAAAGCGCAGCCCACATCCAAGAATAGTTATCAGCGCGAGATAACGCTGAAACTCGACACCACAATCACAGTAGCTCACAACAAGAAGTCGAAGCGACTACGTGTGACTGCCAAGACCAAAGACGGCAAACCCTATCCGTTGAAATACAAGATCATCGATGAGAACAAAATCCTCATCAAGAGCAATGATACCGTCGATATCAAGTTATCCGTAATGACTAAGCCTCCTTTGGAGAACAAATGGTGGTATAAGCCTGCCCAAAGCGCAGCTCACCTGCTGATGATGATACGCAGCATCAACATCTCTTATCGCGACCAATACAGCATGAACCTGCCGGGCTTTATGCCGAATATCGGTGATGCCTTCGGACAGCGAAGCTCTGGCGGACTCTCACCAGGTCTTGACTTTGCCTTTGGCACCATTAGCGATAGTTATTTGGATAAGGCCCTGGCCAACAACTGGCTGGTTCACAATGACAGTGTGGTCAATCCCGCTACCATCAACAGCAGCAGCGATCTGCAACTGAGAGCTACACTGGAACCTCTCCGTGACCTGAAGATAGACTTAAATGCCTCACGCACAGACACGCGCGCAAAACGTATTCAATTTATATACGAGGGGAAACCTACAACGCATAGCGGTTCCTTCAACATGACCACCATCTCGTTGAAAGGTGCCTTAGAGGGTATGGGCGATGCAAACAATGGCTACCAATCGGCTACTTTCGACAAGTTCCGTAGCCTCCTACCTGAATTTGCAGCCCGTGTAGCAGAACAGTATCCTGAGGCAGGAACTGCCTATGGCGGTTCTACCATTGGCGAAGTGAATCCTTATAGCGCTGACGTCATGATACCCGCCTTCCTCTCAGCCTATACCTCCAGCGGTAGTTCACTCGACCTCTTCCCTGCCCTGACACGCATGCTGCCCAATTGGACCATCCGCTACAGCGGCCTGTCGAAACTTACGTGGTTCAGCAACCATTTCAAGTCGTTTAACATCAACCACAGCTACAAATCCGTTTTCAGCATCGGTTCTTACGCTTCATATAGCGCCTGGCGCGAATATATGGGTGACCTGGGCTTTACCACAGACCAGGCAACAGGCATGCTGCAACCCTCGTCGATGTATAATGTGTCGACAGTGAGCATCAACGAGGCCTTCTCACCACTGATTGGTGTGGACGCCACCCTTCAGAACGACCTGACTGCAAAACTGGAATATCGCACCACCCGCGTGCTGAACCTCTCGATGACGAGTGTGCAAATCAATGAGGCCCGCTCGAACGACATCGTACTAGGCGCTGGTTATAAGATACGCGATTTCAATCTCTTTGGCGCAGGAGGCAACCGCAAGGTAAAGAAAGCTCAAAGTCGAGGTAAGAAGTCGAATAATCAGCAAACAAACACGCAGACGACCCAGACCAGAGGACGTTCTGGGGGCGTGAACCACGACATGAACCTGCGCCTTGATATCTCCTTCCGTCAGCAGGCAGCCATCACACGTGATATTGCCAGCGGTACCTCTTCAGCATCGAGTGGCAACTCTGCCTTCAAACTTTCATTTATGGCCGACTATACCCTGAGCCGCCTGCTCACCCTCTCAGCTTATTATGACCAACAGACGAATACCCCGTTGCTCTCCAGCAGCAGTTATCCGACCACGACCCGCGACTTCGGACTGTCGTTGAAGTTCTCATTAACGAGATAATATCACATATAGACAATGTACTAAAGCGGCCTTCGTTTTTACATTTTTTTGCGAAAGTATTGCAAATTTTCCTTAAAATCGCACAAAAAAGCATAATTTACAAAGTCCGTGATACTCAATACAAAGCATCTTTGAGAAACAAATCGTATCTTTGCACTCTGAACGTACATATTATATTAGGAACGCGAGAATTAATTAACAATACATATTATTATCAATTTAAACTTAAAAGTATGAAACAGAAAAATTGCTTTTTTGCGGTAGCCGCATCTATGCTGATTGCAGCCGCAAGTTTCACTTCTTGTTCTAATCAGGACAACATCGTTGCACCTGAGACTGTAGACTACTCATTCGATGAGGGTAGCATGATTCTCAATGGTAAGTGCGAAGTTATCAGCAACGTTGCTAACTATTGGGTTACTGTTGGTCAGGATGCTGCTGCATTCAACGGAAATGCTACTATCAAATGGGATGAGGAAACTCCGAAGAACCATTGTGTAATTGTTGAGGCTCGTAGTGAGTCTGAGGCAAGAGCTGCTGGTAATTTTGGTGCACAGACATGGGCTGATGCCAACAAATATGCAGACCATGACACTCAGTTCTATATCACTTTTGGTGAGGAGAACGCTTTGAACGCAAAGGATCAGATCCGTATCACCATGGATGTGAAGGCTGATGCAGATTTCACCGCAGCTACAGGTACACACACTGCCCCTGGTGCATACAAGGGTAATGGTATTGGCAGCGTTCCTTTCACCACAGAGTGGACAAACTGGGATTCAGGCTTCGTTACAATTAGCAGTTCTCAGGCTGGTGCTTATTCTATCGCATTTAATCTTGCCAACACCAGCAAGGATGCCGCTAACAGATTCTTCTTCGATAACATCCGTGTTGAGGTGAAGCGTTTCGTTCCAGATCCAGAGCCTGCAAAGGTTGAAGGTATGAAGGTTATCTTCTGGAACTGGGGTGTAGCAAAGCAGGATCAGTTCTCTGTGAAGTACTTCAAGAACTACGTTGCTCCTAAGGCTGAGGATGGTGCAATTGTTGTTGAGAGCCTCGAGCCTGGTAAGAACTACAACGATCAGTATTGGATGGCCAATGATAATGGCGAGCAGATTGATGCTGTCCTCACCAATAACTGGGACACTCAGTTCCTGATTGCTCTGCCTGAGCCTCTGGCAAAGGGTACAAAGGGTAAGCTGGTCATGAAGGTAAAGGCTGACAAGGCCGCTAGTGCTGAGACACAGTGTCATAAGGCAATTCCTGTTCCTGGTGCTATCGAAGGCAAAAATGGCTATAAAGGTAGCTATATACACTACTCACTCATGGGCAATATTAATTTCACCACTGAGTGGAATACTGTTTCTGTAGACTTCACAGTTCCCGATCAGGGTGATGGCATGCAAGCTATCTGTCTCAACCTCGAAGTACTGAAAGAAGTCAACAAGTACTACTTCGATGACATCACAGTTTATGTAGAGCAGGGTGAAGAGCCTATCGCTGCTGTTGATTTCTCAGCTCCGAAGGGTCAGGACGGAAGTGCTGTAACAGGATATCCTTATTTCAAGATGGGTACACCTGACGGTACCTCTTATGACGTTGTAAATGGCGAACTTGTTATTGAGAACACGAAGGAGCAGGACGCTACATATTCTCTCCAGCCATTCATCATCGACTGGTTCTCTGTAAAGTCTGGAGCAACTTATACGATTCGTCTCTTGATGAAGTCTTCTGCAGAAGGTAATGTCAACCTCCGTATGGGTACTTGGAGTGCTGGTGACGACATCAATCTGGCACTTACTAAAGACAATGATTACAAGACCTACGAGGTTAAAAGCACTGCTTCATTCGAAAGCGCTAACAATGATGTACACGTACTGTTCCAGGGTGGTAAATTCGTTGGTAAAGTAAACATCAAGAAAGTCGAGGTTTTCGAAAACTAATTTTCAAAATCTTATCATAAAGAATCGGTGCATCCGCTGGATGCACCGATTTTTTAATAACCCAGCCTTATTGTGTAATAAGGCAGGGTTATTTCTGAATAAGGGCTGATTATTGGATTAAGCCCCTTTAGTGTCATACAAAAATATAGTATCTTAGTAAACAAGGGCTAGTAACAAGAAACTGTTCAGCAAAAATAAGAGCCACTTGCTGCGCAGCAAGTGGCTCTTTAGATTTCAGGAAAGGCGCTTATTCTTCCGTCTCAGGCTCTGCAGCCTTGAACGAAGCCAGATCCTCTACCTGGAAAGCCTTGATGTATGCAGACTTACCGAGAACATCCTCCTCAGTCATACGAACATATACGTTGGCACTCTTCTCGAAGAGCTCAGGAGCCTTCGTGGCATCACGGAGGATGAGGAGCGACATTACGAGCTCAGCTGTCATATCGTAGAGACGACGAGCCAAGAAATCCTGTGCATCTTGATTCTCCAATGCTTTCACGTTGGCAAGAGCCTCCTCGTAAACAGGAACGAGCTTCTCAACACGAGCCTTCAGGTTCTTCAGGCTATCGCTAACCTCGAGACCAGCCAGCATTTCCTTAATATTGTTCAGCATGGTGCCGTTGGTGATGTAACGGATAGCAGCCACAACCTGCAACTGTGTCGTACCCTCGTAAATAGAGAAGATACGAGCATCGCGGAACAGACGCTGGCTCTTGTACTCCATGATGAAGCCCGAACCACCATGGATAGAGATAGCATCGTAGGCATTCTGATTGGCGTATTCAGAGTTCATACCCTTGGCCAGTGGCGTGAAGGCATCAGCCAGACGCTGATACTTCTTCAGCTCCTGCTTCTCCTCAGGCTCGAGTTTGCGATCGCGCTCGATGTCCTCCAGACACTTGTAGATATCCACATAAGCGGCTGTCTCGTACAACAATGAACGACCTGCATCGAGCTTGGCCTTCATGCGAGAAAGCATATCGTAAACAGCGGGGAAGTTGATGATCTTATCACCAAACTGCTGACGCTCCTTGGCGTAAGCCAGACCCTCGTTGTAAGCCTCCTGCTCAACACCTACACTCTGTGCAGCAATACCCAGACGGGCACCGTTCATCAGAGCCATCACATACTTGATCAGACCCAGACGAGTGCTACCGCAGAGCTCTGCCTTAGCATTCTTATAAGTAAGCTCACAAGTAGGTGAGCCATGGATACCAAGCTTGTGCTCGATGTGACGCACGTTCACGCCACCCTGGCGCTTGTCGTAGATGAACATCGACAGACCGCGTCCGTCCTTCGTGCCTTCCTCGGAACGGGCCAGCACGAGGTGGATATCAGAGTCACCATTGGTGATGAAACGCTTCACACCGTTCAGGCGCCAGCAGTTCTCTTTCTCGTCGAAGGTAGCCTTCAGCATCACGCGCTGCAGATCGGAACCGGCATCGGGCTCCGTCAGGTCCATCGACATACCCTCACCAGCGCAAACGCGGGGGATGTACTTCTGGCGCTGCTCCTCGCTACCGAACTCATAGAGTGTATCGATACAGCTCTGCAGGCTCCAGATGTTCTGGAAACCAGCATCAGCAGCCGAAATCATCTCAGAAAGCATAGAGAACACAGCGTTTGGCAGGTTCAGACCGCCATAACGACGGGGCATGGAAACACCCCACAGACCAGCCTTGCGGGTGGCGTCGAGGTTCTCGTAAGTCTTAGAGGCGTAGATCATTCGGCCGTTCTCAAGGTGCGGACCTTCGAGGTCAACAGCCTCCGAGTTAGGCTCGATGATGTTGGCAGCCACGTCGCCTGTGATGTCGAGAATCTGCTTGTAGTTCTCGATGGCATCGCCTAGGTCAACGGGGGCGTAGTCATATTCTTTCGCATCAGCGAAACCCTTTTCTTTCAGCTCAACGATACGAGCCATAAGGGGATGGTTCAAGTAGAACCCGATCTCAGGATGATCGCTATAATAGTTTGCCATTGTTATTTCGAATTTTGCTTGTAATACTTAATCAGCTTTGGAACAACCTCCTCTACAGTGCCAACAATCACATAGTCAGCAATCTTGTTGATAGGCGCATCGGGATCGCTGTTCACAGAAATGATAATACCAGAGTCCTGCATACCAGCGATGTGCTGAATCTGTCCAGAGATACCGCAGGCGATATATACTTTTGGATGAACGGTAACACCCGTCTGACCAATCTGACGGTCGTGGTCGAGCCAACCAGCATCCACAGCAGCACGGCTTCCGCCGACCTCACCATGCAGTACCTTAGCCAGCTGGAACAGCATGTCGAAATTCTCTTTCGAACCCATACCATAACCACCAGCAACGACGATGGGCGCACCCTTCAGGTTGTGCTTGGCAGCCTCTACGTGGTGGTCGAGCACCTTGACGACGAAAGCCTCGGGGCTTACATACTTAGAAACCTCGGGATAAACGACCTCCTTCTTGCACTCACCCTCGTAGATAGCCTTCTGCATCACACCAGAGCGGACGGTAGCCATCTGGGGACGATGGTCGGGGTTCACAATAGTAGCCACGATGTTACCACCGAAGGCAGGACGAATCTGATAAAGCAGATTGTCGTAGTGCTTCTGATTCTTGGCATCATCATACGGACCAATCTCGAGCTCTGTGCAGTCTGCTGTCAGACCGCTTGTCAAAGAAGAACTAACACGAGGGCCGAGGTCACGACCAATCACGGTAGCACCCATCAAACAGATCTGAGGCTTCTCCTCCTTGAAGAGGTTCACAAGAATATCCGTGTGGGGAGCTGAGGTGTAGGGGAACAAATCCTTAGCATCGAACACAAACAGCTTGTCGACACCATAAGGCAGAATCTGATCCTCAACCTTACCCTTGATATCAGTACCAGCAACAACGGCGTGGAGTTCAACACCCAGTGTATTGGCGAGCTTACGACCCTTGGTCAACAGCTCCTGAGATACTTCCTGCACTAATGTGCCTTCAATCTCGCAATATACAAATACGTTATTCATATCTCAATCAGCCAATAATCTTCTCGTCCAACAATTCTTTGATCATTCCCTCAATATCAGCATCAGAAGCCGTCAAAGTCTTCGACTCCTTAGCTTGGAACACGATGTTCTTGATGGCCTTTACCTTAGTAGGCGAGCCATTCAGACCACACTGCTGTACATCGCCATCCACATCAGCCACGCTCCACTGATTCAGCGTCAGGTAGGGGCGCTCCTCATAGAGGTTATCGTAAGCCGTACCCTCGGCAGGACGCTCCATCGGACAGGTAGCGCGCTTGTACTTCATCACCAGTTTAGCGTTCTGTGGGCGACAGGGAGCAGCGCTTCCATTTACTGTGATTACAACGGGTAGGGGAGCCTCTACAGTCTCCACACCACCGTCGATGACACGCTTGATGGTAGCCTTACCATCCTTCACTGAGAGGACCTCCTCAGCATAAGTCACCTGATTCAGACCCAGTTTCTGGGCCACCTGAGGACCTACCTGAGCCGTATCACCATCGATAGCCTGACGGCCACCGATCACGATGTCCACATCGCCAATCTTCTTGATGGCGGTAGCCAATGCGTAAGAAGTAGCGAGGGTATCAGCACCAGCGAAGAGACGGTCGGTAAGCAACCAGCCCGTATCAGCGCCACGATAAAGTCCCTGACGAATAATTTCACCTGCACGTGGAGGACCCATCGTGAGGATTCCTACTGTTGAGCCCGGATTCTGTTCCTTCAGGCGAAGAGCCTGCTCCAGGGCGTTCAAATCTTCTGGATTGAAGATGGCGGGTAAGGCAGCGCGATTCACGGTACCTTCGGCAGTCATTGCATCCTTACCCACATTTCGGGTGTCTGGCACTTGCTTGGCCAGCACAACAATCTTTAAAGCCATATATTATTAATAATGTGTAAAAGTGATATCCTTTAAAAACGGCTGCAAAGGTACTGCTTTTTACCCACACAGCCAAATAAAATGCACAAAATCGACTAAAATGTGCACACTTTAGTCGATTTGTGCAATGAAAATATCAGCAAAATAGCGACTCATGACGCTATTTCGCCCTCCAATCAACTAAAATCAGTCACTGGTAGCTGCGTCGATACGTTTACGAGCCGCCTTGAGGGCTGCGTCAACACGCGTCTGACCTCTGGGGATATCGATAGCAGCCTCAGCCTCCTGGCCCTCGCGATCAGCTACCTGCTGGATATACTTCTGCATCTCCTTCACTTCGTCAGTCTCCTTCATACCCTCAGAACCCGGGACACTGTTGCCATCACTATCGTAATCAGAGCCTTCGAAGAAGAAGTGAAAGTTATCGACAACCCATGTGCCACGCTCAAACACGAGGTCGAGTACCACCTTCTGATCAACATAATTATGAACATTTAAAGTGGCCTGAGCAGTCGAATCTGTGATATTGCTGATAGACATCAGTTCATAGCGCCACTCCTCATCCATATCCTGACCTGCAATCCAATGGTCAGAGTCGATAAACAACGTTCCATCCTCCTCACTGATCTGCCGGGCCTTATTGTAAAGTGCCATATAGCGCTCCGAACAACAACTTTCATTGTTGCGCAACTTGTAGATCGTGTCGATTCGAAGAGTGATAAACTCAGGTGAATGCTGCGAATCACTAGGTGCTTGCGTCGTGCTTACTGACAGCGAATCACCATTTGCAGAACCATCGCCCGTTTTGTTGCCACAGGCTGCCATACTGAATGCAAGCACCGTCATCGCAGCAACGGACAGCAGGGATTGTAGTCGTTTACTCGTCATATTTAAAGTCTTTAGGATTACGTTCGGTTGCAAAGTTAAGAAAAAAAATCAAATAATAGGCATTGTTACCCGATTATTTTTGTAATTTTGCACCGTTTTTAAATTTACAGATCCCATGACAAATGGTATTTATACGATTCTGCTGCTCATAATGAGCAATGTGTTCATGACTTTCGCTTGGTATGGTCACCTGCGTTTACAACAATCTGGTATCTCTACCAACTGGCCCCTCTACCTCGTCATCGCCTTCTCATGGATGATTGCCTTCTTCGAGTACTGCTGCCAGGTTCCTGCCAACCGCATCGGCTTTGTCGATAATGGCGGGCCGTTCAACCTTGTCCAGCTCAAGGTCATTCAAGAGTGCATCTCGCTGGTAGTATTCGCCGTCATCGCCAACTTTATCTTCCAGCACGAACAGCTCCATTGGAACCATGCGGCAGCAGCCCTCTGTCTTGTCGCTGCCGTCTATTTCGTCTTTATGAAACCATAAAAATATTAATCATATGAAACGACTACTTACAACACTAACTACCCTGCTCCTCACACTCACAGTAATGGCTCAGGCCTTCGACAACCTGCCTACCCCAGGCGAGGAGAAAGTAATTGACAACACTCCCGACTCCATTGCAAAAGCCCTGATGTCAAGGCCGGCACCCGGTTCTACGAGGAAATCCGGAAATCCTGTGCTATTCCTGATAGGCAATAGCACCATGCGCAACGGCACCTTGGGCAACGGCAATAATGGCCAATGGGGCTGGGGCTATTTCTTCAACAAATATTTCGACGGGCGCAAGATCTCCGTTGAGAACCAGGCCTTGGGTGGTATGTCCACGCGCACCTTTTATACAGACCTGTGGCCAGCCGTTCGTGAGGCTCTGAAACCAGGCGACTGGGTCATTGTGAGCATCGGCCATAACGACCATGCTGACTTCTTCGACCAGCGACGGGCGCGTGGTGTCATCGACGGTGTCGATCCCGATACGATGGTGGTCGGCTTCAACGAGCGCAAGCAGATCAACGATACCGTCTATAGCTATGGCACCTACCTGCGCAAATACGTCAACGAGATTCGTGCCAAAGGCGCTAGTCCTATCCTGATGTCACTCACTCCGCGCGATGCCTACGACCCAAGAACAGGCAAGATTGTGCGCAAGCCCCAGACACAATGGGCTGCCTATATCGCCGCCATCGAAGGCGTACCCTTCGTCGATCTCAATGAGATATCCGGTGCAAAGATTGACCAGTTCAGCCGTTGGAAGGAACAATATCATTTCTTCGGTGACCATATCCATACTTCCGCCTTTGGCGCCGAACTCAATGCGCGTTCAGCAGCCGAGGGTATCTTCTACTCAACAAATCCACAGTTGAAGACCTTGCAGGCCATGATGCTCAACGTGCCACTGCAGGCATACGGTCAAAAGCGAGAGGCAGGCAAGCCTATGGTATTCATCACAGGCGACTCCACCGTTAAGAACAACGACAAGGATGCAGACGGTATGTGGGGCTGGGGTTCACAAGCAGGCATCATCTTCGACCCCGCCAAGATCACCTGGGAGAATGTGGCAATGGCAGGACGTTCCACAAAAACCTATCTGCGCGAGGGTCGCTGGGAAAAAGTCTACAATGCCCTGCAGCCGGGTGACTTCGTACTGATACAGTTCGGCCATAATGACATCTGCCCCATCAACGACAAGAAGGGCCGAGGTGTCATCCCTGGCACCGCCGACACCTGCCACGTCTACAAGATGGAGGCTGACGGCAGCTACGAGGTAGCCTACTCTTTCGGTTGGTATCTCCACAAGTTCATCGACGATGTGCGCGAGAAGGGAGCCACCCCCATCCTACTCTCCCTCACCCCCCGCAATGAATGGCCTGGCGGCAAAATTGAGCGCCGCAACAACACCTACGGCAAGTGGTATCGCGAGGTAGTGGAACAGACAGGCGTAGAATTCGTCGATGTCCACAACATCTCTGCCGACTTCCTCGATAAGAAGTTTGCTTCTAAAGATGCTGCCAAGAGCAAGGAGAAAGCCTCGAAATATTTCAACCACGATCACACCCATACCTCGCTGCTTGGTGCTCAGATGAATGCTCGTAGTGTGGCCAAGGGTTTACGTGATATCCAATCGCCCCTCGCCAAATATTTGAAAGCAAATTAAAAATTTTTCGAGCAAAACGTTACGTATTTCAAAGAAAAAGTGTAATTTTGCCGCCGAAAAGTAGAATCAACCAACATTTGAACGTTTATATGAAAAAAATCAGAGCAGCCGTCGTAGGTTACGGTAACATTGGAAAGTACGCCCTCGAGGCATTGGAAACCGCCCCTGACTTTGAGGTGGCAGGCATCGTACGTCGTAATGGTGCAGAAAACAAGCCAGCAGAACTGGCACAGTATGAGGTCGTTAAAGACATCCGCGAGTTGAAGGATGTCGATGTCGCCATTCTGGCCACCCCTACCCGCAGTTGCGAGGAATATGCCAACCAGATTCTGCCCCTCGGCATCAATACTGTCGACTCATTCGATATCCACACCCAGATTCGTGGCTATCGTGAGCGTCTGATGAAACTGAACAAAGATACCAACACCGTCAGTGTGATTGCTGCAGGTTGGGATCCAGGCAGCGACTCTATCGTGCGTACGCTCATGCAGAGTCTTGCCCCTAAGGGCCTCAGCTACACAAACTTCGGTCCAGGCATGTCGATGGGCCATAGCGTATGTGTCCGTTCGAAGGCTGGCGTGAAGAATGCTCTTTCGATGACCATTCCTTTGGGCGAGGGCATCCATCGCCGCATGGTCTATGTAGAACTCGAAGACGGTGCCAAGCTCGAAGAAGTGACAGCAGCCATTAAAGCCGACCCCTATTTCGCCAGCGATGAGACACATGTATTCCAAGTAGAGAGTGTCGACGATGTGCGTGACATGGGTCACGGGGTGAACCTCGTGCGCAAGGGCGTGAGCGGTAAGACGCAGAACCAGCGCTTAGAGTTCAATATGAGCATCAACAACCCCGCTCTGACTGGTCAGGTGCTTGTCAATGTGGCCCGTGCCTCGATGCGTCTCCAGCCCGGCTGCTACACGATGGTAGAGATTCCTGTCATCGATATGCTTCCCGGCGATCGCGCCGACCTTATCGAGCATCTGGTATAAGACTGATTTATACCCCCTTTTTTTACAAGGCCTCGTAACACTTTTTTGAAGGCTATGGAAAAAGTGTTACGAGGCCTTGTAGCAAATTTCACATCGAGACCTAATCTTATAGCCCTACAGAGGGGAATTGCCTAACGGGGAAAGAGGAATTGGTATCAGGGAATGGCTCATCCTTTGGCTATAACGGGGCTGACTATTTCTGCGACAGAGTGGAAGAGACAAAAATATTCAACCAACAAGTGGAGAATTCATCAAGAAATATCATCTTTCCTCAGCCAGTGCGGTGCAAAGATGTTTATCTGCTCTTCAAGATAAAAATATTATAACAAACAGCGAAGGGAAATAATATATCTATGATTATTTACTATACTAATGGATAAATGAAAAGAACAATATTACAGACATTCGACACAAAAGAATTCTATTTGGCTAATTTGACAAAAAAGATGTATCTTTGCAGCATCAAAGTCAATAAAAGCCAAAAAATTCATGTTCTTATATAAATATGTCTGAGAAAATGTGTAATTTTGCACCCAAAATCAACCATCATGGAGAAAATAAACATCGCAATCTTCGTATCAGGAGGGGGGACAAACTGTGAGAACCTAATCAATTATTTCAAAGGTTCTGAACTGGTGAATACGGCCTTGGTCGTCAGC
>JAEEGJ010009709.1_pt1 | contig 25524 bp, 24 predicted proteins | sample 8958761 | NCBI WGS metagenome assembly JAEEGJ01 (sample SAMN16246546, study PRJNA631951) | gut metagenome | biome: gut microbiome; feature: rumen; material: RS-attached | host: Bos | place: Iran: Karaj | collected 2018-10 | reverse complement strand
TACACCCTCACATCCATCGCCTTCCCGCCCTTCACCACGGCCCCGGCCCTGGTCTCCTCCAGCAGGAACCCATTCTTCGCCAGCACCGCTTGAACCCGCTCAGACCGAGCGGGTTTCTTTTTTTGGTCCCACTTTTTCGGAAATTAAACTCCATTTTAATGCCCTCTAATGCCTTTTTTCGATACCCGACCGAGACGGAAAAATAGAGTTTTTCGCGCCAGAAAAAAGTGGGACGGAGCAAATAAAAGTGTCAATCAATCCTTCAAGAATTCCTTCGAAGCATACACTTTTCTTCTTAAATATACGGCCAGATTATACACTTTTCCTTTTACGAGTACAGCAAAGTAGTAAGAAAACTGGGAAAAGTAGGAAGAAAACGATGAAAAGTAGTAAGAAAATTCTCAACCTGCTTAATGAGCATCCAGCTAATTCAGCCCGAAAGCTAGCCTTGCATTCAGTGAGTGAATGAATGCATTCATTCTTTCTTTCTTTCTTTCTTTCAGTGATTCAGTGATAGCATTCACTCATTCATGTCGTTTTGTCGTTAAATCGTGATATCGTTACATCGTTATGTCGTTACTTTGTGACTTTGTGACAATGTGATGTTGTGACATTGACTTTGAATGACAATGATTTCCCTGTCAATCCGAGAATGACAATCTTTCTGCTAGGTGCAGCAAAATCCTCACTTCAACTTCGGCCCGCCGACATCTTCGGTGAAGTCCGCATCTATCCGGCCGGCCTGGCCGTCTTGCCATTTGTCTTGACGCTGCTCTTTTGTGGGTGCGACCTTGCCGCTCCAGGAGGCGCCGTGCGGTTGTCCTACGGGATAGAGGATGCGGGCGATGGCTGAGAAGGATATGGGTTGTGCCGCCTGTACCTGGGCGGATGCTTTCAGGATCTTGTTCTGGAGGGGAAGCGGAAGGGCGCGGAGGTCGATGACGGCCATGTCTTTATGGCTGATGAACTTCACAGTCCGGATGTGCCCTGCGGCGTCATTCACGACGACGGGCTCAATGCCGAGCCTCTTCAAGTATTGCATCAAACCGGCTGCGGTACGGGATTCATCGAAAGCCAGTTCGATCCGGTACTTCAGTCCATTAAAGCGAGAGTAATTGACGTGGCTGTGGACGTATTTCATGACTTCGTAGCCCTTGTACCAGTCCCTTTTGGCTTGGGCTTCGGAGACGGGCGCCGTCACCGGATTGCCATCGGCATCCAGCCCCCGGAGAACTACCTTCGGGGCATCAGGGGTGCCTCTCAGTGTTGCCCGGACTCCTTTGAGCTCCAGTACGGCCGCAAGGTCACTGAAATCGGAGAAGCCGTACTGAAGGGCATGGGCGTATATCCCCCTTAACTGAGGATAGACGCCTTTGCCCGGCACGAAGCGGCCGGGAACGAGCGTATCTCTCTTGACGTACTTATTGGCAGCCTTCTCTGCAGCCCCATCCGGAACAGTGAAGTTAAACTCCGGTCCGATACTTCGGGTGTAGTCCGTGAGCCTGCGCTTCTCGTTGTGGTTGTTGATTTTCCGCCCGGTGATGGCACTGATCCTTGAAGAGACGACGTGGTAGTGGGTGCGATCGATGTCGTTATGGCGGAAGACCAGGAAGGGCTGGCTCTTGTAGCCCAGCTTGTACATCGTCTTGTAGATGGCTTTGATAATCTGAGCCTCGGTGCAGGTATCATCTGGGCCAGGATTCACGGCCATGTGGAAACCGACCTCCTTCACGGGGTAGTCGGTGTACTCCAGTCTCGCGAACGTATCGTACACTCCGGACCGGCTGAGGTTGGGCAGCCTGTAATGGGCAACGATTGTAGCTGAGCCGTCGGCTACCTTGCGATAGTTGTAGTCCAGGGTGGCTGCAGCCGAGCTGCGGGATTCCAGCATCTTGAAGACCATGGCTCAAAGCCGCTTGTTGGGGTCGGTAAGATAAGCATGCAATGCATCGCGCGCCTGAGCAAGAGACTGCTGCACTTCACGAAAGGTCTTGTCACTCTCCTGAAGCGCCTGCGCCATCGGGATGGACGCCGTGTTCACCTTGACTACAACCTGGTTGTAGTTGTGCCCGATCCGGTTGAATTCATTCACCAGATCCACCATCTGCTGCCATATTTCCAGGTCGGTGGGAGACGCGGTCCGTATGACTATCGGCCTGACCTTGAAGACGGCGTCACGGATGAAGTCGGCCTCGGATTTGTGACCGGTTTTTGCCATCAGTGTGTGCAGGTCTTCACGCTCTTTTTCCGTGACCCTGCACTTGACGAAGAGCCGCCTCGGCTCCCTGGCTCCGCAGGTGTGGCGGGCCACATCTGCACATCTTGCACCTTTACTAATTCCTTTACTTGTTCTGTTCATGCGAAGCCATTGGTTTTAAGAAGTTAATAAACTGTTATTTCAATGTTTTCTTGATACAAATCCCACAACTTGAAAAACTGACAAATCAGTGAATTCCTGTTAAATTTTCAATAACTTATTTACTTGTTGACTTGGCGGTTAGCTATTGAAATCTCAATGAGTTGTTAAGGTGCTGAATTACGGGTTCAATGACTTCTGATATTCTTGAAAATCCTTGTTTTTCCGGATAGCGGAAGTAAGGAGTTCGACGATGATTTCGCTCCTGGAGTAGTGGCGCCGGTCGTGGGTTGTGCGGTAGAAGTAGTATGACTCCAGAAGCTCTATGTCATGAGGATTCCTGAAGGAGAATGAGATGGTCTGGTTCGTGGGCGCTGCGCCCTTCTTCTTTGTGTCTTCCATGGTTCGATTTTTCTATATTTATATATTTCTATAAAAATTCCCTATTTACCTTCCGGGTCATGGCGGTAGCTGTCGGTGCCCAGATAGATGCAGGTATAGGCCTGTGTGAGCCTATCCATCACCCTGTCACCGTAATGGCTACGGAACTCGACGGAATCCAGGTTGGTAGCAATAATCGTTGTCTTTGAATGGTCGTATCTTGCGATGATGATATCGCGGACGGGCGAGCAGCGCTCGCCCCAGATGGTGCTGGACAGCGGCTCCATCCCGACTTCATCAATGAGCATGACGGGGGCCTTCACAAATTCGGCCATCGGGGCTGGAAGTTGATTGCTCTTGAGAATGTCAATGATTTCAAAGGGGTAATACCGCCGGACATGTCCAGGATCGAAGTAATCCTTTCTGAAGATATCCTCAATGCATGAAAGCACGGTGGTCTTGCCGGTGCCATAGCCACCGAACAGGAGAAGTCCTGTTTTATATGGAGTTCCGAGCCATGCGGCAACCTCATCAATGATATCGGCGCTGTGTTTATCCCAGGTCATGTACATACCACCCTTCTTGACGCGATCCTCATAACGTGCCTTTAGGAAAGACCTGACGTTTTCCAGAGACTCATTTTTTAGGCGCTGGAATTTTGGCTCCAGTGAATAAACTATATTGCTTTCCATGAATATTAATGTTATTATCCTCTATTCTATCTCTCTTATTATCGTGGGAACTTATTTCACGTGGAGATGTGAACTTTGTTCTCATAGAGACGTGAACTTTGTTCTCATTGGGATGTGAACTTTTTTCACATCTTGGGTCGCTTAGATTCGCCACATATGAGTAGGTATTACCGGGTTGGTGGCGTTGTTCGCTCCGGATAATCAAGCCGTCCCGAAGAAGAACCCGCAGGCACTTTCCTGCATGCTTCCGGGTGTAGTCGAATCGTTTTGCCAGGGAATCTACACTTTTGAACATTTCCTGGCCATTGATTGTGTAGTAATAGATCTCCGCGTACAGCAGGAGGGTGCAGCCTTTCAGCTTCAGGCCGGAGGCAAGCATAAATTCATGTATGAAGACTCCTGTCTGTGGCATTATCGCTCGTTTTTATCGCCCGCCTTGGAGAAAAGTTCCATCGCGTAATCGGCATCGGTGATAATCTTGCGCCCATTCTGCCGGACTGCCGGCCTGAGGATGCCGTCCTTATACTTCTGGGCGGTCTTGTGGCTTACGTGGAAGAGTTCCTCGATGCCCTTGAGTCCGTAAACATGCCGGCCGGATTTCCTGGCGGAATCCGCTTTGTCTTTCTCCCTTTTCTTGTCCTCTTTCGGGGCGGGGATCACTTGCTCCTTGACGAGCTGCTTCACTGTGGCAGCGACTACGCTGGCAATCAGTTCCTGGTCTTGTTTGTCCATGGTTGTGCGTTTTTGTGCGTTTTTAATGGATTTTGTTTGATTTTCATGTTTTTTTATTCTACTTTTGCGATAGCATAAAATAAACCGGGTTATACTATCAAATAAAAGTGTAGCAAAGTAAAGTATAATTTTTAGTATTACCAAATTTATTTAGGTGAATTTGAATAAAAGATTACAATTTCTCGAATCACTTTTACTTGCTACCGGAACTAGCAAGTCCCGTCTGGCGGAGATAATGGGCGTCTCGGCCCAGAATATCTTCGTCTATTTCAAGCGCGACGACATGAAACTCTCCGTCGCCCAGGAGATGGCCTCCCGGCTCGGATTCAAGCTTGGGTTCACTTTGGAGAAGGAGGGCGCACCGTCCTCATCGGCCACCCTCATGGATATCGAGAGCCTGGTGAATGCGAACGGGCTGTCCCGCCTGGCTTTCCTGCGCGTGGCAATGGGCCAGTACGGAATTCAGAGGAAAGACATCGCGGAGAAGCTTGGCCTGAACTACACGGGCGTGAACCGCTGGTTCAAGGTGGACGACATCTCTATCTCCTATATCTACAGGATAGCCGAGCTGTACGGGCTCGATGTCAAGGTGAATCTGCATCCAAAATCGGCCTCCCAGGGTATTGGAAGGCCGAAGGTGTTGGAATTTTGGTAACTAGAACTGTTGGGCTATCCGCTAAATGAGCACAACCCAACTGCCATCTTTGTCCCCGCCTTTTCGGTCAAGTGCCTTTTTCTTTTTCAGGGCAGCAATCTCACGGTTGACTGTGGAGATGGAGACACTAAGTTTCTCTTTCATTTCCTCTGTCGTTACTCTATCATTCTCTTTCATGAGAGAGAGAAGCAATTGTTGCCTGGAGGTTAGCACAATGGGTTTTTCTCTATCATCTTCTCTATCATTTTTTCTATCACCACTGAGCCTCGGCGTGAGCGGTTTGGCGAATCGAATCGTCAGATAGACATACCCATTTGCCAGCTCGAATTCCGGCTTGGGGAGGCCGCTTTCCTTGCAGAGATCGAAGATGTTCGGGATACCTCGGCCCCAGGCTTCCATCAAGCCACTCTTGAAGAAGACTTCGCTGATGAGTTTGTTGATGGGCTTGGACTGGGGCCTTTTGTAGAAGGTTTCCGGGGAGGTGCCTGGAGGAAAAGCGCCGGGGTTGGCGAATTCTACACGGTCGTCGAAGATAGCCACGGAGAGGACCGCGCCATAGGACCACCACGTCCTGTGAATGAGGATGTTAAGGGCGGCTTCCCGGATGACTTTATAGGGAACGGTGAGGGTGTCGATTCGTTCCTTCTGGTCCATGGTGCCGGAGAGGAACATGTGCTTGCGGCAGAAGTCCAGGATGGCGTCGTATTGATCAAAGAGATTGCCTTCACAGACGGTCTGGTCGCGGAAGACGCGCATATTGGTTCCCTCGAAGCGTGCAAGCTTGAGTTCACACTGGGAAATCTTCCGGGTTGGATTCTTGCCGAATAGCGCAATGGCGGCGTTGGTTAGGTATCCTTCGGCGGTCCGGAGGTTGAAGTGATCCAGGCGCTGGTCTATGCTGCGCAGGGAGGCTGCAGAGGCAGGAATTCTGCCTTTGTTGATACCGGCGTTGATGACATCGACCAGGCGTTTGTTACTGATGTCTTTGTCGGTTGCGCCGGGGAGCATGGTTTTCTCCCAGCTGAATTTCTCCGGGTCGCTGAGGCGGATGCGCTCATCGAACATCTCCCGGGGCATCGGGGCCGTGGTATTCTCGACTTTGTACCAAGGGCGGCCGTCGAAGGTATAAGGGGCCTCGAAGGCTTCGGGAGCCTTGAAGTAGATGGCGATAACGTATTTCCCAGGCTTATCCGGGACATCGACGTACTGGGCGGAAAGGTCTATGGCCGGAGAGAACTTCCGGAAGGCATTGGCGATGTCCTGGCGTGTCTGGTCAGCTATGTCCTGTCCGAGTATTGTCAGTTTCTTGGGATGGATGCCGAAGAAGAGCCAACCGCCCTCGGTGTTGAGGAAGGCGCAGCCGGACTGCATGCCAGCGGTGAGTTCGCCAGTGGTTTGCTTAGCTTCCATGATGCGGTTCTCATCCCGCTTTACAATGGTCTCTATCTCTTGTATGGTCAATTCTGTCATGGCCTGGTTCTCGTTAGGTTTACAAAGATACAACTTTTCGGCGGCTATTTGGCATCGAACGCTTTTTCCATCAGGCTGATGGCGTCGCGCTTGGCAGCTTCCGTGATGTCGATGTATGGCTTCATGGACTTGTAGTCTGAGTGGCCCGTGAATTTCATTACGACGTCCGGAGGGACGCCGTTGGAGAGGGCGAAGCAGATGAAGGTCTTGCGGCCGGCGTGGGTGCCGATGAGCTCGTACTTGGGATAGACTTCGTCGTAGCGTGAACCTTTGCGGTAGCCGGTTACGGTAACGGGCGTGGTAAAGCCGCAGATCTCTCCGAGGTCCTTCAGACAGCGGTTCATCTGCTGGTTGGTCATATAAGGAAGAGCCCTTCCGCCGGGGAAATCCTGGTCTTTGTACTTGTCCAAGATGGCAATCGCATTCTTATGGAGGACAATCGGCAAGCGGTCGTGCGTTTTCTGGGTGGTGATGGTCATCACGCCGTTCCTAATGTCCGTACGCCTGACTTCCACCACGTCTGAATACCGAAGGCTGGTGAAAGCACAGAAGCAGAAGAGGTCCCTGGCCCTGGCCATCCCGGCCGATTCTGATACCGTCTTTTCGTACTCCCTTCCGTTCATGTCCTTGAGCTTGAGCACGGTGCCGTTCTTGGGGATTTCCAGCTTGTAGAGCTTTTCCAGTTCCGGCTGCGTGAGGAAGATGACAGGCTTCTTGACGGTCTTGAAAACGGGCTGGTAGTCTTCAACGTCGCGCACCTGAGTGTAACCCTTGCGGATAGCCCAGCGGAGGAACCAGGCCAGGTTCTTGTATTGCTTGAGCACGGAGTTGTCTTCCAGGCCACAGTCACAGCGGAGGTAGTTGATGAACTTGTCCAGTCCGTCCTTGTCGTAGAAGTCCAGCCCGGCGCTCTTCTTGAAGCGCAGGAGGTGATTCTTGAAAGACTTGACCATCTTGAGTGTCTCCCAGCTCCATTCCTTCAGACGGCTTTCCTCCCGGATGAACTCGTCCATGTACTCTGCGGCAGGCTTGACCTTGGGCTTGCGTTCTTTGTTTTCGGCCTCTGCTTCCTTTCTCTCAATCACTTCTTCTGATGCTCCGTTATTGATGGCAACCACCTTTGCCTGATTCTTTGCAATGGCTATGGCTAGTTCAGCCCGGAGTTGCTCCATTGAGAACTTTTCTGTTGTGCGCAGTTCCAGATTTGCGAAGTGAGCCTCAATGTCGGTAAGACGGGATTTTATGATGTCGCTATCCACACCGTCACTGTTCACTGCGCCCTTTTTGAACTGCTTTCTTTTGGCATCCCACATCGATATAGGAACATTATATCCAATTGTCCCGACCATGCGGACACCCCGCATTGCTACCGTTATGCGGACCTGATGCTCTTTTTTCTTGTTTTCTTTCTTATCTAAGTAATAATGGAAATTCATAATAATCAGCGCTTTGCCTTTAGGTCAAACAGTTAAAATTTTTGTTCACACTTTTGTTCACACTTTTTCAACTTTTGCAAAGATAAGGCATAGCAGCGAATTATCCAAACAATCCTATTAACTTATTGATTTATTGATAGTTTGCGTAAACTTTATTACCACGTAAGAAACGGCAAGAAATTCGTTTCGATAGTTCCCAGCACCACCTCTTTATAAGTCGCTGATAATCAGCGGCTTATTTGTTTCTAATAACGCCTTATTTTGAGTAGTAAATATGGGGCTGGAAACGCCTGTATATCGTATTTCACTCTATAGTTCCTGGATTTAGTATAATTATCGCAAATTTTGCCATATTTTATTCAAGAAAAGGCGTAACTTTACCAGACAAAAGAAAAAGAATGTCTTATGGATAAGGTAACTGCATACTCTGGCTATAGTGAACTTGTTGAAAGTATCGGGGCCTTGCTTTCATCTGCCCGTGCCCGGATCGCCAGTTCCGTGAATACGGTTCTGGTCCAAACGTATTGGAATATCGGCAAGTACATTGTGGAGTATGAGCAGAAAGGGTCAGAACGTGCAGAATATGGCAGCAACCTCCTTGAGCGGCTTTCTGCCGACCTTACCAACCGCTACGGGAAGGGTTTTAGCCGGAGTAACATCCTCTATATGAGGAAATTCTACGTCTACTTCCCAAATAGTGAGACACTGTCTCACGTTTTGAGCTGGAGTCATTACTTTGAGATACTCAAGTCCGACGATCCGCTGGAAATCAGTTTTTACACAAAGGAATGCGAAGCCCAAAAGTGGAGCGTCCGTGAACTCAAGCGGCAGAAGAGTACGGCGCTGTTCCAGCGCTTCGCAATGTCCAAGGACAAGGAAGGTATTCTTCAATTGGCAAATCAAGGAGTAGAAGTCCAAAAGCCGGAGGACATCATCCGTGACCCGTTTGTCCTGGAATTCACTGGCCTGCCCGAACTTCCTACTTGGAATGAAAAGACACTGGAAGATGCGCTTGCATCCAATTTGAGTATGTTCATGCTGGAACTGGGTAAGGGATTTGCGTTCGTTGCCCGTCAATATCACATTCCGCTCGGTGGCCGTCACTTCCACGTGGATCTGGTTTTCTACAACGTTATCCTAAAGACATACTGCCTCATCGACCTCAAGAAAGACGGCGTGCAGCACGAGGATATCGGCCAGATGAACCTCTACCTCAATTACTTCAAGCACGAAGTCTGCACCGAAGGAGACAACGAACCTTTTGGCATCGTCTTAGGAGCGGAAAAAGACAAGCTAACCGTGCAATATGCCTTGGAAGGCATTACCAACCAACTCTTCGTCAGCCGCTATCAGCTTTATCTCCCAGACCGAGAGGCCCTCAGTCGCGAGGTTTACCGCATCATCGAGGCCCACGCCGAATCCGAAAACACCGAACAGAAGTAGCTTCCCAGTATATATTTCTTCTCGATCTATCCTTCCGCCCGCAGATACCCATACCGCACCAAGTCTTCCCGGCTACGGACTTGGTTGGTGTAGCCGTCGGCAATGACGAAGAGATTGTCGGCCACGGAGGAGATGGCGTCGTAGTTGTGGTCGGTGATAATGACGCCATGGTCCCTGGCCCGCTCCCGGATCATGGCCTTGACATCCTCAATGTTTACCGGATCAACCTGCGTAAAGGGTTCGTCCAAAAAGTAGAAAGGAGCGTCGCTGTGCAGCACCAGATAGAGTTCGGCCAGCCTGGCTTCGCCACCGGAGAGTTCATAGATGGGCGAATCGTAATGTCGGGAGAACTTGGGGAAGCGGTTGACAAAGGTCCAGTAGTTCACGCCATACAGGTCAAATGCCCGGTGCAGTTTCATTCCATCCGGAATCAGCCTGCCCTGCGGCAGATACTTGATGGAATGGCCGATAATCTGCTGGTTAACCGGCTTCTCATCTATACTCACCATCACATTCTCCACCCGAAGGCCGCCCATCAGTGCGCGGAACATACAGGACTTGCCGGCACCGTTGCGGCCCAGCAGACCCGTGACCATCCCCGTCTCCGAGGTGATATACCCGCCGGTAAGGACCGTTTTCTCCCCGAAACGGACCACAACGCTGTCCACTATGAGCCGATGCTTATCCATGGAAGACAAGAACTGAAGTTAGCAGGATGGCAAGCGAAAGGAAATCTGCCAGAATCACGTTGGCTTGCAGTTTCCTGCGCGAAAGGCCCAGGTTGATGTAGAAGAAGATGGCATCCCGGTCCCGAAACATACTTGTCAGGAACATAATAATGGCCGTTAACACCACCTTTACAATGAAGCAATCCACAAAGAACGTATAGGAAATCTCGCTCAAGAGGAAGTTCATGCATACCAGGTTATACACAGCGCCGATTAGCAGCTGCGCTCTTCCGTAGCGCCAGGTAAGTGATATACGGTCACGAAGGGTCATCCAGAATGAAGAATCAATTCAGTGCGGATTGTGTAACAAAAATCAAGCCTACTGAAAAAGGTCCTGTAGAATACTATTTGCCGATATTTCCGAAATTCCGTAAATTTGCAATGCTATGAAAGATAAAGTCTTCGTTTCGGTTTTGCTTCTGCTGCTCATGTGCGGCGTGGTACTTCGCGGCCAGGCGGTGGTCTCGGTGGCTCCGTCCGCCGTCCGGGGGGCGGTGAAGCCGATGAACGCTGCCAACAATGGCCCTACCGGCAATACGTTGGAAAGCTACAAGTCCCTCAGGATTCCGTTCGCGCGGACGCACGATACGCCGCTCGGCGAGGAATATGGCGGCCACTGTATCGATATCAATCAGGTGTTCCCGGATTTCAGCGCAAACGTGAATTCCCCTGAATCCTATGATTTCACCAACAGTGACGTGGTGCTGCTGGATATGCAGAAGGCGGGCACGATGCCGTTCTACCGGCTCGGCCAGAGCATCGAGCATCAAAAGAAGAAGTATGGCATCTATCCGCCCGCGAACTATAGGAAGTGGGCGAAGATTTGCGAGCACATCATACGGCACTACAACGAAGGCTGGGCGGACGGCTTCGAAATGGGCATCGAGTACTGGGAAATCTGGAACGAACCCGACCTAGACCAGCCGCAGGACCGCTGGAAGACTGATCCGCGAACCTGGGCCGGCACGATGGAGCAGTTCGACGAGCTGTACGTGGTCGCGGCGAAGCACCTGAAAAAGTGCTTCCCGGACTTGAAAATAGGCGGTCCAGCCTTTGCCAATCCGCGAAAGTACGGCCCGGCATTCCTGGAGTGCGTGAAGGAAAATGGGGCCCCGCTGGACTTCTTCTCGCACCATATGTACCACCGCAAGCCAGCGCGCATCGTCGAAGATGTGCGAATCATCCGCAAGATGCTGGACGAGAAAGGTTTCGGAGCGGCAGAATCCATTCTCAACGAATGGAACTACAACCGCAGTTGGAACGAAACGGACAATTATAGCGGTAAGATGCGTCCCACTGTGAAGGGTGCGGCATTTGTGGGCGCTGTCATGTGCGCATGCCAGAACGAGCCGGTGGATATGCTGATGTACTACGACCTCAGGCCCAATACGATCTGGTGCGGCCCATGGTCCCCGTTTGTCTGCGACCTCCGGCCACCTTACTGGGCGCTGTACTACTGGGCGGAACTTGCGGACTATGGCACTCAAGTGGAGTCCGGCTGCGACACGGACAACATCTACACATGTGCAGCTCGCTCGAAAGACGGTGGCGTACGCCTGCTTGTGGTGCGCTACCATGAGGATGACTCCCAGAATGCGCCCTGTGAGGTCTCGCTGCATCTTCCCGACGGCTGGCGCGTCACAGGAGTCCGTATGACCGACAGTCAGGGCATGGACCGCCGCCCCGGCGTCGCAAGCGCCTATACCCTGGAATCCAATAGCATCGCCCTGTTCGAAATTGAGCTTTTGTAACCTTTTTTATAACTGCAGGTCTGCCCGGAGGTTTTCCACACTCTCCGCAATCTTCACTCCGGGTGTGCCGTGGAGGTCTCGGTAGCCCCAGGAGACGGCGATGCCGGGGATGCCGCCGTTTTCGGCGGTTTTCATGTCGGTGAGGGAATCTCCCACAAGGATGGCCTCGCTGCGTTGCACGCCTGCGCAACGGAGGCATTCTTCCACAATTGCAGGATCGGGCTTCAGGGGGAAGCCTTCACGGTTGCCCAGAATCGCAGCGAACGGCACGTCGCCGAAGAACTTCTCTACCAGATATTCCGTTCCGGACTGGAACTTGTTAGAAGCTATGGCAAGCCTGACGCTTCTGGAATGAAGGTCCCTGAGAAGCTGCTGCATGCCGGGGTATGGGTGCGTATAAACATCCATATGTGCAGTATACCAGGCCTTGAAATCCGCCAGGCACTCGTCTATGAGAGCCTCGTCGCTTTGCAATTCCTCGGGAAGGGAAATGGTAACCAGGTTCCGCACCCCGTGCCCGACTTTGCGAACGTATTCATCACGGGAATGGAGGGGGAGTCCACGCTTGGCAAGTGCATGGTTCACCGCCTCGCCGAGGTCGGCGACGGTGTCGAGAAGAGTGCCGTCCAGATCGAAAATGACGAGTCCGAGATGCTCAGCCACGGTCAGTTCTTGAATTCTTTCTCTCCAAGAATCTCGCGCAGCACGAGGGGTTCGTTGGTCGTGATGGCGTCTATGCCGAGGCCGATGAACTTCTGCATGTCTTCCGGCTCGTTGACCGTCCATACGTTGGTCGACATCTTGAGTTCGTGGGCGCGGGCGACGATGGTGCTGTCTTTGAGGATATCCTTCTTATAATAGTCGAAACCGTTGATTCCGTCAGCCGCGAGTTCATCGGCGGTGAAATCACCGTTAAGATACTGGTTGATGAATTCGGGATACTCGGCTGCCACGCGGTCGCAGATGTACTTGCTGAAGGAAATGAACAGCACACGCTTGGGATCCAGCAGGTTGTGGGCTTCGAGCGTTGCCATGACATTGTCTATCAGGGCATCTTCGCGCTCCATGGTGATTTCCGGCTTCAGTTCGATGACGAGGACGGTCTTGTCCGACTGCTCACCCTGGGTGAGGTATTCATCGAGCGTGGGGATCTTTTCTCCGTTGGCGAGCCTGTGCTCTGCAAAGCATTCAGCGGCACAGGTGTCAATGCGCATACCGTCTATATCGTCGTTGTGGAAGACGAGCAGGACATCGTCCGTAGTAATATGGACATCCAGTTCGCTGCCCCAGAAACCATTGTCCTGGGCGGCCTTGAGGGATGCGATGGAATTTTCGGCGAATCCGGCAGCCTCGCAGTTCCAGAAGCCTCTGTGTGCCACGATTGCCGTCTTGCCATTCTGGTCTATCTTCGGGAAGCCGGTCTTGCCTCCGGCGCAGGATGTCAGGGCCAGCAGCGCCGCTGCTGCGATGACGAGGATGCTATTGCGTGTCATATCCACAAAAATATAAATTATTTGCCGATTAATGATATAAATAATGATTATATTTGTACGATTAGTAAATGAGTATGAGAAGATTATTTCCTATCGCACTGCTCTCCCTTCTTGTCTTGACGGGCTGCTGGAACAAAGATGAGGACAATGAATGGGAAAAGCTCCCCAAGGAGGAGCAATCCTTGTTTTTCCTCAATGAATTCGCATACAACATGATGTCCACGTATTATCTGTGGAACGAAGAAATCAAGGACGGCCTGTCGTCCTGGGCATACAACACCGATCCGGTGGCCAAGGTGCGCGCAGTCCGGTATAAGGATGCCGAAGGCAGCGAGGTAGACAGATGGACCCAGATGACGGACGATTATGAGGGTTTTCAGGGGAAAGTCAACGGCAATACCGTTTCTACGGGCATGGATTTCGCCTTGTATTACTCCGACGAGAGCCATGAGAACGTGGTTGCCGTGATAACTTACGTTTATGCAGGCACACCTGCGGCCGAAGCCGGCCTCAAGCGCGGGGACAAGGTAATAGCCCTGAATGGCACCACCATTACCCCCGAGAACTATAAAAACCTGCTTACATCCACGGTGTTGGGTGGTGGCACCACGGTCCTGACGATGGATGACGGCCACGATGTCTCCCTGGCTTCCAGGCAGATGTATCTGGATCCGGTCAACTGTTACAAGGTTATCGAAAAGGATGGAAGGAAGATCGGTTACCTGCATTATACTAGTTTTACCCTCGCTTCCTGCCAAAAGCTTGTGGAGGTATTCAAAAGTTTCAAGGCGGCGGGCATCACTGAACTTGTCCTGGACCTGAGATATAACTCCGGCGGCTATTCCCGTACTTCGGAATTGCTCGCTTCCATGATAGTGCCGTTAAAAGAAGTGGAGAACGGCAGCGTGTACCAGCAGGATATCTACAATTCCATCCTGACACAGGCATGGAAAGAGAATAAGTCCCTGTTCGGAACAGAATTCAACATAGGTGAAGACGACGGGGAAAAGGTCATCGTATCGACTGCCGGTGCAAACCCGAATATCTCCAAACTGCACGTCATCATGACGGAACACTCCGCATCGGCTTCCGAAAGCACCGTATGCGGGCTTCTCCCTTACATGGACGTGGATATCATCGGTGAGCGTTCCGGCGGCAAGTTCTGCGGTGGCTTCATCGTGGACGGCCCGACGTGGTACAATTGGGTAAAAGACGACATCGGCAAAGACCATTATAACTTTGGGGTCAAGAACACCACCAACTGGGGCATCTACGTGATGGTTTCCCGCTACGCGGACAAGGATGGCGTTACCGCCAGCATGCCGAACGGGCTCTCGCCGGACATTGAAATCCAGGACAATCCTCTGGACGGATACGAGTTGGGTGACGAGAACGAGACGATGCTCTCAGTCGCCATCAACGGCAAACTCCCCGAACCGGGGCCGGAACCCACGGCCGTGATGCGCAGGGGACCGTCGAGGATGGAAAACCAGATGCCTCGTCCCGCCTTGAGAATCCTTCCCGGAAAACTTCTTTAACATGAAAAGACATATCTCCCTCGTTCTCGCAGTGGCCGCTTTCCTGGCTGCTGCCTGCTCGGGCCGTACCGACGGCCCGGTCTCCAAGGTCGATCCCCTCATCGGCTCCGGCTTCCACGGGCACGTGTTCGTGGGTGCAAACGTTCCGTTCGGTTTCGTTCAGGCCGGACCCACGAACGTTTCACAGGGCTGGGACTGGTGCTCGGGATATCATGAATCCGATTCCACCGTCATAGGTTTTTCCCACACGCATCTTAGCGGCACCGGCTGCGGAGACCTCCTGGACATAACCGTCATGCCCGTGGTAGGCAAGGACCTGGTTTATGCAAGAGGAAAGAAGGATGATCCCTCCACCGGCCTCTGGTCCTATGCCGACCGTTCACGCGAGATCGCCGAACCCGGCTACTACAGCGTGCCCCTGACCCGTTACGGCATCCTCGCAGAGATGACGGCCACCGAACGCTGCGCCATGCACAGGTTTACTTTCCCCGCGTCCGATGAATCTGCCATAGTGCTCGACCTGAAGAACGGCGGCAACTGGGACCACACCACCGACTCTTTCGTGGAGACTGTCGGCGAAAACGCGATCCGCGGCTGGCGTTTCTCAAAGGGCTGGGCAAGGAACCAGAAGGTTTTCTTCTATGCGGAGTTCTCCAGGCCCTTCGATTCATCGGAATACATCGCTGCAGTGGATGATTACGGCAAGGACGTGGAGAGGATGTTCACGAGGCTTGATTTCCACACGGCGGAAGGGGAGTCCGTGCTGTGCAGGATAGCCCTGTCGCCCGTGAGCATGGAGGGCGCGAAAATGAATCTTGCCGCCGAAATGCGCGGATGGGATTTCGACAGGGTACGCTCCAATGCGCGCAATGCATGGAACAGGGAACTGTCGAAGATAAAGATTGAGGCGGATGAAGAGGTAAGTACCATATTCTACACAGCTCTCTACCACTGCCTGATAGCTCCTTCCATTTTCAACGACGTGGATGGGTCTTACCGTGGCTCGGACGACCGGGTTTACGAGAAGGCGGACTTCGACAATTATACTACTTTCTCGCTCTGGGATACCTACAGGGCCGAAATGCCCCTGCTCAGTATAATCGAGCCCCAGCGCATGGACGATATGGTGGAAACCATGTTGAAGATAGGGGAGCAGCAGGGCTTCCTACCCATCTGGCACCTGATGGGTAACGAAACCTATTGCATGCCTGGCGAGGCCGGTGTGATAGCGGTTGCCGATGCCATAGTCAAGGGATTCTCCGGTTTCGACCGTGAGGTTGCCTTCGAGGCCCTGAAGGCCTCTCTCGACACGGTCGGGGTAGGCAACGAGTTCCGCATCAAATACGGATTCGTGCCTTCCGACCTCTGCAGGGAGTCCCTGGGCAAGGATATGGAATTCGCCATCGCCGATGCAGCCGTGGCCAATGCGGCACGTGCTCTCGGAAAGGGCGGGGATGCCGCTTTCTACGATCTCCGCAGCCACAGCTACCGCAATTACATGGATCCGGAGACAGGTTTTGCACGTCCGAGGATGCTGGACGGGAGCTGGCGCACACCCTTCAATCCTTTCGGGCACATCAACACCGATTACACCGAAGGAAACGCCTGGCAGTACACCTGGCTGGCTCCGCACGATGTGGACTGGCTTGTGGAGTTCAGCGGCGGCAGGGAAGGCTTCGAGGCCAAACTGGATTCCCTTTTCACAGCTCCCACAGCCCTCGAGGATGGCGCCGCTCCGGATATCACCGGTATGATAGGACAGTACGTGCACGGCAACGAACCCAGCCATCATATTATCTACCTTTATACCATGCAGGGATTCCCCTGGAAGACTGCGGACAGGGCACGCGAGGTGATGTACAATCTCTACGGCACCGGCCGTGACGGGCTCTGCGGCAATGAAGATGTTGGGCAGATGTCCGCCTGGTACGTGCTTTCCGCCCTCGGTTTCTATCAGACGGAACCCGCTTCCACGCGCTTCTGGTTCGGCAGCCCTATCGTAGATAAAGCTGAGGTAAAGGCAGGAGGCAGGACATTTACGGTCGTTGCCAATAACAACAGCCGCGAGAACAAATACATTCAGTCCGTAACGCTGAATGGCAAGCCTTACGACCTGCCATTCATAGATTACAAGGATATTTGTTCCGGGGCGAAACTTGTATTCGAGATGGGCCCGGAACCCGCTCTCTGGTATTAGGCCTTCGGCTTGAAAAGACAATACAGGGCGTTCTCCAGGATGTATGCCAGGAGGACGCCTAATATTATTGCCGGCCAGGGAAGATGTAAAAGAATCACCAGGACAATAATAATTATCGAAATGCTTATAATGGCATAACGAAGCATACGGGTAGCTACGTCCGCCTTCATATCTTTGCCGAACTTAAAAGAAAACATCGGCAGTTCGCAAACCAGCAGAAAGCAAAGTACTGCGGCCACGGCAGGGAAGACCCAGAAGGGGGTACTCTCGGGCGCTATGCAGCAAAGGGCTCCGCAGATGAGTGCGGAAGCCGGGGTGGGCAAGCCAATGAAACTCTCGTGCTGGCGTTCATCCAGATTGAATTTGGACAGCCGTAAAGCACTGAAGACCGCTATCAATAGAGGAATTGCGCAGAGCCATCTCCAGGGACCACCCTGGTAAAGATAATCGGCCATTCCGGCCATCATGATGGCGGGCAGGACTCCGAAACTGACCACATCTGCAAGGGAATCCAACTCCTTGCCTCTGGGGGAAATCACGCCAAGCAAGCGGGCGGCAAGTCCGTCACAGAAATCGAAAGCGACCGCCGCCAGCATGGCTGCGAAGGCCAGGTCGTTGTTCTTGAAATACAGCACGATGCCAATCACCCCGCAGAGGAGATTAAGCGAGGTGATGGCATTAGGTATATGCTTTTTCAGAGCCATCTACTTGATTCCGAGCTTCTTCTTCAGGTCTTTGGGAAGAGCGTCTTTGTGGAGGATGATATCCAGGCTCTGGCCCTTGACGTAATTCTCGGTCACATACCAGATCCCCTTGTATTTGTTATCGGTGCCCCATGAGTTCTTAACCAGATAGTACTTGGTACCGAACTGGTCGTGGGCGATGCCGTAGATATGCATGCCGTGATCGTCTGTGATGCTCTTGTTGTCGAAGCCCTTCTGACGGAACTCCTGGTCGGGAACGATTTCTTCCGGGACATCAACGGGCTTGGGTTTGCCTTCTTCCTTTCCAACCCAGTGCTCCTGGTCGGAACCGCCCTGCTTGGTGACAGCCTTGGGATCGATCAGTACGCCGAGTCCGTTGCGGGTGAAGCCGGGTTCACTCACATCGGCACCCCAGCATGCGGTGTAGCCGGCGCGGATGGCGTCATCCAGAACCTTCATGAATTCATCGATTGGCACATTGTAGGCCTCGTCCCAGCGCCAGTTGTCGCTGACCTCGATGGCAAAGGGCTTGTAGAAGGGATGATGGGTGAAGGAGGTGAGGGTAACATAATCGTCGGGATTGAACTTGAGAGCATCCCTGTAAGAAGCGGCGTTGTACTTGGCTCCGTTCACGGTGAACTCCTCGGGAATCACTCCCATATATGCCTTCAGGATACCCTCAAGGCCGTTTCTCCAAACGGGAGTGAGACTGCGGTTAGGGTTCTTTACAATAGCGCCCACATAGGCTTTGAGAGCAGCGTCAAGCTCGCCCTGGACGGGGAGATCGGTGCCATAGTTCAGTCCGGAGAATGCGGACTGAGGCATGAGGCCGTAATCTGCAATGATATGAAGTGCGTCATCGCCTTCGCTGCCGACAGCAAAATTCAGGGCACCGTCGAGGCGCACATACTTCTCAGCCCTTTCCAGATATGATTTGTACACAACGAACATCTCGGAAAAGTCCGGATATGCGGCTTCGTCCTTGATCTTGTTAATGCGGATTACCTCGGATTCCACGAAGGAAAGCGCGGAAAACACCCAGCAGGTGCCACTGCGGTGCTGATTCTTGACGGAAGTGATAGGATTCTCGACATCGGTGGTGAACTGATAGTCGGGCCACTTGATGTCGGGTTTCTGTGCGAAAGCTGAAGCGCATAGCAGCACCATTGCTGCAAGGATGGTGAACTTATTCATATTAAATCTTTTTATATGTTTCCAATGCGGTTTCAAGTATCTTCATGGCTTTTTCCAGTTCGGGAATCTCCAGCACATAGGCTACGCGGACCTGGTTGCGACCCTGGCGGGGAGTGCTGTAGAAGGGTTCAGCCGGAGTGAGCATTACGGTTTCGCCGTTGAGGCGGAAATCAGTCAGGAGCCACTTGCAGAATGCCGTAGCATCATCCACAGGAAGTTCGGCTACGGTGTAGAAGGCACCCTGGGGTTTAGGTGAGTAGACTCCCTGTATTGCGTTCAGGGCGTCTACGGTGTAATTGCGCCTTGCGATGTATTCTTCGCGCACGGCCTTGAAATAGCTATCTGGAGCATCGATGGCGGCGAGCGAAACTGCCTGCCCGATGACGGGAGGGCAGAGTCGTGCCTGCGCGAACTTGGTTACCAGAGTCATAAGCTCCTTATTCTTGGATACAAGGCAGCCTATCCTTGCACCACAAAGGTTGTAACGCTTTGATACAGAATCGATAAGGATTGCGTTTTCCTCGAAGTCAGGAATCTGCATAACCGAGAAATAGGGTTCATCGGTGTAACAGAACTCACGGTAGGCCTCATCTGAAATCAGGAACAGGTCGTGTTTACGGCAGATATCCGCAATGGCCAGTATATCCTTCTTGGAATAGACTACTCCGGTGGGATTGGAGGGGTTGCAGACGATGATGGCCTTGGTGGCGGGGGTGATATGTTCCTCGATAGTTTCCGGGCTCGGGGCCGCAAAACCGGATTCGATGTCGGTATGAACTGCACTGACGATCACACCGTTCATCTTTGCGAGGGTGTTGTAGTTGCAATAGTAGGGCTCCATGACCAGAACTTCGTCACCTGGATCGAAAGCGGCGTGGAAAACGAAACTCAGAGCCTCGCTCCCGGCCGTGGTCATCAGGATGTCGTCCAGACCTATCTTGATGCCCTTTTTGGGGTAATACTTCTCCACTATCGCCTTGCGGAGTTCGATGGTACCCGCAGAATTGGAATAGGGGAGATGGTCGAAACTGAATTCGGCGAGAGCCTTGACCGCCGATTCGGGCGATTTGATATCGGGAGCGCCTATGTTCAGATGATAGATCTTGACACCGTCCGCTTTAGCCTGGTCGGCAAAGGGGGTGAGCATTCTGATTGCAGATGCCGGAATGGATCCGGCGGCTTTTGAAATATTAGGCATAGTGTATTATTGTCTGATTAAAACAGCTTCAGATTGTCGAAAGATGCGGCGAGTCTGCCATCTTCTATCTTGTGTATAATTTCGACAACCTTGTCGTTTACCGGAGTGGGGCAGCCGACTTTGCGCCCGAACGCGCAGACTACACCGTTAATTGCATCGACCTCGGTCTTCTTTCCCTTCTCTATATCTTGCAGCATGCTGGCTTTCAGGCGTGCGTGCTTGCGTATGGCGATGGGGATGATGAAGAAGGAAATAGCCTTCTTGATGGGGTTCTGGTAGTCCAGTAGCTTGACTATATCCTTGCCCTGGACAGGCTCTATCTTGATATTTGCAGTTGCGCAGACATCGATGCATTCCTTGATGAGGGCCTGAACATATTTGCGGGAAGCCTTGTTTCCGGCAGCTTCACCGAAAGTGCATCCCAGTACTGTGCTCATGCCGGAGAAGGCTGCGTTGATGAGAAGTTTGCTCCAGCGGGTGCCTATGAAGTTGGGATCGACTTCCACGGGCCCCATCATCTCCAGGATGCCCTTGACCTGAGGAAGGTGGAAGTTGGGATTGGGAGAAAGGCTCCCGAGCGAGAATGTGAGGCTGTCGGGAGAACTTGTTAGCTCGCAGACTCCAGGCCCGAGCATGGTTGCGCCCCAGGCGACGGTGCATCCGAGAACGTTGTCTTCGCCAAGGATTTCACCAAGGAGCAGTTCCGGGATACCGTTCTGTAGGGTGACTACAACGCCGTTTTCTGCGAGGAAGCCCTTTAGGTAAGCCGCGACATCCGCATTCTGCAACTGCTTGGTAAGCAGGAAGATGACATCATATTTGCCAGACATCTTGTCTGGAGTATAGGCGGTTACAGGCTGAACGAAGTCGACCGTGCCGCACACCCTGGCTCCCTTTGTGCAAAGCGCTTCCACGTGTGCCACGTTGCGGTTGATAAGTTCTATCTGTCCTCCTTTCCTGGTAATGAATGCGCCGAGGATGGTTCCCATGGACCCTGCGCCGTAAATAGCTGCTCTCATTTTTTTAAACCTATAGTTTACAAATATAAGGAGTATTGTGTAATTTTGCACACTAAATGATGACACTTTGGGAAATATTGCTCATTTCTGTCGCCCTGGCGATGGATTGTTTCACCATATCGATCGTCAGTGGAGTTATCGTGCGGAAAATGAGGTGGGGCAGTTTCTCCCGTATGGCTTTCTTATTCGGCCTATTCCAGGCCCTTATGCCTCTTCTGGGGTGGCTGTCCATACATTATTTCGAACACAGTGTAGAGGCGTACGACCATTGGATTGCATTCGGCCTGCTTGCATTCATCGGCATCAAGATGATCAGGGATGCATTCTCTCCGGAAGAAGATGAGCATTTCAATCCACTTAAACTGCGTACCCAGCTGGCGCTTGCAGTCGCCACGAGCCTTGATGCACTTGCGGTTGGCATATCCCTTGCCTGCACCGGCTACGACACGGCCACATCTCTCACCATGCCCCTGCTTTCAATAGGGGTGGTTTCTTTCATGTTCAGCATTGCCGGAAGCCTGCTTGGCGTCCGTTTCGGGGATTCTGTGGCCCGCCGCCTCAAGCCTGAACTTTTCGGCGGTATCATCTTGATAATCATTGGGATAAGGATCCTTCTGGAGCACCTGCTCTCTTAATCTTCCAGGTCGAGAATAACCAGTTGGTACTATACCGGCTCTTTTCTAGCAAAGATAATTATTATATTTGTGGGATTGATTATTATTCCGATGAAAAAACTGCGAATTACCCTGGGGGTCTTGTTCTTTTTGGGAATCACCCTCCTGCTTTCCGGTATTGTCCCGGGCGCTGAGCGCTGGCTGGGATGGATGTCCAAGCTGCAGTTCCTGCCCGCCGTCATGGGTGTGAATCTGTTGGTCATCGCAATTATGCTGGTTCTTACCTTGCTGGTCGGACGAGTGTATTGTTCCGTCATATGCCCTATGGGCGTCGCCCAGGATGGTATTTCCAAGTTAAGCGTGATTTTGAAGCGTGCCCGTGGCAACCGCAAGCCGTTCCATTACAGGAAGGAAAACAAGTGGTTGCGATATGGTATCTGGGTGCTTTTCATAGCTGCGCTTATCGCCGGGGTGCAGGCTTTTGTGGCTGTCCTTGCACCGTACAGCGCCTATGGGCGCATGGTTTCTTCGGCGTTCCATTTCCAGCCCGGGACGGTTGCCATAGTAGCTGCAGTCACTCTTCTTGTGGTCGGGCTCCTGGCATGGTTCACCGGAAGGGAATACTGCAATAGCATATGCCCGGTGGGCACCACTCTGAGTTTCTTTTCGCGTTTTGCACTTTTCCGTCCTGTTATAGACGCTGACAAATGCAAGAACTGCAAACTCTGTGAACACAACTGCAAGGCCTCCTGTATAGACATCGCCAATCACAAGATCGACTACAGCCGCTGCGTAGACTGCTTCGACTGCCTGGATAGCTGCAGATTCGACGCACTCAAATTCCGTTTCGCGTTTTGTAAGGAGGAGCCTGCGACGACGGCGAATGCTGGCCGCAGGGCGTTCCTGACGGGAGCGGCGCTGGGGATGGGAGCCATCGCGCTTAAGGCACAAAGCAAGAAAGTGGATGGCGGATTCGCAGAAATCCTCCCCAAACAGCGCCTGGACCGCGAAATCCCCATCACCCCTCCCGGCTCCAAGAGCGTCAAGGACTTCTACCGACGCTGCACCGCCTGCCAGCTCTGCGTATCCGCCTGTCCCAACAAGGTGCTGCGTCCTTCCACCGGCCTGGACCATCTCATGCAGCCGGAAATGGGATATGAGGACGGCTACTGTCGCCCCGAGTGCACTACATGCTCCCAGCTGTGCCCCAGCGGAGCGATCATCAAGATTACACCGGAGGAGAAGACTCAATACCACATCGGAACTGCCAGCGTGGAGCGCAGTCTCTGTGTGGCGGAAAGGGGAGTCAAATGCGGCAATTGTGCCCGCCACTGCCCTGTAGGGGCCATCAGTATGATAAAAAAAGACGAAACCGACATTCGTATTCCGGTGGTGAACGAAGAACGCTGTATCGGATGCGGCGCCTGCGAGAATCTCTGCCCGGCCCGCCCCGTGAGCGCCATCACCGTCAACGGACGTCATAACCATTTGGAGGGCTAGTATATGGATAGAAGAGACTTTTTAAAGATATCGGGCGCAGCCGGGATCGGCCTCCTGGCAACCAGCGGCAAGCCTGAAAAAACACAGCCTGCGGAGACAGCTGAAAAGATGGAAATCCGCATCAACCCCATAAATGGCGACAGGGTATCCCTTCTGGGCTTCGGCTGCATGCGCTGGCCCATGATCAAGCACACGGTCGGCAAAGATGAAATCGACCAGGAAGCGGTCAACGAGATGGTGGATTATGCCATAGAGCATGGTGTGAACTACTTTGACACTTCGCCCGCATATCTTCAGGGTTTATCTGAAAAAGCGGCTGGAGAGGCCCTCAGCAGGCATCCGCGCAGCAGCTACTACATCGCTACCAAGCTTTCGAACTTCCGTACCTTTACCAAGGAAGCCTCCATCAAGATGTACCAGGAGTCCTTCAAGGAGATGAAGACGGACTACTTCGATTACTACCTTCTGCACGCCATAGGCCGTGGAGGCGAAAAGGCTTTCCGGGAAAGATATGTGGATAACGGCATGATGGAGTTCCTCGCGGGTGAGAAGTCTGCCGGCCGCATACGCAATCTGGGATTCTCTTTCCACGGCGCGCCGGATGAATTCGATTCGTTCATGCGTATGCACGATTCTGGGGAGTACGTGTGGGACTTCTGCCAGATAGAGATGAATTATATAGACTGGAAGCATGCTGACGGCAAACGCAACACCAATGCGGAGTATCTCTATTCCGAACTGGACAAGCGCGGCATTCCGATCGTCATAATGGAACCTCTGCTGGGCGGCCGTCTTGCGGATGTGCCTATGGACATTTCCCGCCAGCTTAAAATGCGTGAACCGGACCGCTCCGCTGCATCCTGGGCATTCCGCTTCTGCGGCAGTTTCCCGCGGGTGCTGTGCATCCTCAGTGGCATGACCTCTATGGACCCCCTTATCGAGAATGTTAAGACTTTCAGCCGTTTCCAGCCGCTGAACGAGGAAGAACTGGCGTTCATGGAGCAGATGGCTGTGCAGATGAAGGAGTATCCTCTGGTGAACTGCACCAACTGCAAGTATTGCATGCCCTGCCCCTGGGGAATCGACATCCCGGGCATCTTCAAACACTATAATGACAGTATTACTTCCGGCACATACGCCCAGAGTCCCGAGCAGAAGAACTACAATAAATTGCGCAAGGCCTATCTTACCTCCTACGACAAGGCGATCCCCACTCTGCGGCAGGCCAACCACTGCATCGGATGCGGGGAATGCCTCTCACATTGCCCCCAGAGCATCGATATTCCGAAACAGTTGCACCGTATCGACCGTTATGTGGAGAAATTGAAGCGGGGAATCTGACAAAAAATGTGTAAATTCGCGGATTGAAAAGAGTAACGGGATGAAAAAGAAAACCATTACAGTAATCATCATCGCCATAGTCCTGCTTGCCGCAGCTGCAGTTTGGTACTTCTTCCTGCGGGACAAGCAGACGGAAACGCTCGCCGAACCTCCGGTACCCTACGTGTCGGAGATTATCAGCGACAGCTATTCCGCGGAGCATAAACTTGTGTCGGAATATAATCCCCAGGATGCATCCAAGGCTATTTTCGTGTTCGGATCGCGCTCCCGCACGCAGGCGGTGGCCAATGTGCTGATGGAATGGGATGCCTACGACAATGTGGACGGTTCTTCGAACCCTGACGGACTTAAGGACTTTGCTGGAGAGACTGTTTGCACCGTTGCCAACTTCTCGAATTTCGGAGAGATGGTGAACGACGGGCGCCTGGAAGATCTTCGCGAACTTACCACGCGCAATGTGCTTGCTGCAATGGATACGCTTTGCTTTGTGAGCCCCTACGACCGCAGCGGAATGGGCAAGAAGCCTCAGGCTAAGCTCATTATCCTGGGGTCCGCCTGCATGACCCAGTATGGCCAGTACGATATCGATTCTCTTTTCAATGCCCTGAACTGCCACCTGCCGGTGATCACACCCATGCAACTGATAGTGGACGAGGCGGTTGAATCCAACAAGGGTAAGGATATACTTACCGTAGGCGTGCTTGCCGGCAACGCCCCTGTAGAATTATACGGCCCGTACATCCGTTCCAAGGCCGCCACGGCAAAGATAGACAGTGTGCTTTGTGTGGGGTTCAAGGTTCCTGAAGGGGAAGATCCCCTGCTTTCTTTCCTGGACCGTTATTCCGAGTTGGGAATCCAGCGCCCGCTGGATGCCATACTCGTGGATGACCTGGGAGTGGATCTTTCTGTTTTCAGAGAGTCCCTGGAGCGCATTACTTCCGTAATGAATGCAGAATCACTCACTTACGGTAACCTGATTTCTCCCGGATTCAAGATCATAGATTCCCGGAGCCGCATCTGCAAGGCAACTTATTCCATCCTCCGCAAGGGGAACCTGTTCACGCACTTTATCTCTCAGCCGC